>Ga0265356_1000090_pt1 | contig 15313 bp, 10 predicted proteins | sample NZE4metagenome_FD_189075 | JGI IMG/M metagenome (GOLD analysis project Ga0265356, IMG submission 189075) | Rhizosphere microbial communities from Maridalen valley, Oslo, Norway - NZE4 | ecosystem: Host-associated > Plants > Roots > Rhizosphere > Soil | place: Norway: Oslo | collected 2017-09-15
TGTGCCCTCTACGTCGGTCCACCACTATCGCTTCGCGGGAGCGCAGATTCCTCTGTTGTGCAATGGAGTTCCCGTCAACCCGGGCGATATCGTGGTGGCTGACAGCGATGGCGTGGCGGTTGTGCCGAGAGCGCAGGCGCAGCAAGTGCTCCGCCTGGCACAGCAGATGGATTTCAAGGAGCACTCCATGTACGCCGTTATCGAGCAACTGAGGTCGATCGTGGAGGCGGTGAAAAAGTTCGGGCGTCTTTAGGCCAGCACCGAGGTTGCAGGAAACTGACCTTTCATCGGATAATTCGCACTCTCAATTTTCCAATTCGGCGGGGTTTCCTCGACGACGTGCACCGGTTGCTCAGCATCGTACAGCGGAGGCTATGCGGACTGCAATTCGCATTCTGAGCATTCTCGTAAATTAAGAGTCCAACTCGAAAGGAACAGGGATATGAATCTCAATTTCACTCGCAGGATGTTTGCGCAGCGCTTCGCTTCCGTGCTTTCGGCTTTGGGTTTTACCGCGGCGGTGTTGCCCACGCGTGGCTTCGCCCAGAATTCCGCCCCGCAGGATGCCAACGGAATTCATAAGTTGAATGGAGAGGGAAAGCCGGGGAGCGAGAAGGACATCATCATGCCGGTGATCGTCCATAACGGGTTGATGTATGTCTCGGGGCAGGGCGCGCACGATACCAGAGAGGCGAAGGAATGGACGATCGAATCGCACACCACCACGGTCATGGATAAAGTAAAGAAGCTTGTGGAAGTCGGCGGTGGGTCGATGGACAGCGTTCTTCAGGCGAACGTATTTCTGGTGAAGATTGAGCACTGGGATGGAATGCACAAGGTATTCTCGACGTACTTTCCCCATGGCGGCCCGTCGCGCACGACCGTCGCCGTCGCCGCGCTGCCGGGAGATTCGCTGGTGGAAATCAATTGCATCGCTGCCGTAACTCGGAAGTAAATACGCCAGGGAGCGCTCGAATGCGAATGAGCTCGAAGTGGAATCGGCGCGGGTTTCTCGGCACCGCGGCCGCCCTCGCAGCATCGATCGTTGCACCTCGTAAGCTTTTCTCGACCGCCGATGTCGCGGCTCGGACAGGCGCCGAGGTCAGAGGCTTTGGGCAGACGGGCAATCCCTACGAAGAACTTGGCGTGCCCACGGTGATCAACTGCGAGGGAACGATGACGGTGCTGGGCGGTTCTATTCTTCGTCCCGAACTTGAGGCTGTCATGGCGATGGCTGGCCGCCATTTTGTAAGTATTCCGGATCTGGAAGTGGCAGCAGGCAAGCGCATTGCCGAAATGCTGAAACTTCCCGAGAGTTATACCGCGCTGGTAACCTCCGGCGCGGCTGCGGCGATTCAGTCAGGTTTGGCCGGCATTCTCACCCGCGACAACGAAGCGCTGATCCGGCAGCTCCCGGATCTGACCGGCATGAAGTCGGAAGTGATCATCCAGAAGTCTCACCGCAATCCGTTTGATCATCAATTGCGATCGACGGGCGTCAAGCTGGTTGAGATTGAAACCCGCCAACAGCTGCATGGCGCGGTGAACGATCGCACCGCCATGATGCACTTTTCGAATTTTGCCAACGCAGAAGGTCAGATCAAAGTTGAGGAATGGGCGAAGCTGGCCAAGCAATACAACTTGCCTTGTATGAATGATGCGGCTGCCGACACGCCACCGGTTTCCCACCTTTGGGACTACCCCAACATGGGATACGACCTGGTAACGTTCAGCGGCGGAAAGGCGATGCGTGGCCCGCAATGTGCGGGATTGCTCGTTGGCCGCAAGGATCTTGTGGCTTACGCTCTTCTGAACAACAGCCCGCACGAGGACACGCTCGGCCGCAGCCAGAAAGTGGGTAAGGAAGAAATTATTGGAATGGTGAAGGCGCTTGAGATTTATCTCCAGGACGACCACGATGCGCTGGCGAAAGAGTGGCAAGACCGCCTGGATGGGATCTCAAGGGAGCTCACGAAAGTTCCCGGCGTGAGCACGTCGTTCTTTACCCCGGACATCGCGAATCACGTGCCCCACATGCAGATCACCTGGGATTCCAAGATTGCGGTGACTCCGCAACAGGTCTCAAAGTTGCTGCGAAACTCGAAACCCGCGATCGTCATCGGTGGCGAAGAGGGCCGGTCGGGACTGGCCATGTGTTCCTTCATGCTGCAACCCGGCGAAGACAAAATCGTCGCCGAACAACTGTCGCGCGTTTTGCGGGAGCACTCGGCGTGACCCGGATCGCTCGATGCTGATTGAATGACATGTCGCTCCTGCCCAGACCTGTGTCCCTCTCGGTGACTTCCGTGGAGACAAGCCGCGTGCGCTGGTTTCTGGTGTTCTGGCTGTTCGTCCTCAGTGCCGTGTCTTATCTCGACCGAGTCAACATTTCGATCGCCGGGGGGGCGATTGTCGACGCCTATCACCTGACGGATGTGCAGCTCGGAAAGGTTTTCAGCGCGTTGGTGGCTGGTTACGCGCTGTTTCAAACGGTCGGCGGCCATCTCGCCGATCGGTATGGTCCACGACGCGTCCTGACCGGCGGCGTTGTTTGGTGGGGCATCTTCACCGCTTTGACGGCCCTGGTTCCGGCCGATATCGCGCACGCCCTCTGGCTATTTGTGGCTGCCCGTTTTCTTCTCGGCGCCGGGGAAGCAGTCATCTATCCCGCCGCCAATAAATTCGTAGCGAGTTGGATTCCCGCGCGCGAGCGCGGCATCGCCAATGGCTGGATCTTTGCCGGCGTCGGCGCCGGCGCCGGTCTTACACCGCCGCTCATTACCTACCTCATGGTTCATTACGGGTGGCGTTCCTCGTTCTGGGTTTGTGCGGCCGTGGGATTACTGGCCGGAGGGGTCTGGTTCATCGCAGCGCGCGATACTCCGGGAGAGCATCCGCGAGTATCGCCGGCTGAGCTCGCGGCGATTCGATCCGGGCTTACCTTGGCCCTAGCGAATGATCAATCGGTTCCGGCAAAAGAAGATAGGAGCAAGGCGCTTGTACCCTGGCGGCGGGTGATTCGAAGCCGCGAAGTCTGGGCAGTTACCATCAGTTATTTTTGCTACGGCTACGTGGCGTGGATATTTTTCAGTTGGTTCTATCGCTATCTTGCGAAAGTGCGCGGACTTGATCTGAAGGCCAGCGCTTTCTATTCCATGCTGCCCTTTCTGGCGATGCTGGTCTGCTGCCTGTTGGGAGGAACGCTGAACGACCGGCTCACCAAGTGGCGTGGACCGCGCCTTGGCCGCTGCGGACTGGCAGCATTTGCCATGGCGGTCGCGGGGATCTTCATCGCTTTCGGCTCGCGCGTTCATAGCGCAGAGCTAGCCAGTGTTGTGCTGGCCGGCGGGGCCGGAGCGTTGTACTTGTCTCAAAGTTCCTTTTGGTCTCTCACGGCAGACATCGCCGGCGGCTCCGCCGGATCGGTTTCCGGGTTCATGAATATGGGTGGTCAGATTGGCGGAGCCGTGACGGGCTCGCTTACGCCCTGGATCGCGGTGCGCTACGGCTGGACCGCATCTTTCCTGGTGGCAGCTGCTTTATGTCTGCTGGGTGCAGTCAGCTGGCTTGCGGTCAACCCGCTGAACACGCTGACCAACGAGCAAGAATGATCAGCAAGAGCGACGTAACTGCTTTAATCACAGTGCATTGCAATTCGGGCAGTCAATCTGCAGACGAACTTCCGAAAGATAATGCCAAGAATCCAAATGGCAGATTCGGGAGTCTAATGCGTCATGCGTGGACGAACAGGCCTAATCGGTTTTATCGCAGTGATTCAGTCCGTTCTTTTCCTGACCCATTATTTCCTCTATAAGACATGGACATTTTCGCCCGGACACAGCGAAATAACCGGCGCATTCTGGATCAAACTCGTCCTTGGATTCTTGTCGGTGAGCTTTGTTGCCGCTTCGCTACTTGCCTTTCGCCATACAAATGCTGCATTGCGCGCGTTTTACCGGACTGCCGCGGTTTGGATCGGTCTGGTGAGCTTCCTTTTTCTCGCAGCGATTTCCTCATGGATAATTTTCGCAGTGGCGCGGCTGGCGGGGCTGGACGTGAGCTTCCATCGGACCGTGGAATTGCTGTTCAGTGCTGCAGTGGTAGCCGGACTCTATGGGGTTTTCAACGCGAGCTGGACGCGAATCACGCGAACAACCGTGCGGCTCGCGAACTTGCCGGCGGCATGGCGCGGGCGAACAGCGGCGCTGATCAGCGATGTGCATCTGGGGCACGTGCGAAACCGCAGTTTTCTGCGGCGCTTGGTTGCCAGGATCCTGAGGGAAGAGCCTGACGCTATTTTCGTTGCTGGTGATTTATATGATGGGACGGCCATCGACGCGGGGCGAGCGGCGGAGCCGTTGAACCAACTGGTGGCGCCACAGGGTGTGTACTTCGTCGCGGGGAATCATGAGCAATTTGGAGACGACAGCAAATATCTGAACGCCATCGCGGCCGCCGGAGTGCGCGTGCTCAGCAATGAGAAAGTGGAAGTGGACGGTTTGCAGATTATTGGCGTTCCCTACCGGAACGCGACCCAGAACGGACAGCTTGCCTCGGTGCTGCGTGGCATCGGCTTGGATCGCGACCGCGCGAGCATTCTGTTGACGCATGCCCCTGACCATCCGGAAATCGCGGAGGCCGCCGGTGTGTCTCTACAGCTGTCCGGGCATACGCATCTTGGCCAGTTCTTGCCCTGGAGTTGGATGGCGCGGCGGATTTACCGGCAGTTTGTGTATGGCCTGAGCCGGATCGGAAAGATGCAGGTTTTCACTTCGAGCGGAGCCGGAACCTGGGGGCCGCCGCTGCGGCTGGGATCGAATCCCGAGATTGTAATGCTCCAGTTCGAATAAGGTTTACAAGCACTAATCCCGAAATCCGCTCGATCCTCCAATCCCTGAGTGTTCGGCCCTGACAACTATGAGGGAAAGGTCTTCCAAACAGTGATACCCTCGGAGTCAGTGAGGGCTTATGTCTGCTAGGCGCGCGTTTCGGCTTCTGACACGGTTGGGCTTCACGGCGGGGTTGCTGGCGGGGTTGCTGGCGGCTCTGCCGGCGCTTGCAGCGAAGAGTGCGAAGCCGGTGTTCGGGCCCAATGTAGTGATCTTCGATCCGTCGATGCCATCGCAGGCGATCCAGAAGCAGATCGATGCGGTGTATGCGATACAGCAGCACAACGAGTTTGGGCCGCAGCGCAATGCGCTGCTGTTTCTGCCCGGAAGCTATTCGGTGGACGTGCCGGTGGGCTTCTACACGGAGGTGATGGGCTTGGGCGCGTCGCCCGATGCGACCCGGATTGCGGGCAACGTGCACGCCGACGCGAACCTGGGGAACAACAATGCGACGACGACCTTCTGGAGAGCTGCGGAAGGGCTCTCGGTAGGACCGACGGGCGGTACCATGCAGTGGGCAGTCTCGCAGGCGGTGTCACTGCGGCGCGTGCATGTGCGCGGCGACCTGGTGCTGCACCAGAATCACGGCTGGGCAAGCGGCGGCTGGATGTCGGATTCGCTTGTGGATGGGAATGTCGACTCCGGGAGCCAGCAGCAGTGGATCTCGCGCAACTGCGATTGGAAGAGTTGGACCGGCTCGAACTGGAACATGGTGTTTGTCGGTGTGGTACATCCGCCGGGAGGCATGTGGCCTTCGCCGCCGTACACGAATGTAGCGCAGACGCCTGTGGTGCGCGAGAAGCCGTTCCTGCAGGTGGGTGCCGCCGGCGAGTTCAGCGTGCGGGTTCCGGGGCTGCACAGCGACAGCGTCGGGATAACGTGGCGTGGCGGAGAAACGCCGGGAGAGACGATTCCGATTGAACGGTTTTACATTGCGCACTCCGACGTTGATACCGCAGAGACGATTAACGCGCAGCTGGCGCTGGGGAAGAATCTGATTCTCACGCCGGGGATCTACGACCTGGCCGCTCCCATTCGCGTAACCCGGCCCCATACGGTAGTGCTGGGGCTCGGATTTGCGACGCTGCGTCCGGTGAAGGGCACGGCGGCGATGACGACCGCCGATGCGGACGGCATCGAGATTGCCGGGCTGCTCTTCGATGCCGGTCCAAGCGAGTCGCCGGTTCTGCTCGAGGTGGGGCCGGAGGGAAGCCAGGCGCGACATGCGAAGGACCCGATCACGCTGCACGACGTTTTCTTTCGTGTGGGCGGCGCTGCCGTGGGCCGCGCCAAAGTGAATTTGAGGATCAACAGCAACGACACGCTGGTGGACCATACCTGGATCTGGAGAGCCGACCACGGCGCCGGAGTGGGCTGGGAGCTGAATACCAGCGAGAACGGGCTGGTCGTGAATGGAAACGAGGTCACGATCTATGGCCTGTTTGTGGAGCATCACCAGCAATTCCAGGTTCTGTGGAATGGCAATGGCGGGCGGACATACTTTTATCAGTCCGAGATTCCTTACGATCCTCCGAACCAGCCGAGTTACACAAGTGGGCCGGGGGTGAACGGCTGGGCCTCATACAAGGTGGCGGATGGAGTGACGAGTCATGAGGCGTGGGGGCTGGGCGTGTACAGCGTCTTCCGGCATCCGGATGTGGTGCTCACCCGGGCAATGGAGACGCCAAAGAGCCCGGATGTACGCTTCCACGACATGATCACCGTGGCCCTGGGCGATCACGGCGCAATCAACCATGTGATCGACGACACGGGCGAGGCCACCGCGATGCATCCTCGTGTGACACCTAAGGTGACGAGCTTTCCCTGAGCGGCCGTGCCGAATCCACGAAAGGGATAAGTGCTGTCTGGAGCCTCGCTAGCTCATTTTATGAGAATCTCTCCTGCCTTAAAGAAGCGCGCCGCGCAGATTCAATTGCTTCTTATGGATGTGGACGGCACGATGACGGACGGTAGCGTCACCCTGCTCTCGCAAACCGACGGCACCGCCCTCGAAATAAAAACCTTCGACGCGCACGACGGCCAAGGCTTAACTCTCGCCCGGACTGCGGGCCTGCGAACGGGCTGCATTACGGGTCGCGAGAGTGCTGCACTTCTCCGCCGCGCCCACGAAATGAAGATGGAATTTATCTACATGAAACAGCCGGTGAAAATGCCTGTCTACGAAGAAATTCTTCGTAAAGCCGGCGTCTCCGATTCCGCTATCGCCTACATCGGCGATGATCTTCCTGATATTCCACTAATGCGGCGCGCGGGCCTGGCCGTCGCGGTGGGCAATGCCGTTCCCGAGGTAAAACACGCCGCTCACTATACAACGAAAGCCCTCGCGGGACACGGCGCGATCCGCGAGGCCGTTGAACTGGTTCTCAAATCCAAAGGCATCTGGGAAGTGATGATCGACAAAGCGCTTGCTTGACGAGGTTTCCGGTCTTGCGCTGATAACCAACTCTTGAAAGTTAATCGGTTGCTCGTATCTACCCATGTCGTATCTATCCATGTTCATTTTGCGTTGGTCTTGATATATACTCGTGGCCCTAAAGATCGCGATCCTTTGGGATAAGTTGCAAATTCCCCCTGGTTGTTGGCTTTTCAATATTTCCGGACCTCGTGTGATCGCGACGCGCCTTCGATCTACCTCCTCTGATTCCGCTGCTGTGTTCGAGACTCTTCTGCATTGAGCCGAGAGGCAAGCAGCAAGATGCCTGAAAAGTGGGAGCAAGTAAAAGAGCTGTTCGCCCTCGCTCTGGAGCACGAGCCCGCGGAGAGAAGCAGATTCTTGCGTCAAGCCTGCGCTGGCGATGACCGCTTGCGCGTGGAAGTCGAATCGCTGCTGTCGAGCTTTGATGACGCCGACACTTTTCTTGAAGATTGTCCCGCCGCTGATCTGTTAACCAAGCAGTCGCGCGCGATCGCGGGGAAAAAGATTGGAGCCTACCGCATCGTCCGCGAGATCGGGCGGGGTGGCATGGCGGTGGTCTATTTGGGCGAGCGCGACGACCAAAGCTATCGCAAGCAAGTTGCGATCAAAATGGTCAAGCCGGGAATCGACACCGAACAAATCCTTCAGCGTTTTCGCAACGAGCGTCAGACCCTCGCTGCCCTGGACCATTCCAACATCGTGAAACTCCTCGACGGCGGCAGCACGGAAGATGGCTTGCCGTATCTGGTGATGGAGTATGTGGAAGGCCTTCCCATCGATCAGTATTGCGATCTTCACACGCTCTCCATCGACGAGCGTCTGCCGCTGTTTCGCCAGGTCTGCTCGGCGGTGCAGTACGCGCACGAAAATCTGGTGATTCACCGCGATCTGAAGCCGGGAAACATCCTGATCGCAAAAGGCGGTGTGCCGCGACTGCTGGACTTTGGCATCGCCAAGCTGCTGAACCCCGGGCTTACGCAAGTTCCGCTGGCGACGCGAACGGGCTGGCGTCCCATGACGCCGGAATATGCGAGCCCCGAACAGATTCGCGGGCGTGCCATCACGACCGCGGCCGATGTGTACTCGCTGGGAGTATTGCTTTTTGAGTTGCTGACCGGTCACCGGCCGTATCGAGCCGCCGTGGGCCAGTCTTTTTTAGAAATGGAACGGCTGGTTTGCGAAACCGAGCCGGAAAAACCGAGCGTCGTCGTGAGCCGGATGGAAGAAAAAACCTCTGCCCATGGCGCTGCACCCACGGTCGTCACTCCGGAATTGGTGAGCACTCAGCGGGGCTTGCGGCCGCCTGAACTGCGGCGCCGGCTGCGCGGCGATCTCGACACAATCGTGCTGAAGGCGATCCGCAAGGAGCCCGGACGCCGTTACTCCTCGGTCGAAGAATTCTCGCAGGACATCGAGCGCTATCTGACGGGGATGCCGGTGCTCGCCCGCAAATCCACGATCGCGTATCGCGGCGGGAGATTCCTGCGCCGGCATAAGGAATCATTGGCCACGGCTTTGACGCTTCTTATCCTGGTTGCGACGCTCGTGGGAACAAGCCATTTCCTCTTCCAACGCCCGAACCCCAACCTCACGGATAAAGACACCGTGGTGTTGACGGATTTCACCAACACCACGGGTGATCCCGTCTTTGATGAGACGCTCAAGCAGGCGTTGGCCGTGCAACTTGGACAATCTCCTTTTCTCAACATCATTTCAGAACAGAAGCTTGCCGAAGCGCTGCGCCTCATGGGGCGCCAACCCAGCGACCGGGTAAGCGGGGAGGTTGCGAGGCAACTCTGCGTGCGCACCGGTAGCAAGGCCATCGTGTCAGGTTCTATCTCCAACCTGGGAGACGAGTACGTGGTTGCGCTCAGCGCCGTCGGTTGCACCAGTGGGGATACGCTCGCCCAGGAACAGCAGGAGGCCGGGACCAAACAGGAGGTTCTGAAGGCCTTGGGCAAAGCGGCGAGTAGTCTGCGGGGCAAGCTGGGGGAATCGCTTGCGTCGATTCAAAAGTTCGACGTACCGCTTGAGGCCACGACCGCATCGCTGGAAGCGCTGAAAGCTTTCAGCATGGGCGCCGCGATCGGCGGAACCAAAGGGGACGCCGAGTCGATTCCCTTCCTCAAGCGCGCTATCGAGCTTGATCCCAATCTTGCCCTGGCCTACCTCTATTTGGGTAATGCATACGGCAACCTGGGGCAAGAAAAGCTGCACACAGAAAATATTAAGAAAGCCTACGCGCTGAGCGCTCGGGTCAGTGAACGGGAGCGGTACAAAATCTCTGCTCTGTATTTCTGGCTCAGTGGAGACTTGGAGCAAGTCAGCCAACTTTTCGAAATGTGGGGCAAGAGCTATCCCAAAGAAGTCACGCCGCCCGCCGACTTGGCCGTCATTGGCGTCAGCCTCGGGCAGTATGAGAAAGCCGTGACTTACACTCTGGATGCTTTGCGTCTCGAACCGAACAGGACGGTTGCCTATTCCAACCTGGCACAATGTTACCTCGCACTCAACCGGCTGGATGACGCAAAAAAGGCAATCGAGCAAGCGCGAGGCCGCACACTTGAAACTGATTTCATCCACTTGCCAGAGTACGAACTCGCCTTCCTGACGGGTGACGCCGCGGAGATGGAGCGGCAACTAGCTTGGGCAGCAGGTAAGCCCGGGATGGAAGACCTGCTGCTCTCGTTCCAATCTGACACCGAGGCATACTACGGAAGGCTTGCGAAAGCTCGGGATTTCTCCCGGCGCGCGGTAGATGCGTCCGTCCGTGACAACTTGAAGGAGAACGCTGCACTGTGGCAGGTGAATGCCGCTCTGCGGGAGGGGGAATTTGGCAACTCAGCAGCTGCAAAGCGGGATGTTGCGCGAGCGTTGACGCTAGCTCCTGGCCGTGCGGACGTAAAATTGTTTGCTGCCCTGACGCTGGCACGAATCGGTGAAATCGCACGGCCTAAGCAACTTGTGAAAGAACTGGAAAGGGACCATCCGTCGGATACCCTGCTGAAGCGCTACTGGCTGCCTACCATTAAGGCAGCTCTCGAAGTCAACCGTAACAATTCCAGTCAAGCCCTCTCGTTATTGGAACCTGCCGTTCCCTACGAATTGGCTACACCACCAGAATTGCAGATCGGGACTCTGTTTCCGGTCTACGTTCGCGGCCAGGCGCAATTGATGGCACATAACGGCGCCGCGGCCGCCAAAGAGTTTCTGAAGTTCGAAGATCATCGTGGGGTGACCGTTAATTTCCCTCTGGGGGCACTTGCCCATCTCGGCTTGGCCCGTGCCTACGCCCTGGCAGGTGACCCCACCAAAGCGAAGACTGCGTACCAGTACTTCTTCACTCTCTGGAAAGACGCCGACTCAGACATCCCCATCCTGAAGAAAGCCAAAGCGGAGTACGCCAAGTTGTAATGGCTGGGAGAGTCCGGTTTGGTCCTCGCTGTTTGCCCAGGCAACTGCTCCAAGACGTTCAGAATGTTTGTGCTAACCGCGAGCGAAGAATCTGTATGGTTTGCTGAAGGTTCTTCGGACCTATCGGGCGAACTGGAAAGTAGGTCTCCGCGCTCTTCCCCGCCTGGAAAAGAGCCTCGGCCTCATCGCAAGGCGTTCGCCCTTCACAGTTTCGAAGGCTAACGTCCGCTCCAAATTCGAGCAAAGTTTGGACAAACTTCGCGGGGTCAAGAACAAGGCGGCTCCGGATGACACGATGAATCGGAGTGTTGCCCTCCTCGTCCTGCCAGTTCGGGTTCGCTCCATGCTCCAGCAAGACACGTGCGACATCGCTTGAATTGACCATCGCCGCCGGCCCCCATGCGCAAGCATCGTACGGCGGGCGGTCGGCGACGGCGCCATAATGAAAAAGAATCGTCGCCGACTTTGGTTGATGGCCAAACGCCGCCCAACTCAGCGGGGAATTACCGGTCGTTAGATCGTTCGCACTCGCCGGATCGCTCTCCAGAATCTGTTCGAGCCGGGCGTGCATCCCGTAGGCCGCCGCCGTGCATGCGTCGGGTACTGCCCCGGCATCCAGCAGGATTTTCGCGAAATCGTCGTGATTCAGTTCGAAGCAGTCGTGTAACGGCAATCGGCCATCGGCATTGCGGGCATTGAGGTCCGCACCGCGTTCAATCAGAAGTCTCAGCACGTCGATCTTGCCTTCCGCAATCGCCAGGTGGATCAATCGCATCGCCACCGTGTCGCTGGGCCGCTCAATCCGCGGCAGGTCCGTCCCCGCACTCACAAGCTCCGGATTGCGATCCAGGACTTTTCCGATCGCTCCCAGGTTGTTGGCGTGCACCGCGTTGACGAGTTGCTGGCCGAAGTCGTGCAGAGCGTCGACATGAGACTTGAGCTTTGGCCAGCTCGGAAAACCGTAGCTGCGGGCGACCAGAAGTTGCGCCTCGGAAAGCCGCGCTGTAGGCGTCTTGGAACGCATCGTCTTGAGGCGTTGTTTCGCTTCGTTTCTAAGGTGTTCGAGATTTGCGCGGGGCGGGAGTTTGCCGGCGGAATAGACAGGACGATCGGGAGTGTCGCTCATAGAACCTTCCTTCCTTGATCACCCGCTGTCCGCGGTTTTCGGGCTGGAAGTCAGGTTGGACTGAAACTACTGGTGAGTGGGCTGAGCCCTTTACGCGGACCGACGGCCTCCCGCAAGGCCGGGAACAGCATAGACAATCTCGACGGGCGGCGCAAGGAACGAGCCCTTGAAATCGGGTGTAGAATATTCGCATTCCTCGGTCAACGGAGGTACCGTGATGACACTCGGGAGAGTCGCACGCCAGAGTTTCCGCGGAATCGTAGCCGTGGTCTTGACCACCAGCGTCTACGTTCTTGGCCAAACCAGAGCAGCCCCTGTAGACCCGGGAGTGCGCGGTGGCCCGGCGGGAGCCGGAGCTGCGCTGAAGGGCCTTACCGCGGACGAAACTGCGTTCTTCCTGGATGGGCAAGCGCGGTTCGCCGAAGTCGAGTCCGTGACCAAAGGGGCTAACAACGGTCTCGGTCCCCGCTTCAACTCCAACCAATGTTTCTCTTGCCATTCGCAGCCGAATGCAGGCGGCTCCAGCCCGGCGCAAAATCCCCAGTTGGCAGTTGCCCACCTGAACGGCGCGAAAAACACAGTGCCATGGTTCGTCGTGCAGAACGGCCCGGTTCGTGAAGCGCGCTTTAAGCAGAGCAGCGGCGCTGCTGATGGCGAAGTGCACGACCTCTTCGTGATCACCGGCCGAACTGACGCCCCCGGTTGCAACATCGCCCAATTCGATTTCCTTCCTGCGGGAAATCCACTCACCGGACAGGGCGGCAATGCGAATATTATTTTCCGAATTCCTACGCCTGTCTTTGGCGCGGGACTGATCGAAGCGATTCCCGACTCGGCCATTCTTGCGAATATGAAGGCAGACGCGTCGTCGAAATCGGCGTTGGGTATTTCCGGGCACGCGAACGCACACCTCAGCGGAAACGTGAACCTCAGCGCGAACGACGGCACCATTACCCGATTTGGCTGGAAGGCGCAGAACAAATCCCTGCTCATGTTCGCCGGTGAGGCCTACAACGTTGAGATGGGAGTCTCGAACCAGCTTTTCCCGCAGGAGCGCGACGAAACGCCCGGCTGTCTTTTCAACGCGACTCCTGAGGACACGCTCAACTTCACACCCCCTCCCCCGACCACCGGCAAATCGAACACGGCGGTCGTCTCCGACATCGAAGCGTTTGCCAACTTCATGCGGATGCTGGCGCCACCCACTCCCGGTCCCGCCACGCCCTCCAGCGAGAATGGAAAAGCCATTTTCGCGAGGATAGGCTGCGCCCACTGCCATACTCCTTCGTTCACCACGGGCAGAGCGATCGCGAGTGGCTCCTCGACCACGCCCAGCGCGGCGCTTTCCAATCAGACCGCGAATCTTTATTCGGACCTGCTCGTCCACCACATGGGCCAAGGCCTCGCCGACGGCATCACGCAAGGCGGCGCCGGCCCCGACGAGTTCCGAACCGCTCCCCTCTGGGGCGTCGGACAACGCGTATTTTTTCTGCACGATGGACGGACCAACAACCTGGTAGACGCCATCAAAGCTCACCAGAGCCGCGACAGCGAAGCGAATAAGGTCATCGAACATTTCGATAAGCTGAGCGCTAAGGAGCAGCAGGAAATCATCGATTTCCTGCGGTCGCTCTGACGGCTCGATGACGGAGTTGAAGGACGATACCGAGAGTGCATCTGTGTCCGATCCCTTAAGGCAGGGGCCCGCACTGATGTATTTTGCTCAGTCCGGTCAAATACTTCCGGCGCGTCGCGTAATTTCAGACATCACTGCTCGATATGGACCGTCCGAATGCAGGCTTTCGACCGCCTTGCGCAGCGCGGAATTGACGCTTGGGTCTTTGGAGTATCGGTCCGCGGCATCCAGCAAGACGCGCCCCTTATCTCCATCCGAGGAAATGCCGGTTGCCGATTGGATCGCTCCGATAGCCATCACGCTCGAAGTCCCCGGCCGGTCCAGTATCGCCAGCAGAACCCGGCTGTGATCCCCATCCGAATGGATGCTGTCGGCAGCGGCAAAGAAAGCATCGCGAACCGGTTCGATGTCCCTTCCGGCCAGTTCCACAAGGACGCGAGCTTTATCTCCGTCCGACGAAATTCGCTGCGCGGAATTTGCGATTCCGCCGAGCGTAGCTGTCGCGACTCTCTGTCCGTGGACGAGCGTCACCAGCACCTGCTGATGGTCACCATCGCTCGAAATCGAGTTGGCCGCGTCAAAGAATGCTTTCCGTACAGGCTCCTCTTCACGGTATTGAGGAACCGCCTCCTCCAGCACGCGAGCCTTGTCGCCGTCGGAAGAAATTTTCTCGGCCGACCGGAGCAGGCGAGTCAGCGTGTCGCCATCGTCGCCATGTCTGGCCAGCAGTTTCGCGAGAACGCGTGCGTGGTCCCCGTCCGACGAAATCGAATTCACCGCCTGAAAATATGCCGCGCGAAGTTCATCCGTGGCTCGATAAGGTTCGGCAACCTCAATCAGAACTTCCGCCTTGTCGCCGTCCGAAGAAATATGCTTCGCGGCCTTGGCCACGCTCACAAGCGTGTCGCCGCTACCCCCGTCCTTGCTTACGAAATCAGAAAGCACTCTTCGTTTGTCGCCATCTGAACTAATGCTTTCGGTTGCCTCGAAAATGTAGGGGCGCAGTTCGCCGGTAAAATACTTCTCATCCACAGCCATGATGACGTGCGCCTTATCGCCATCCGACGCGATTTCTCGAATCAGTTTCGCCGCGTCCTTGAGCTGTGCCGTGTTCAAGGTCGTCTGCGAGAAAAGCAGTTCCAGGTAAAGGCGCCTCGAACCATCCCCGTGGATCAATCCGATCTCGGTTATTACCGCTTGTGGCCCTCCTTGCCGGAGTATCCGCGCGACCCTCGGTCCTGCACCAATCCCAGTGTCCCGAATGACCTGCGGAAGCAACCGTCCGAGCCATGCGCGCGCTTCATCGTCTAGCGGTTTCGTGGTCCAGCCCACCGAGTATGTTTTTGTAGGGTTCCCCTCCGAATCGGCTTTCACGTCATATGTACGCGAAGAAAACCAGTGCCCTTCTTCCAGACGGAAGTGTCCGTTCGGCGAAACTACCTTGACGTCGCGGTCGTCATCTGTGAATTCGATTTTGCCGTCAATCTTCAACGTGAGTGAGTTCCACCCGTTCCGGGTGACCATTTCCGTGTGCGTCTCGCTGCTTTGTTCCTGCGGCGCTGCAGGATTCGCCCGAGGTGGTTGCGCCGCAAGTGGGTGCACGACCGCAGTCGGCACCATCGGTTGCAGCAAAGACGGCGCCAGCAGTTGGGCGGCGGCGGTCTGCCGGCCGTTTTCGGTTGCCGGAGTTTGCGCCAGCGCGATCATTTGTGGCGTCCGCGCACTCACATAAAGCAGCGCGACAATTGTGGCCACTGCCACTCCCAAGGGACCGATGGCAAGCTTTGGCGTTGAGTTGCGGGTCTGGTCCA
>Ga0265356_1000091_pt1 | contig 15112 bp, 9 predicted proteins | sample NZE4metagenome_FD_189075 | JGI IMG/M metagenome (GOLD analysis project Ga0265356, IMG submission 189075) | Rhizosphere microbial communities from Maridalen valley, Oslo, Norway - NZE4 | ecosystem: Host-associated > Plants > Roots > Rhizosphere > Soil | place: Norway: Oslo | collected 2017-09-15
GAAGCTTCCGAGATCGTTGCCGGATTCCCCGACTACGAAGTCGGGCAGTTTCAGGGTCTTTATGAAACACGCAGCTGGGAGACCGGTTATTTTGCGCAGGACGACTGGCACGTCAACAACCGGCTCACGTTGAACCTCGGCCTCCGCTACGACTATTACACCTGGCCCTATGAGATCAACAATCAGATGTCCAACTGGGACCCGGTCAATCCAGCGTTTCCGGGCACCGGTATTCTGGTTCGGCCGGGAAGCAGCCAGGCGGCGGGCTTGCCCAGAAGCCTTATTAACAACGACAAGAGAAATTGGGCGCCGCGCGTCGGATTTGCCTACGACCTGCGCGGCGACGGGAAGACCGTCCTCCGCGGCGGATATGGTCTCTTTTATTATCTCGATCGCGGGGGCGTAGGCGAGCAGTTGAGTAACAACCCCGATTTCAACGGCACTCAAAGCTATGAGGCTTGCCCGGGCGCGAATAGCAATTGCTCCACGCAAAGTCCTGCCGGCTATCGCCTTACGTTGAGTGGAATGGGACCAACGACGGGCACGAGCCCGATCGTTCCCGCCGGCTGTCCGGCAGCACCCTGCAACGACTGGACGCAGGCAACCAACCCTCTGCCGCCTCCGGCTGGGGCGAATGAGGCCGACCCCACCAACGTAAATGTCATCTTCTGGCCCACCAACAGCAAGAACTCGAACGTGCAGCAGTGGAATCTTCAGATCGAACGGCAGGTGGGCAGCAGCATGGCGCTGGATGTTGCCTATGTGGGCACGAAGATGACGCATCTGGCGACGGCGTTCAATGCCAACAACACGCCACTCTGTTTGGCAGGAATCGGCGCTTGCACCGGAGCGCGCTGGAACACTCTGGGCGGGGCCGTCAACGAATATGCGTTCATCGGCGACGGCACCTATAGCGGCCTGCAGGCAAGTTTCACGCGCCGGATGACCAAGGGACTGCAATTCACCAGCGCGTACACCTGGTCCCATACGATTGATAACTCTGACGGTGCTTTCGGTCCCGTCAGCAGCACGGTTCCGATCATGGTGGACAAGAGCGCGAATCCTCTATTGCAATTCAACCGGGGAAATGCGCCTCAGGACATCCGCAACAACTTCGTGTTCGCTTCCTTGTACGAACTTCCCTTCGGCAAAACCAGACAGTTCGGAGGCAACGTGCCCACCGCTGTCGACTACATCATCGGCGGCTGGCAGTGGAACAACATCATCACCCTGCAATCAGGCACACCGTTTGATCTCAACGTAAACGGTTCCCCGGAAAACCGTCCGGACGTCAATGGCCCGATCTCGGTGAAGATCAATCACGATACTGCCACAGGCATCATCACCGGCAACTTCTCCGCTCCACCGACGGACCCCGCAACTGGCGACTATCTGCGGCCCGGCACGCTGGGGAGAAACCAGTTATTCGGCCCCGGCTTCCATAGTTGGGATTCGGGTATGAGCAAAGACTTCCCCATCAAGGATCGCGTCAAGGTCGAGTTCCGTACGGACGTGTTCAACCTGTTCAACCATCCGGAGTTTCAAAACGGCAGCTTCCAGCAGAACCTGAATGCCGGCACGGTGGCGGGTGGCATCACGACCACAACGAATCCATTGGTAGTGCGCCTGCAATCGAACCGCGAGATGCAGTTTGCAGTTCGCGTTACTTTCTAGTAAGTGGCAAGAAACGGAGGACCAACGAAGTCCTCCGTTTTCCCTCTTTTTGCGCGCTGTGGAAATCCTTGAAATGTGGTCACGGCTGCGCGACTGGGCGGGTACTCAACCGGATTCTCTCTTAACTGCTATGAGGAGCAAGCTCACCCCTGCGCTGTTTCTGATCCTCGCATGCCTGTTCACGTTGCCGGCATGGCCCCAGTCGAATGCCGGGCCGGGGCAAGTTCCCGCCGCTGGTGAGCCAATCGTCCGCAAAGTTGAACCGCCCAACTGGTGGATAAACTACACGCCCGCACTCACTCTTCTGCTCACTGGTGAAAATCTAAGCGGCGCTCGAGTGGAGAGTCCTACGAAAGACGTGAGCGTGCTCGGCGCAGAAGGTTCGGCCAACGGACATTATCTGTTCGTCCACCTGCAACTCGCTTCCGAATTGCCCGCGGGAACCGTTCGCCTGCATCTGAACACTGCAGCAAGATCGACGACGGTTCCATTGCCACTGCTGGCTCGCGCAGACTCCCGCGGCCGTTTCGAAGGTTTTTCTCGTGACGACGTCGTCTACCTGATCATGCCTGACCGCTTTGCCGACGGCGATCCTGCAAACGATCGGCCCGCAGCTTCAAATGGCCAATATGACCGCAGCAACCCTATGGCATATCACGGCGGCGACCTGCGCGGCATTCGAGAGCATCTCGGATACCTGCATGACCTCGGCGTCAACACGCTGTGGCTGACTCCGGTCTGGAAAAATACTGACTCCGACTATCACGGCTACCATGTTGTCGATTTCTATGCGCTCGACGACCATATGGGCTCCCTATCGGAATATCAGGCGCTGGTTGCCGACGCGCACCGTCAGGGCATGAAGGTGCTGATCGATTACGTCGTCAATCACACCGGCCCTCACCATCCCTGGGCCAACGATCCACCTACGCCCACGTGGTTTCATGGCACGCCGGCGCATCATCTGGAACCCGCTTACACATTCACCGGGCTGGTCGATCCGCACGCCTCGCCGCGCCAGAATCTCAACACGCTGGATGGATGGTTCGCCGGCAAGCTGCCCGATCTGAATCCGGACGATCCCGTCCTCGCTCTCTATCTGGCGCAGAATGCGATGTGGTGGATAGAGACTGCGCAACTGGATGGATTCCGCCTCGACACATTCCCCTATTCCACACGCCAGTTCTGGAGTGGATGGCATGAGCGACTGCACCAGGTGTATCCGCAGATCAATGCCGTCGGCGAGGTGGCCGATGGAGATTCGACCATCACATCATTCTTTGAGGGTGGACGAAAGCAATTCGACGGCGTCGATTCTGGCCTCGCCACAGTCTTTGATTTCCCCCTCCGCGACGCCCTGCGCGACGTTGTGATCAAAGGCGCGCCGATGGAGAAGCTCGTCGAAGTTCTTCGCCACGACGCACTCTATCCCCATCCCGAAGCGCTGGTTACCTTCATCGGAAATCACGACGAAGTGCGTTTTCTCAGTGAAAAAGGGAGCAACCCAGCCAAGCTTAAGGCCGCATTCGGGCTGCTGCTGACCTTGCGCGGGATTCCGCAGATTTATTCCGGCGATGAAATCGCGATGCCGGGCGGCCACGACCCCGACAACCGGCGCGACTTTCCGGGTGGATTCCCCGGTGATCCGCATAGCGCCTTCACTGCCGGAGGCCGCACCGCCGAACAGCAGGATGTATTCGTCTGCGTGAAAGCGCTGCTGGCGTTGCGCCAGAGCCACGCCGCCTTGCGCACGGGAAAACAGTGGCACATCGGATGGGACGACACTTATTACGCTTTCCTCCGTGAGTTGCCGGAAGAGAAATTGCTGGTCGTATATAACAACGCCCCGAAAACGCAGACACTCGATATCCCCGTCGAAAACACGCCATTAGAAACTGCGCAGCAGTTGCAGACAGTGTTTGGGAATAGCTCGGCGGAACTTGCCAGCGGCAAAGTACGGGTCACGCTGCCAGCCCTGACGATCTCTGTGTTCAGCGTGCGTTAGTTTCAACAGCCACAACCTTAGACGTCCACAGGCTCAACGGATCATCACCAAAGCGCGAGGCGGGTACGTGAGGGTATTATTCAACAGACGCTAACTCCTCTGTTATCAATATTTTGCCCGCAAGTGATTGTGGCCCTGGGATTAAGTCAGGGAAATCGAGCTAAGTCGTTGATGCCATCTGACTGAAGCCTGAAGCCCGACCGCCGAAGCCCGCGTCCAGAAACCCGCTCCGGCATCTAATCGAGAGTAAGATCGAATCAAACTAAGATCGAATCAAACCATGGGAAACGCATTCAAGACCGCATTCTTGCTCACCGCGCTCACACTGCTGTTGATGTTCATTGGCCGCTACTTCGGCGGGCAGAACGGGATGTTCCTCGCCCTGATCTTCGCGGCGGTGATGAACTTCGTCTCATACTTCTACTCGGACAAGATCGCGCTGGCCATGTACCGCGCCCAGCCGGCCACGCGCGAGCAGTTGCCGCGCGCTTACGCTGCTGTGGAGCGCCTGACCCAGAAAATCGGCATTCCGATGCCGAAGATTTACCTGATTCCCTCCGAGTCGCCCAACGCATTCGCTACCGGACGCAACCCGCAACACGCTTCCGTCGCCGTGACCCATGGGATTTTGGGTTTACTGAACGACGAAGAGCTCGAAGGAGTGCTGGCCCACGAACTCGGCCACGTCAATAACCGCGACATCCTGATCAGCTCGGTGGCCGCCACGCTTGCGGGCGCAATCACCATGCTGGCCAGCATGGGCAAGTGGGCCATGATTTTCGGCGGCTACGGCCGCAGCGAACGCAACGATCGCGGAGGCGGAGGCCTGGCCGGGCTGCTTATGCTGTTCGTCGCTCCCATCGCGGCCAGCCTGATTCGGCTCGCCGTCTCCCGCTCGCGCGAGTATCAGGCTGATGCCACCGGCGCTCACTTTACCGGCAATCCCTATGCCCTGGCCAGCGCCCTACAGAAACTCGACACCTATTCCCGTCGCGTCCCCATGCAGGCCACTCCGTCAACGGCGCATTTGTTCATCATCGCGCCGCTGCTGGGGATTAACTTCGGCGCCCTTTTTTCCACCCATCCGCCCATCGCCAAACGCATCGAGCGGCTTACAGGACGGCCGGCGGAATTCACCCAGTGAAGAGCTTTCCGCTATCCGCTATCCGCTTTCAGCCAATGCACACGCAAGCTATGCCGACGCCTGCGTTCAACTTTGTGATTGCGACTATGTCGTCACCAGAGACCGGTCATCGTCACGAGAGACTTGTGACCAGCGCGAAGCGAGGGATCTGGGTTTAGCTGATCGCTGACAGCCGGTCCTGTGACGTAGGTAACTCCTCCGCCCCCGAAGCCGAATAGTAGAATCGAAACAATGTCGCCCGAGACCGCTATCGCAATTTCGCACAAGGCCACGGAACTCGAAAAAGCCATTCGCCGCGTGATTCGCGGCAAGGACGATGTGGTCCGTCTGGCGCTGGTCAGCATCTTCGCCCGCGGACACCTGCTCATTGAAGGCGTCCCCGGAGTCGGCAAAACCACCCTCGGACAGGCCCTGGCCCGCGCCCTCGATTGCACCTTTCAGCGCGTGCAGTTTACCAGCGACATGCTGCCTTCGGATGTGATCGGGATTTCCGTCTACTCGGCGAGCGACCAGCGGTTCGAATTCAAGCGCGGCCCCGTTTTTACGAACGTGCTGCTGGCCGACGAAATCAACCGGACCACTCCCAAGACGCAATCTTCGCTGCTCGAAGCCATGAACGAAGGCCAGGTCACGATCGACGCGCACTCCTATGAACTGCCTCAGCCGTTTCTGGTGATCGCGACCCAGAATCCCGTGGAGCACCACGGTACTTACCCCCTGCCCGAATCGCAACTCGACCGCTTCCTGATCCGCGCGCGCATGGGCTATCCCGACGTCGCCGCCGAACGAGAGATTCTGCGTTCTGAAGCCGGAGTATCGCGCCTCGAAGATTTGCGTCCCGTGCTCACCGGCGCCGAAGTGCTCGAAATGCAGCAGGCCGTCAAGCACGTTCGCGTGGATGAATCTCTCGTGAGCTACGCTCTCGAAATCGTCCGCCGCACCCGCGAATCAGAATTCCTTTCGCTCGGAGTTTCGCCCCGCGGATCGCAAGCTCTCTACCGCGCCGCGCAAGCCATGGCCTTCCTCGACGGCCGCACCTACTGCACTCCGGAAGATTTCAAACCGCTCGCCGTGCCCGTCTTCGCGCACCGTGTGGTGGTCAGCGGCCTCTACGCCTCGACGCTGAAAAAGTCAGAGCAAGCCGATCAGGTGCTGCGCGAGATCGTGGAGAATGTTGCGGTGCCAGTCTAGGAACAGTGATCAGTTACCAGTTTTTCATTTCTCGAGGCCCGGTGGTTACTTCTTGCCATCGACGTGAGAAAATGCGATTTCCGTGATCGCAGAGACAATTCCAGAAGCTTACGACGCAAACGGACATCAGGTTTCCCAGCCCTTTCTTCGCCGCAAAGGTCCACATCCTACGTTTCCTATGGGCCGATACGTCAGCCAACCCCTAACGATCCAGTGCGCCACAATATTTGAGGTCCGCAGATTCCTGATCGGATGCGAATATGTTTCCGACAAAGAACTGTTCGGCAAGGATGACTATTGGCAACCGCCGGAGGAGTTTGAAAAGAGAAAAAAAGGAGACTGCGAAGACTTCGCACTTTGGACATGGAGGCAGCTGTTGAGTATGGGTTACGACGCGCGATTCATCGGTGGATCGTGTGGTCGATACGGCGAGGGACACGCGTGGGTCGAGTACTTTCAGGATGGCAAGTGCTTTCTGCTTGAGCCTTTGTATCGAAGAGTTGGGAACACTATTCCCCGGTTATCCACGCTCAGGTACGTTCCCACGATCTCCGTTTCCTGGGACGGCAAGACGCTGAGATACTTCACCCATAAAAAGCCGGAATCTAGCATCGGGTGGAGAATATTAACTCCGCTCGTCTGCGGGTATCTGGTCTTTTGGGGATGGTTCTGGATCGTGAATTTCCTTCGCCTTCCAAAGGTTGCGTGGAAGATTCTGCGGAGGAGAGTGTTCAATCGCGAGCTCTGGTTGCAGCCAACTAGAAGACGCGAGCATTGACCTGGATCCGCCGAGGCTATAATTCCTCCGTCATGTCATTCCTTCGATTCTTAATGCTGCTTTCACTCATCTGCTGGATCGGCGGGCTCATCTTCTTTGCCTTCGTGCTCGCGCCCACTGCGTTTCAGGTTCTGCCGAGCACGCATCTGGCGGGCGACGTGGTTAGGCGGGCTCTGAGCAAGTTGCACTGGATCGCAATCATCTCCGGGATGGTTTACCTTGTCAGTTCTCTGCTCTACAGCCGATTCACCGACGGAACCGCGCATGTGTTCGCCGGCCGCCATGTGCTCCTGTGCCTGATGCTGGCGCTCACCCTGCTCTCGCAGTTCTGGATCATGCCGCGCATGGACACGTTGCGCGCGCAGGTCGTCGACTTTGCTTCTGTGCCAATGGATAATCCTGCACGCGTGCAGTTTGACGTGCTGCATGTGTGGTCCACTCGCGTGGAAGGTGCGGTGCTGTTGCTGGGGCTGGCGGTGGCCTACTTAACGGCAGCTTCCAGCTCCTAGCTTCTAGCTGGCAGCCTCTGCCCATCGCTCTGCTGAAATCGACCTCGCATCCCGTTGGGCATTTGTCGCTCTGATCATTTATGCTGAAAGGTTCCCCGACGTTCGCCGACGCCGCAGTGTCCATCCACTCTGAGCTCGCGTCAGCGTCGCATTAGCTAGGAGCTAGAAGCTTCCCTATGAAGACTGGAATTATTGGCCTGCCCCAGGTAGGCAAAACATCGCTGTTTCAGATTCTTACCAAGGCGCATCTTTCGGAGCAGGCGCGGGCCAACCCGCGCGAAGCGCACATTGGCGTGGCGAAAGTTCCGGATGACCGGCTCGACCGGCTGGCCGCGCTCTACAACCCGAAGAAGCTCACGCATGCGTCGGTCGAATACGTCGACGTCGGCGCCATCGGGCAGGATGCGCTGAAGGATACGGCCTATTCCGCGCATTTGCGCCAGGTGGACGCGCTGGCGCATGTGGTGCGCGTGTTCGACGATCCTTCGATTCCGCACGTGGGTGCCATCGATCCGCTGCGCGACATCAAGAACGTGGAATTCGATTTGATGGTCAGCGATCTGGGGCAGATCGAAAAACGGCTGGAGCGTCTCGAAAAAGATCTGAAGAAAATGAAGACGCCGGATCTCGAGAAAGAGTTCGAACTGATCAAGCGCGCCAACGCCCATCTGGGCAACGAAAAACCGCTTCGCGAAATGGAGATGACGCCTGAAGACAAGAAGCGGCTACGCGGCTTCATGTTCCTCAGTGAGAAGCCAATTCTTTACGTGCTCAACATCGGCGAGTCGACGGAACTGGGTAAGGAACTCGAAGAAGCAGTCAGCAAGTACAATCTGACGGAAGTTGCCTCGCGCCCCAACGCTGGTGCCAGTGCGATCTGCGGCAAGGTGGAAGCCGAACTTTCCGAAATGAGCGATGCCGACGCGGCCGAGTTTTTGTCGAGCTACGGCCTCGGGGAAAGCGGGCTGACGCGCCTGATCCGCACGACCTATAAGCTGCTCGGCCTGATTTCTTTTTTTACCGCCGGAGAGGACGAATGCCGCGCCTGGACAATCCCCGCGCACACCCGCGCGCAGGAAGGAGCGGGCGCGATCCATTCTGATCTCGAGAAGCACTTCATCCGCGCCGAAACCATCCGTTGGGATCAACTGCTGGAAGCCGGTTCAGAAGCGAATGCCCGTGCCAAGGGCACGCTGCGGCTCGAGGGCAAGGACTACATCGTGCAGGATGGTGACGTGATGCATATCCGGCACAGCGGATAACTGGGAGCGCGGCCGCGTTTTGCTTCACAACCTCAGTGACAAGAAGACAGGCGCACCCACCGCCGTATACTCTTCCACATATGTTCCGTCGCCTGATCTTGTTTGGTTCGGCCCTGGTTCTTGCCGCCGGCTTGTGCGCGCAAACGAACCCCGCTTCGGCAACGCTGACGCAGGGCAAAGCTAACACCACCGCACCGAATCCAGACTGGAGTGACCCCTTTCCGCCCCACCGCATAATCGGCAACATTTATTACGTGGGCAGCCGGGGCCTGGCTTCGTATCTGATCACGACTCCCGCCGGCCACATTCTGATCAACAGCAACCTGAAAACGTCAGTGCCGCTCATTCGGGAGAGCGTCGAAACGCTGGGGTTTCATTTCGGCGACGTAAAAATCCTGCTGATCAGCCATGCCCACTTCGACCACGATGCCGGCAGCGCCGAAGTGAAAAAGCTGACCGGCGCCAAATACATGGTTATGGATGGGGACGTAGGCGTCGTTGAATCGGGCGGAAAGTGCGACTTTCAATATGGTGACGATCCGGCGCTCTTGTATCTGGCAGCGAAGGTCGACCGGGTGCTGCGTGACGGTGACGAGGTGAAACTCGGCGATACCGTGCTGACTGCTCATAAAACGGCCGGGCACACCCGGGGCTGCACCACCTGGAGTTTGAAAGTGCGCGAGGCGGGCAAGACTTACGATGTTGTGATTGTGGGCAGCCCGAACGTGAATCCCGGATACAAGCTGGTGAATAATGCGCGCTATCGGGAGATCGCCGATGATTACGCACGCGGTTTTCGTGTGCTCAAGTCGCTCCCCTGTGACGTTTTCCTGGGCGCCCATGGCAGTTACTACGACATGGAAGCGAAACACGCAAAATTGAACGCTGGCGGCGCGAACCCTTACGTTGATCCCGAAGGTTATAAAAACTACGTGGCCGAACGGGAGCAGGCATTCCTGGCTGAGTTGCAGAAGCAAACCGCGGCTGCGAAAAAGCAGTAATCAGTTCTAATACGATCGCACATGAATCCCATCCTGATCAGCATTCTACTCGGCTTAACTGCTGCGGCCGCCAATGTGTTTGGCGGAGCGATCATCGTGCAGCGGCATTGGGAGCGGCGATATCTGCGTTATTTTGTGGCGCTGGGCGCGGGATTCATGCTGGCCACGGCACTGGTCGAGATGGTTCCGGAGAGTCTGGAATTACGCGGAAGGTCGGGGGCGTCTCTGGTGCTGCTGGGATATTTGATGATTCATTTCTTCGAACACACGGTCACGCCCCATTTTCATTTCGGCGAAGAGACGCACCAGGATGAGTTCATGCATTCGCACAAAGGATACTCGGTGCTGCTGGGGCTGATCATCCACACGTTTTTTGACGGCATTGCGATCGCCTCTGGATTTCTGGTTTCCAATTGGCTGGGCTGGCTGATTTTCCTGGCGATATTTCTGCACAAGATTCCTGAGGGGTTCACGGTGAGCTCGGTGATGCTGGCCAGCGGACGCAGCCGGGGCACGGCCTGGGGCGCGTCGGTGGTGCTGGGCGGCTCTACGCTGGCTGGAGTGCTCACCATGGCGCTGTTCCGGCATCACGTGGGCGCCGGGCTGCCGCTAGCAGCGGGAGTCACGATTTACGTGGCCGCGTCTGACCTGATTCCGGAGGTGAACAAAGAGCCGGCGGTGCGCATGGCGCTGCTGGTTTTTGTGGGGGCGGGCGTGTTCTTGCTGCTGGATCATTTGTTTCGCATGTAGGAACCGGTTCTCAGCTCTCAGTTTTCAGAGAAAGGTTTCTCGAATTGGTTGCGCTGCTCCCATGGCGGAACGGGAAAATTTTGGCTGCATCCACCGGGCGAAGTTTGTTCTACGACGACGAGCGGGATCGCTTCGCGATATATGGGCAGCACCCAGCGGGGCGCACATGAAACGAATGACATGAAACGAATGAAAGATAGGCTCGTTTCGGCGGTCATAATGCGGGCCTTGGTTAGGGCATGGGCGGGTTGAGTCTCGCGTACTCCGCCTTGGCTTCCTTTAGGATGGGGATGCCGGGGTCGGCGTCTTTCCACAGCGTAAGGAAATCCTTGTAAGCGGCGAGCGCCCGGGCGCGGGCCGCGTCGGCATCCGCTCCCTGCGACGTTCTTGACTGCAGCGCGTTGGCCCTGGCCACTCCCAGATGTGCCAATGCTCCCGTCCAGCAGTTCCACACGATGCCACTGTGGTCGAGAATCTTCTGAAACTCTGCTGCGGCAGCGGTACCTTCTCCAGTTGCCAGGTATGCCTCTCCGCGCACGTACACGGGATAGAGGCAGGAAAGATTGTTGACGAACGGAATTGTCCCCAACTCGATGGGCGAAGCAGCTTGGGTGGTGCTCAGGGCGGCGGCCGGGTTCTTTCTATTCAGCGCCAATTGCAATTGGATCGCCGGAAGCCAAAGTGACCGCATCTGGGTGTCCAGCGGGAAGCGTTTTCCTAAGTCTTTGGCCCAGGATTCGGCTCGTGCCGTATCGCCCGCCATGGCAAACGCAAGTGCCGCTTCAGCTTCGGATCCCGGACTGGTGTTGGAAAGCCGTAGCGCCTCTGCCGCTGCCTGCCGCGCATCCCGAGAATAGCCGTAAGCTGCTTGTTGGAGAGCGGAATTCGCTTGCCATATTGCCCCATTTTCCTTGCTGTCTGCGCGAATCGCGGAGTCCTCTGCGCGCTTGGTTAGTTCCCGCGCTTTGGCAAAATGACCCCCATACGCCTCAGTGTCGGATGCGAGCGCCAGTCCAAAGTTTTCATATTCCGGCCTGCCCGCAAACCACTGTAGCTGTTCCGTCATCGCAGCGGAGTCCGACTCGAGGCAGGCGAGCGCATAAAGATCATTGTGCAGAAAGGAATCATCCAGCTTTCACTCCTGCGCCTCGTGAATGATCTGCCGCGCCTCGTTGAAGTGCTGCAAGGCCATGGCATCGAAGGCCAGAACCTCGTACAAGTACACTTGATCCGCTCCTACGTGCAGGCCTTGCTTCGTGATCTCCGCGGATTTTGTGTACTCCCCCTGGGAAGCGAACACCAAGCCCGAACTGCTATACGCGATCCACTCCCGTGGATAGGTTTCAACCCGCTCCTGAGACGTCTGGGCCGCTTTATCCAGTGCTCCGATTACGCGATAGTAAGCGGCGGCGATACTCAGCTTTTCCCGTTCGCTGGCATGGTCCCGCAACTGGAATGCCTTAGTCACATACTCGCTAGCCCGCCCAACCTCGGAGAGATTGTTGTAGTAGTTGCCCACCAGCAAGTAGCCCATGGCAAAATTCGGATCAATCTCGATGGCCCGTTGAAAGTAAGGGAGGGCAGCGGCGGAGCCTTTCTCGCCTCCCGCCTTTATTCCAAGGCTATACGCCTTCAGAGCTTCGAGCGAAGGCGTAGTGGCCTGTGCCAGCGGAACATCAAACTTCTGCACGGTCGCCAGCGACTCCCCCAGCTTGCCGCGCAGCTTCGATGCCGCTTCTCCCAGCGCGTCCAGCACCTTCTCCTTGGACGCCGCCGTCACCTGCTCTTCAGTCAGCATGTCTCCGCTCTCGCAATTCACCGCTTTCAATCCCAGTACGTAATCCCTGCCCAAACTGCCGATCAATCCGGCAATATAGGCTTTGCTGCCGGCTCGCACGCACAGCTCGCGAGCCACCTCGGGCGTGAGCTTGGTGCCGGGTGGGCGGGTCATCAGTTGCAGGGTCTTCGAGACTTCGCTGTCGGAAAGCAAATTGAGAAAAGGCGATTGTCGCAGCGAAATGCTGAGAGCCGTCTTCAAAGTGCCATCGAAGACCTGGTCCCCGGTTCTGTTGTCGAAGTCGGCGAGAACGATGGTGTCCCTCTCCGTGAGCTTCGAAATCCGATGGGATCGCCAGTACCATGTGCCTGCAAGGATCGCGAGGGGCAACGCTAACATCGCCACTGCAAAAAGGGCCACGAACAGTCTCACCAAAGCCCGATTTCGGGAAACTGGCAATTTTAGTTGTACTTTTTCTTCCGTAATAACACGGGTCCGGATCGTCTGCTGCTTAAAAATCAACCCGCTGAGCCCGAGGCTGGTCGTGGTGGCCGCATCCGGGGCGACCGCCAGGTTCGCTGGCCTAACCACCTGCACCGGAGAAACAAACTGATATCCCCGCCCTGGCAGGGTGACGATGTAGCTGTTGTCGCCCGGCTTCTCTTCCAGTGCCCGCCGCAACGCGGATATGCTTTGCGCCAGGCTGTTCTCGTCTACAAAAGTATCCGGCCAGGCATTCTTTAACAGTTCGTCCCGGGTGAGAACCCGACCCGGGTTCTGCACCAGATAGAGCAAAACATCGAAAGCCCGGCGGTTGAGCGTGACAATCCCTGTTTCTCGCCGCAGGGTGCGTGCCGTGGCATCGACCTGAAACTCCCCGAATTTAAATATCCCTTCTGGTTTCATGGTCTTGCCGGCAACACAAACTGAGTCAGGACTGTCGAAAGCCGTCTCTGGGTGGTATTACGTGAAGGCCGCAAACCCACGCTTGAAACGCGAGATTTGCGTTACACAGACTCTATCAGTGGCTATTCCAGCGGGCAAGGTTCTTCCGTTTGGATGCCTCCGATTGCGGCTCCGGTCGCACCGTTTGCTCTTGATGTGACGGTAGAACGGCAACGGAAATGACTGTGCCACAGCATGAACGGCCCACCATGGGACTCAGCGCATCTGCGCAGCGAGTTTGGCGTACTCTGATTTGGCTTCCTTCAAAATGGGGATGCCGGGGTCGGCGTCCTTCCAGAGGGTGAGGAAATCCTTGTAAGCGGCGAGCGCTCGGATGCGGGCGGCATCGGCATCCGCTCCTTGCGAGTTTCTCGACTGCAATGCGTTGGCGCGAGCCACTCCGAGACGCGCCAGCGCGCCCGTCCAGCAGTTCCAGACGATGCCGCTGTGGTCGAGAATCTTTTGAAACTCGGCGGCGGCAGCATGGCCCTGTCCGGCTGCCATGTACGCCTCTCCGCGCACGTACACATGATAAAGGCAGGAGATATTGTTGGCGAACGGAATGTTGCCTAACTCAATTTGTGAAGCAGATTGCAGGGCCTCGAGGGCGGAAGCCGGGTTCTTTCTGTCCAGCGCCAATTGTCCGTGAATCACTGGCAGCCAAAGCGCCTGCGTCTGCAAATTCAGCGGGAAGCGTCTCCCCAAGTCTTGGGCCAGCGACTCGGCTCGGGTCGTATCGCCCGTCATGGCAAAGGCAAGCGCGGCTTCGCTTTCGACCCCCTGACTCGCCGGGGCTCGCTGCAAAGCCTCCGCCGTTGACTCGCGGGCTTCGCGGGGATTGCCGTAGGCGGCCTGTTCGAGGCCAGCATTCGCCAGGTAGACCGCCGCAGTCTCTTTGGCATCCGCACGGCCGGCGGAATCCACCGCCCGCGTGGTCAGTTCTCTTGCTTTGCGAAGATGACCGCCATACGCCTCGGTGTCGGAAGCGAGCGCTAGTCCAAAGCTCTCATATTCGCGCTTACCCACAAACCATTGTTGCTGCCCCGCCATCCCGGTAGGGTCCGCCGCGAGAAAGGCGAGGGCGTAGAGATGAATGTGGTCTACGGAATTATCGAGCTTTTGCTTCTGAGTCTCGTGGATGATCTGCCGCGCCTCGTCGAAGTGCTGCAAAGCAAGGGCGTATTGGGCGAGATTCGCCTGCCCGGCGGGTTGATAGGGCGGAAGGCGCAGGCCTTGTCCTGTGACCTCTGCGGCCTTCTGGTATTGCCCTAGCCGGTCGTATACGATGCCCAAGTTGATGTAGGCTCCACTTGCGCCGGGGTAGCTATCAATCTCCGACTGAAAGGCACCACTGGCCTTGTCCAGTTCCCCGGTTACGTTCCGATAATAGTTGGCGGTGATGGCCAACCTTTCCCGCTCGCTGGCATATTCCCGTAGCTGGAATGCCTTGGTAAAATACTCGCTGGCGCGCGCTATCTCGCCGAGACTGACGTAGTCGCCGCCCAGTGCCCGGTTGCCCATGGCAAAGTTCGGATCAAGCGCGACGGCACGCTGATGGTAGGGCAGGGCGGCGGCGGGGCCTTTCTCGACAAAAGCCATTAGCCCAAGGCTGTAGGATTGCAAAGCTTCCAACGATGGCGTGGTGGCCTGATAGAGCGGAACATCAAACTTCTGCACCGTCGCCAGTGATTCACCGAGCTCACCGCGCAGCTTGGATGCCGCCTCGCCCAAGGCATCCAGCACTTTCTCTTTAGACGCCGCTCTCCCCTGCTCCTCGGCCAGCGTGTCTCCGCTCAGGCAATTCACCGCCTTCAGCCCCACGACATACTCGTTACCCAGGCTGTCAATGGATCCCGCAACATAGGCTTTGGAGCCCGCCCGCTGGCAAAGATCGCGAGTCAGCTCGGGCGTGAGTTTAGTGCCGGCGGGACGGGTCATCAGTTGCAAGGTCTTCGCAACCTGGCCGTCGGGAAGCAAATTCAGGAAAGGCGATTGCCGCAGGGAAATGCTGAGCGCCGTTTTCAGCGTGTCGTCGAATATTGGATCGCCGGTACTGTTGGCGAAATCGGCAAAGAC
>Ga0265356_1000092_pt1 | contig 15011 bp, 17 predicted proteins | sample NZE4metagenome_FD_189075 | JGI IMG/M metagenome (GOLD analysis project Ga0265356, IMG submission 189075) | Rhizosphere microbial communities from Maridalen valley, Oslo, Norway - NZE4 | ecosystem: Host-associated > Plants > Roots > Rhizosphere > Soil | place: Norway: Oslo | collected 2017-09-15
CCCACATAGGCCAGACGCAGCGTGACTTGCAGGTTCTCTATAGAGCGGCGAAACAAGGTGGGCCTGAAGCGCCTCGGGGACCGCGTTCATCTCGAAGTGGTACTTCTCGGCCTAGCTGCGACGCTCTCGTCTGAGAGCCTCGAAGGCGCGTTGGCCGATCGTTAATCGATTGAAGTTTGGCTCTCGATTGGATTTTGGCTAATGAGAATGCGGAAGTCGTGAAGAAGCATGGACTGGCCCACCCTCCGGTGATACTGGACAAGCACCTTGACGAAAAGGTGCTGGCTACTCTCTTTTCGAGCGCCGTGCGGACGGCCAAGAAAGCTGCGCCTCGGAGCCCCTATGAGGGACTACAAGCGGACGACGAAGACTTCTTCCACGTACTTCAGCTGGCATGGGAAGACTATGCTCTTATCGTCACTGCGGATGGAGCTTTTTTCGAGAAAGCGAAGCAGTTTCAGGACGAGTTGCCGAAGCGCAAGAAGGACCGATGTCTCCGTGGGGTCATCATCGTTCCAAAGGTTCGCGATGAACAAGTGCGCTTGCTGAGCGCCCTTATTGGCGGTGCTATGCAAGTGCGCCTAAAGGGTAGGCCCGGTGGCGAGCTTATTGCGCTGACGGAGATCGCAGAAGAGAATCTTGGTCTGGACCTTCGGGACAAGGCGCCCTATGCGATTGAACTTTGCAGGTGCGCGTATGACTAGGTGCCCGTCACTTGTGCTTCGCCGGCAACCATGCGGAATTGCCACAGTGCTTATTTTGTACCGCCATTGTACCGCCAATAGATGAGAAATCGGAGAAACATGAGGGGCAGGAGATCGCGATTTATGGGAAAAATGCAAAATGCCGACGTGCGTGAGGGAATTCGTAAACAATAGGTCCCCGGTTCAAGTCCGGGCGTCGGCTCCAGAGAAAAGCCGTTACATCGCAAGAGTTTTTCCCCTTGAATCCAAACCGTCATATTGGCATTGGGTAGCAACGCGGGGAGCAACGTCACCCGAGCGGCGTAAAACGGTGGTTTAGGTCCTATCTACCGGCTGACGATGTTGAGGTTCTGAGGACGCGGGTCGACCGCATTGACGAGGTTGTTGCGGGGCTTGCCGCTCGTCACCCTGATGAAGCTGACGCGATCGCGGAAGCGAACGCGTTTGATCCCGCGTTCGAGGACTGCCTTTCCCGCCTGGCGGAAGCGCTCAACGCTCAAGAGGGCCATATAGCAAATCGGCTGATTTAAGAGGCGCGGGGCGACAGAGGATTTCGGACAGGGCGGGCTATGCGCGGCTGGCCCTTTTGTCATCTCGCCAATGGCGTATTGGGATTTGCGTGCACACCGTTAGCGCTGCGTCCGCGTAATCCACCCAATCATCAGGGCTTCAACCCCGGGTTGCGGCTCGTATCGGACTGCGCCGGTTCACTCAAGTTAATATCGCTGATGATCGAGTGCTTAGGCGCGACATTCGGCGTCACGTTACTTGGGTCGCCGCCGGCTGGGTAGTTCCAGGTCCCGACACGGCGCGCTCCTTCGCCGCCGTGCGGCCCCAGCACCGTGTCGCCGGTGATCCAAACCGTCCCACCGGCTGGCTCAGTGTCCCCGATCAAGCGCGTCGTGCCGACAATCGTTCCTGTCGAGCCGGAGACGTGCATTTGATAGATTGTGCCGCCCTCGTTGAGTGCTATATATTTGCCGTCCCACTGTAGCTTTTGCGGATAGCCGATGAACGGCATTGCGATGTCGCGAAATGCGTTGCCTCCCTTGGGCAGCTCCGTAAAGACCGAGGTGATGTACTTGCTGCCAACGCCGTAACCCAGAACAAAGACGTTTCCGCTCTCGTCGTAGCTGCAGTAGTAGTACGCGTGAATGCTGGAATCGGAGTAAACGACCGGCGTGCCGGTGCCGTGGGGGTAAATCAGCAGGCCGCCCTTACTTTCATACGCCACAGCAGCGACGTCACCGGAAAACGGATCGATCGAACAGCCCAGAAGCTGGGTGTACCCTTCGGGTGCTGCCAGCGTTGCAATCTTCGTCGTTTCTCCGCGCTGGTATTCATCCAATCCGTTATTCTGGGAAACGAATACATGGCCGGTTTTTGGATCCGAACAGACCCTCGCGAAAGACTCGTCGCTCTTAACGCGTCCGACGAACTTCACTTTTGGGTACGTGTAGATGTTCACGACAGTGCTTCCATAGTCGGCGGCGACATACAACAGCGGCGTGTTTTTCGCCCCGGCGAGCGGGCGTGGTGCTACCGTAGTACTCGGACCGAGTGAAGGTGCCGATGCGTCACATCCGACCAAGGCCACCGCCGCCATCCAATAGGCGAGTGGGACTCTAGCTAAAGGCTTCATTGCGTGGCCCCCTTACGGGCAACCTCATTCGGTACTTGCGTGCCCTTTACTACCCCCGGTAACCGGACCGCACAAACCCGACCCCGTTGTGCTCCTGGGGTCCAGGTCTGGCGATGCCCGACCTCCGGAAGCCAAGGGCCTCGGGGCCGCCCTACAGATTGAATCGCCAGGTGTCGGCGCTAAATGCAGCAAATGTTTTGCGCGAGTACCCCATGATCATCACGAAGACAGGGAGCGATAGCTCCACGCCGTTGTCGACGATCGTTCCCAGCTCGCTCCAGTCGCACTGAGCCTGCTTGGCCGGAGGCGTTTCGAAGCGCCTCGTCGACATCCTCACCCGGCGCAAGGCGACGATGCGCATGTGCGCGGCCATGTCGCGCTGGCACGAAGACGATTTCATTGCGTGGCTCGTGCGGCATGCAACCGAGAACGGCTGGAACGTGCGCGTGCTGGACTTCCCGGCGATCGCCTTGTGCGGCTGAGAGACTCGTGCGCTGCGGTCACGAATCCGCTGAGTTCTAGTCCGCCCCAAAACTGCTTAGGGCCCGGCCGATCATTTCGGAACAATCCAACAATGATTCGCTTGAAATAGCACGTGTGTCAAACTCGAAACGCATTTCGGTTTCGTCGTGCTTCGTAACCGCCGCATGCGCATCGAAGCTACCTCTACTGTTGCTCGTTATCTCGAGTTCTAGAAACGCCTCGGTCGCGCAAAACTGAGCAGACCTGCTCTCTCGCGCATTCGCGCAGGCGCAAGATTCCGCTTCCACCGCCATGGGATCGATTGCTCGCGCTAGTCGAAGCCGAACCGAGTTCACTAGACCGCGGGTGACTTGGATATGCGGGGCCTTGTCGAGTTAAAGGTCGCTCCAGCGAAGTTCAAGCAGTTCACCCGCTCGCATACGAGACGATAAGTTGCTATTCCGCCCGCGGTCAGTAGACGCTCGCAACCGCCGAAGACGGCAGATCACTTTCCGCGATAGCCAAAACGTATGCCGATAAACCAAGCTAACTAAGACTCGCTCTTTCGCTCTCCTGTCGAGATCATCGCACTCGCGCCGCCACTAGAACAAACAATTTGATTTTTGTTTGTCACAACGTTTGCAACGAGAACGCTACGCTTCGCACCAACGGCAACCCGCCGTTGTACCTTCTTGGTGAAGAGGAGCATGTTTCAATGAGACTTCGCATCACAGCCGCTTATGCCGCAGCCGGTTTAGCCGCCACCGGCATACTAGCCGGCTGCGGGAGTGGCGCTTCCTCGTCGAGCTTCGCCCCCGCAGCCTCGACTCAGCAAAGCGCTACGGAGCCGGGGTCGAACGCTCGACCAAAGGGTGCAGGCACGAGTTACTACCTTCAGACCCTCGACTCGCTCGGCGGTAATGTTAGTTTCGCGATCAACGTTAACGATAGCGGCCAATCCAGCGGGACGTCCCTGCTGAACACCGGCACTATCGAGCACGCCCAGATTTGGGAGAACCCCCCTCGCACGATCGATCTCGGCACGCTCGGTGGCCCGAACAGCGCGGTCTTCCAGTATAACCACGGCGGCTTCGGCCAGTTTGTAGGGTGGTCCGAAACCTCCAGTACCGACCCTTATGACGAAAACTTCTGCGGCTTCGGCACCTCTCACACATGCCTTGGGTTTAGTTGGCAGCACGGTAAAATGAGGGCGCTCCCCCTGCTTGGCGGAAATAACGACAACGCGAACGACGAAAACTGGCGCGGCCAGATCGTCGGTGCTTCGGAGACCAATACCAAAGACTCGAGCTGCATCGCGCCGCGAGTCTATGATTTTCTCGGCGTTATTTGGCAGCCGAACGGCAAAGTAACGACCCTGCCGCCGTATTCGGGCGATACCGTCTCGTATGCGTACACGATTACTCAGTCCGGACAGATCGCCGTCGGGCAGTCCGGGACGTGTGCCTCCGCGGCAAATCACGCGGTGCTTTGGAAGAATGCTTCATCGCCGATCAATCTGGGTTCGTTGGGCGGCACGCTCAACGTAGCACTCGACGTCAACGATTTCGGTCAGGTGATCGGCAACTCAGACCTTTCCGGAAACGCGGCGACGCATGCGTTTCTCTGGCAGAAGGGCGCGATGAAGGATCTTGGCACGTTGCCGGGCGACGAGAATAGCTTTGCCGGCGGGATCAACGATGAGGGTCAGATCGTCGGCGAATCCTGCGACGCGAGCGGAAACTGCCGAGGCTTCCTCTGGCAGCACGGTACCATTACCGACCTCAACACCGTCATTCCGCCTAGCAAAGACCTAAACGTGCTCTTTGGCGCCAACATTAACGATTGGGGCCAGATCGTTGGAGCAACCGTCAACGCACAAAGCGTAGAGCAGGCAATCCTGCTGACTCCGTACTGGCAAGCCCATGTTGCGGCCAAGGGCATCTCGGCGGCTAAGAAGACGCTGCCCGAGAGCGTGCGGCTACAACTGCAGAACCCCCGTTCTAAGTTCTGGGATCTTCGGAAAATCAAGATTCCGCTATAGGTACCGCGATGGAAGGATAAGCCCGCTTCCGTGGGCTCATCCCTTTTCTAACTTACAAAACATTTCGCGATGACACGCGCGGGAGTCGTCGAAAATGTGCGCGGCACTCTGCGCCGCTTGCCATCATAACAGATGCCTCGCGCAAAGGCCGGAGCCGGCTCGGCGACGCGGCAAACGATGGAGCTGCGTTCACTCGCACGCGACTAGACTTGATATCCGGCCGTCGGCTAACTTCAAAATAGCGTAGCTAGGTCCGAACTCGTTGAAGCGGGATTTGTGCAAGTCTCCGTATTTATTGGGTACAGTGGCCCTATGGAATATGACGACCGGGACGCCTATACGGCAAAGCTGGCTGCGCGCGGCCTCGAAATACATTCCTTTGACGGGAACATGCTAAAACTTAACTACAACCCGGCCGCGGATGAACAAGTTCAGGATGGAGAGCGTATCGACGAAAACGAACTCGTGCAATACGCGAGAAGCTCGCTGACCGAGCTACCCGGGGCCGGGAACATGTTCCCGGGGCTCAACGAGATTGTCGTGGACTTCGCTGCGATTTAACTTAAGGGGAGTACTCGAATATGGTCCCGACGCCGGCGGGGAGGCGGCCCCCCCATAGCGTCGTGCCATAAAGCGCCCCGCCCACTGCGTTAAGGCTTGCATAGGGAACCCGACCGCCGGTTCCACGGGCGAAAGGATGCAGCACGGTCTCTGAGCCCGACGGCGTTATCGTGAAAAGCGTGCCTTGTTTTCCCGGGCCGCCGTAACCCGTCGTACCGTAGAGTTGGCCGTTCACGACCGTGAGGCCGGCATAAGGTTTGGTGCCGTCCTTTGCGCCGCCGAAGGAGTGGATCACACTCTCCGAGCCCGAAGTCGTTATGGCAAAAACCGTTCCGGTTTTGTGTGCGCCGCCTTGCTGCGTGGTTCCGTAGAGCGTACCGTTCAATTCCGTTAGCCCGACAAAGGGCTGCGCGCCGTCCTTCCCGCCTTTAAAGCTGTAGAGAACACTGTAGTTCGAACCTGTCGGACTGATTGCAAAGACGGTTCCGTCATTGCTCGCACCGCCAGAGGAAGTCGTGCCGTAGAGCATGTTGTTTACTTCAATCGGGATGCCGAGCGGCAGCGCGCCGTCTGCCCCGCCGGTAAAACTGTGGAGCACTTGCTCGGCGCCGGAAGTGGTGGTTGTGAAGATCGTCCCCGTTCCCGCCGTACCACCGTAATAAGTGGTGCCGTAGAGCGCGCCGTTAACGCTCGTCAAACCCGCGCGCGGATCATCGCCGTCTTTCTTGCTGCCGAAGCCGTAAACCACGCTCTCCGAACCTGCGGTCGTGATGGCGAAAACCGTTCCGCCTTTGTACTTGCCGCCTTGCTGCGTGGTTCCATAAAGCGTGCCGTTGACATTGATCAGTCCTGCATACGGGTGGAAACCGGTCGAGTTGCCCGTAAAGCGGTAAAGGACGCTTTCCGCACCAGACGAGTTGATTTCGAAAATCGTTCCGCATCCATTTCCCGGGACGCATTGTTTGGTGGAGTCGCCGCCGAAGTTCGTCGTGCCGTAGAGCGCGCCGTTTAGACCGAGCATCACGCCAACTGGGACTATTCCATCTTTTCCGAGCTTGAATATATGGAGCGTCTGGAACTTCGAGCTGGTTGCCTTGCTCGTGGTTGACTGACTCGTCGTTGGTTGAATCGTCGCGGGGAGTGACGAAGTAGCCGGCGTGCGCGAGCAGCCGACCAAAATGATGATACACAAAGCCGAACCAACTCTTCGCATGACGGTTGTCTCCTGATCGTACTGACTGGCGTTATATTTCAGCCTTCTCCGATGAGGTGCTGAGTCCTTGCCAGAAGGTGTGTTCGGCACGCTTGGTAGCGGCGAGGCCGCAAGGTGCGTCCTACGTCGTCGGAGAAGGTCGGCGCCGGTCCAGGTCCCCGGTCCTTATCGAAGAAGGCTACAATACTACGCCAGTCAGTACGATCAGGAGACAACCGTCATGCGGAAATTTAGTTCGGATTTGTGTATCATCGTTAATCGCTTCCAACGGAGTTGTAGCATGGCGCTTCGCTCTCATCGATCGGTAATGCCGGCAGTGGTGGTACTCCTGGCAACCTCGGCCTGCGGGGCACACGCCGTCCCAACAAGCAACGGAGCTAACCCAGCACCGCTAATCGCGAGAGCCGCCGCAACTGTCGGCCGGCCGGCCGACACGACGTCGATTCTGAAGAAGCTGACGAAGGACGTCGTTATTGGATCGACCGTCGATGCCCAGAATGGCGACGAGGGGCCGCGCGCTCTCACCATCGCTCTCTGCCGCAACTGCCACGGTTTGTTGACCAAGGGACAACTCGTCGTCTGTAACTTTGAGAACTCGGCCGGTGTCGCAGGTCAAGGGACTACGATCGAAGCCCTCGACCCGAAGCCAGGCTCCAGCCCGGTACGCTTTTTCCAGGGCGATTCGATTAAGGGCTGCGACGGAGACGCGCTCAACCCCCATGACGGTGCCGCGTACGCTGCAGGACTCACCAGCGGCGACATCGTTGAGATTACCAAGGAAGGAAAGGCGACGAAAACCTACAGCGGTAAGACGATAAACGCGCCATTCGCAGACGCCGCCGCTGATCCCACGCAGAACTTCTCTCCGTTATACATCTACGCCGGCGATACGGCGGCCGGCGGGATCATTAGCCTCAGCATCGGCTTCTACGGTAACGGTAAGGCAATCCAGGTGGCCAAGGGCTTTGGTGTCTCTTCTGGGAGCGCGCAAAGTGAGCTGGCGCCCTCGGGACTGCAGTACAATCGGAAACTCGATACTCTCTACATCGTTGACGGTGTAACCAACACGGTCGTAGCGTTTTCCAACTCAAGTCAGCTTTTGGATAAGGATGAAATCGTCGTCAAGCCCGGCGGAAAGACGTTCTCGTGCAAGTATCCGAAGACCACGTGCGCGAGCCTCGTTTACAGTGGGTCGCCGCTGAACGCACCGATGGCATCCGCGTTGCTCCCCAACGGCAATCTCGTCGTCGCCAATACACAAGGGACGGCCAATACGCTCGTCGAGTTGACGCCCGCGGGTCAGGTGCTCGACACGAAAGTGATCGACACGAGTTCGACGCAAGGCGTCTTCGGGCTCGCCGCCAGTGGGACGAACGATTCCAACACCGTTATCTATTTCACCGATACGAATTCGAACAACATTCAAGAGCTCGAGCAGTAAGACGCTCTAACGCGCGCTTATGGTAGAAGCGTTTCGCGGTGCACGACCGTGCGCGAAACTGCGGCATCGCTAAAGGGTAGCGGCCACAACCGCCCGTCGATCCACGCGGTGGCTTGATCGGTGTAGTGGCCCGAACCGGGCTCACCGGATTCGCCTTGCGGCAGCGTGATGCCGCCGGCATCCCAGTTGCCGACCTCCCACACCGCTCGGAAACTCTGTGAGTAGCCCGGAGACTGCATGTGCAGCGTGAAAGCGTCGCCGTTTCCGGGCAGTGTAACGCCGTCGAGAAAATCGATACCGAGCGACGCGAGGGCGTGCGGTACCGGCTCGGCGCCGGCAAAACGCCAGGGCGACGCTGGTGGCGGCGTAACGCCGCTCCGATGGGCCGTCGCGCGATCCATCATCGCAAGCACCGTGGGCATCCGGCCGGTATGCCGTCTCGTTAACTGCACGCGCAAGCCTTCAACGACCGTCGCCGTCGACGAACCGCCGTCCATTTGTCCGTTCCACGCGGCGAGTTGCGCGGCTAACGCCGCGTCGCGATCGCCGAGCGCCTTCGAAACGTCGTGAGCGAGATCGCGTTCCGGAAGCGATAGAACGTCGAGTTGCATTTGCGTGAAATACTCGACGTCGTACATCCGTCGCGCCCGAAGGAGCTGCGCTATCCGATACGCACGATAGGGCGTCGCGAACTGGGGACTCAGCGCGAGCGGATACTTCGGGCCATACATCCTGTTGTTGGCCGTCCACACCACTGCGTCGCGTGACGGCGCGACCTTCGGCAGCCGCGCGAATGGGATCGCGGGATACCGCTTCGCTAGATCGCTTGCCGGATGAAACCATCGCCCGCGAACGGGATCGTTCGGAATGCTGCCGGCGAGGACATAGGCCGCACGTCCGCTCGAGTCGGCGAGGACGAAGTTCTGCGTAGGGCCTGGATAGGTCGCAAGCGCGGCCGTCGCGGCTTCAATCGTCGCCGCGCGATTCAACGCGATGAACGTTAGTGCGGGTGAGACGGGGTCGTCATACGCGTTCCAACGCACGAGAACGGCGCCATGGCTACGGGGCGTGGCGCCGAAGGTGTCGCGCGTTCGATAATATCGGGCCCGCGAGCGCGGGCGAAAACGCACCGCAAACTCCTCGGTCTGCCAGCCCGCCGGATCGAGGTGCGCGGGCTCTAAGAACGCGGAGAGCGAGGTTACGGTGCCGTTCGTGGCGCCCCATGCGAGACTCTCGTTATGGCCGAGAACGACGCCTGGGCAGCCCGGCAGCGACGCGCCGGCGACGTGAAAGTGCGGGGCTCGAAGGTCGATCAGATACCACACGCCGGGCATGTGCAGTGCCAGGTGGGGATCGTTGGCGAGCAACGCATGCCCGCGGAGCGCGCGGCTTGCACCGGCGGCCCACTCGTTGCTGCCGACCGGTGCGCGCGAGTCCGAAAGTTCGCTCACCAACGTTGCAAGGTGACGGTTGCACGCAGCGCCGGGTCCGATCCCGGATAATCCAGCCATGACCGGCGCGTCGTAACACGGGTCCGTCAGGGGAAAGAGTGCCTTCAATAGGCGCACGCCGCCGGCGCGATACGCCGCATCGCGCGGTTCGATCGCGTTCCAGTCGTCGGTGAGATCGAGCACGGTCGCCATCGCAACGGCCAGCGAATCTTGCGGCGTCCATGGCCGGGGCCGATAGGCCAGCAACCGAAACTCGACGGGGAGCGGCTCGCGTTCCATGGCCGCATTGACACCTTCGCTGAACGCGCCGAAGATTTCGCGCGACCGAAGGTCGAGCCGCTGCCACTGCACCTGCGCGATCGCGCGTACCGGCACTTCGCGTTCGAGCCGATCGTGTTTGAGCGCCGCTTGGCCGAAAACTTCCGCCAGCTCGCCGAGCACGAAGCGCCGCAGCAAGTCCATTTGGAAGAGCCGGTCGGCGCCTTCGACATACCCCTGCGCAAAGAAGAGATCGTGCTCGTTGCGTGCCAGGACATGAGGAACGCCGCGATCGTCGCGCAGGATCGCAACCGGTCCGCGCAACCGCAAGCCGGTTATCCTTCCGGCGTCGCTCGCGTGTACTCGCATGCCGATGGCGGCGTTGATGATGAATCCGAGAACCAGGAGCGCGCCCAGCGCAGCTACGATGAGAATCAGCCGAAGAAGAAGTCTCCCCAAAACGCTCAGACGTCGACGAGGACGTCGTCACCTTGGACGCTCACCGGGAACGTCATCAACGGCATCACGGCCGGAAGCGTAAGCGCATCGCCGGTGAGTACGTCGAAGGTCGCACCGTGGCGCGGACAGACGATGCACTCACCTTCGAGCGTCCCCTGGTCGAGCGGGCCGCCATCGTGCGTACAGACGTCCTCGATGCCGTAAATCGTCCCGCCGACGTTACAAAGCAGAATCTCGCATGAGTTTGCGACGACGCGCCGGGTGGTGCCGGGCGCAATCTCGGAAACCTTTGCAACGCGATGCTTAGCCATACGCTGGGTACCTTCTCCCAGCGCCATCCCGAGTCATCCGGTGGCAAAAGTCGAAGGAATCCCAAACGTCCCGTCGACGACTTCCACGAAATTTCGCTCTTCGCGGAGAATCAGATGCTGAGCTTGCGCGCGATTGAAGTTCTCGCGAGCTTCCGGATCGTTCTTGAGGCGAGCGCGGTACTGTTCGTAGGATGCAAGGCTGTCGAACGCGATCAAACCCCACGCGACGTCGTTGGTTCCTTCGTATGGAAGGAAGTAACCAACGAGATGCCCCCCGCACCGGGGAATAATACGACCCCAATCCTCCGCATATTTCGCAAACTCGTCCCGCTGGAATGGATCGATCTGATAGCGGATAACGCACACGAGTGTCATCGATCGGCCCCTACTGCTGCGGGGGCGGAATTCGTACCGTTATGGGTGGCTCTCTAAAAGTGAACGCGCACGACTGGCTAACGTTGGCATCGACAACGGTGCAGCGCCATTCGTAACGGCCGGGCTTGAGCGGAAGCGGACCAATGTTTATTGCAAAAGGCGAGTCGAGCGGAGTGCCGGGAGAAAGGCCCGTCGGGCGACCTACCTCGAGGTCGGCTTGAATCAGCATCGGTTGCGGCGATTCGGGGCCGGGCACGAGCACCGGTTGCCCGTCGCTGTCGAGCAACTCGATGCGTACCTTATGCTTGCGGTTTGCGGCTTCCCATGGAACCTCGAACTTGATGGCGAGCGCGGACGGCGTCGGAGCAGGACCGGTCATCGACCATCCTCCGCCCAGCACGTACAGCTTACCGGCTACCGCCTGCGCGCTGTCCGCGAGCATCATGATGATCTTCCAAGAGTTCGGCGAGGTTTCCATCGCGGTCAGCTTCCACGCCGTTGGGCGTCCTACATTGTTACTTCTTTGCCAGGCTGAGCGTCGCACCGATCGGATCGGTTTCCCCCGGGATGGTGACGATCGGATTGCCGCCGGAAGGGTAATCGTAAAAAAGCGTATCTTTTCCGTCCTGATTGGGGGCGATGAGCCGATCGCCATAACGCCGCTTGGCGCCATCGTGGATGCGCGGAATCCAGAACTGAGCCACCTCGTTGGACCCGGTGAGCACCATCGTGTTAACGGTGGTTGCCTGGCTCCCGTTGATCGACATCTGATAAATCGTGCTGGTGAAGTTGTGTTTAACGGCGACTTGATCGCCAACCGCTAAATACTTGCCGTCCCATTGAACGCCGCCCGGTAAGTAGATCGTCTGGTCGATGTTAATGAAGTTCAGCGAGTTACCGCCCTTCGCCAACTCGCCGAGCCCGAAGACGCTCCCTTCCGTCTCGCCGTCAACGAACAGGTTTCCCTTGTCGTCGTACGCGCAGTAATAGTCGTAAAAGATATTCGAATTCGAGTACGACGTCGGCGTGCCGGTCGCTTTCTGATAGACGGCGACGTTGCCGATTATTTCGCTCGGACCCCAGAAGTCCGCGACGGCTAGATTTCCGGTCGTCGGATCGACGGAACATCCGTTCGCACGCCCGTCGGGATCGTTGATCGTGCGGATCGGTGACGTGCTTGCGTGAGCGTACTCGGTGATTTGATACACGCCACGGCTCGTGTCGTTGGTCACGTAAACGTTGCCCGTCTTATCGACGCACAGCCCTTCCGGATTGAAGAAGCCCGTCAGCTCTCCGACCAGCTTATAGCCGTGACCGTACGTATAGATGTCGACGACTTGCGCGATTAAGTCGGAGATGTAGAGCAAATCGGACTTTTTTGCCTCGGGAAGAATCCACGATCCGCCGAGGTCGGGATGGGCAATGCCCGTTAACGCCCTAGCAGACGGTATGAGGCTCTGCTGCGGCTGGGTTCCGCTGCCGATGCAGCTTGCAAGCATGGCTCCCAAGGCTAAAATTCCTACGGTGTACCAGAAACGACGCATGGGTTACTCCTCCTAGATGTTGTTGTCGTAGCAAACTGTAGTTCGTGCTCGACGGCATCGGCGAAGTACCGCCGCGCCGGCTCGTGGACGCCTAAATAGAGTCCGGGCTCGATGAGCTCCACTTCGTTCACGCAGATACGATCCTCGTCGTCGCGCAGCAGATCGACTCTCGCATAGAGCGGACGGCCTGGCACGGCCGCGAGGGCTCTAGCCGCGACGTTATGCTCTTCACGCTTCGGCTCGACCAGCGACGATCGGGTGCCGACAACGAGGACCGTATCGAATGGTTTCTTGCGGACGGCGTGTGAGTATTGTCCGCGAAAAAAGATCAGCGCCCGCTCGCCCCAGTCCACGACGCTGCGCAGATACGGCTGCACGAGCACGTCCTGGGTTTGCACCAACTGCCCAAACTGCGCTTGACCGGCGGCAAACGACGCGGCGCCACGAAGGACGAGCGTCACTTGGTGCGCCGCGGCGCCCTTCGCGGGCTTGAGAACCATGTCGTGCCAGCCGCGAGCCTCGGCAAGCTCCGCGAGATCGCAGGCCTCGCCGCGCGACACCCAGGCCGTAGGGACGACTGGCACGCCGAGCCGTTCGAGTTCCTTGAGGTATGACTTGTGCGCGTTCCATCGCAATACGTGCGGATCGTTTTTCAAGACGGTGAGCGAAGCCGCGTGCTCGACCCAAGCGATGAACTCGTCGTACCGCTCGTGATAGTCCCAAGTCGAGCGCACGATGCACAACCGGCTCGCGCCCCACTGCGCGTCTGGATCGCTCCAGGTTTCAATCGACACCGTCAGGCCGCGCCGTTGAAGCTCGTGCATCAACAAACGGTCGTCGGGATCGAGCTCGGCTACCTTCTCGCAGGTGACCAGCGTACAGTCGATCACTCTCTAGATTGTAAGCGTGCGAGCGGCCGGAGAACACACATAATGCAGCGAAAAAACGGCTCGCTGCCTTGAAATAGGAGGGATCACGGCAAAAAGTCCGCGTTTTTACGCTCTCGACTCGCTCGACTGCTCGATCCTCCGCGTGCTCCAAAAGAGTGCTCGCGATTCCTTTGCGGAGATCGGCAAGGCGGTAGGCCTCTCGGCAACCAGCGTCGCTGAAAGAATTCGGCGCTTGGAGCGGGTCGGCGTCATCGAGGGTTATCGGGTGCGGCTCTGCGCCGAGAAACTTGGTTTTCCCGTGACCGCCTTTATCTTGGCGCGCCCGAATGGCCCGGACGCGCGCTTCATCAAGGTTGCCGGCGGACGGCCGGAAATTCTCGCCTGCTACCGCGTCACCGGCGAGTTCTCGTTCATCGTCCAAGCGGTAGTTAAAGACGTAGCCCATCTCGAGGAAGTGCTCAACCATCTCGAACCGGCCTCGATCCACATCGTCACGCTCGTCGTGCTTTCTACCTCGATCGAAGCCGCGCCGATTGGGCTGAACGATAGCAGCGCAAAACGCCGCGACAACAAGCTTACAAAGGAACAACGATGAAAGACGACCATCTTCAACTCGGCAGATACGCATTAAGTCTCTGCGCAGCCCTCGCGATTGTATCGGGATGCGGCGGTTCGCAGCCGGCGACGACGGGCGCAACGACGCCGGACGTTAGCGCACGGCGTGACTCGACTGGAAACATCTACTGGAACAAGAAGAAACTCAACTTACCCTATCCAGCGAAGTCCGCTCAGAAAGCCACCCTTACTTACTGGGGGCCCAACGGCTATTTCACGATGCCTATTTACTGCAAGGCGAGCGGCCAAATTTCAGCAAAGCCCGGCCATCCCTTTGGAAACCCTTCGGGATACATGCACGTCGTGTACCGCTTCAAGGCGCTAACCGCCGGCCCCAACCAGTGCGGCTTTAGCGCGGTCTTAGGAAACACCGGCAGTCCGCCAATCGCTGTGATCGAGTTACACGTAGAGCGCTAAGTCGGAGCGAGGCCGTTGGCCGCCTCAAATGAAGCGTAACCGCGTTCTGCACGAAGCATTTCCGCGACCGCCTGGTCGAGCGTTTCGAACTCGCACAGACCGGAGAGAAGTGCGGTATCGCCGACCGCGTTGCGAATGAGAAACGTTGGGACGACGGTGACCGGCAGCCGGCGAAACTCCTGCGTGCTCTCGCGAAGGGCCGGCTCGACCGTTCGCATCGTACTCTCGAGCTGCGCGGGTGTCACGCCGATCATTTGCGAGACTGCGGCGACTGCACCGGCGTGCGAGCCCAACGGTTCGCCGCGCAGGAGTATCGCTTCAGCCACCGCGCGACGCACGTCGTGCCCCAAGTGTTGCGCGGCGGCCACCGCGAGGTTTGCATAGAGCGTACGATCGTTGCCCTCAATCCACCTCGACGTAACGGCGATGCCGGTGATGGATTCGGATCGTCGGTACATCCACCCAAGCGACTCCGCCGTATATCCGATCGCTTCGCCGTCCTTACCATGGCGATCCGCCACTCGACGTCGAGGTCGCTCCGGTATCTGTCGCGCAGCCGATCCAACGTGAGGTCGCCAAAATACGACCACTGAGAACAAACGTCGTAGTAAAAGATCAGCTTCATGC
>Ga0265356_1000093_pt1 | contig 14994 bp, 12 predicted proteins | sample NZE4metagenome_FD_189075 | JGI IMG/M metagenome (GOLD analysis project Ga0265356, IMG submission 189075) | Rhizosphere microbial communities from Maridalen valley, Oslo, Norway - NZE4 | ecosystem: Host-associated > Plants > Roots > Rhizosphere > Soil | place: Norway: Oslo | collected 2017-09-15
CACGCGGCAGGAGCTATACGCGCCGCTTCGTCGGACAAATTCGGAGGAACCACGATCAAGGCGCGACGCTGCCCGAGCGCTTCGGCAAGACGCGCGAGGGGAGAACGCTGCCCAAGGGGCGTTACCGCCTTGTCGAATCCCATGCGCCGGGATTCGCCGGCAGCGAGAACGACGTATACCGGGCTTTTCACGAGGTCAGGCCGCCGCCGTCATGGAGCGATCAGGGTTTCCTGTGCAGACAATGCCATCCACGTGCCGTTCTGTTTGGCGTATACATCCGTGTATCGCTCGCGCGCTAAGGTTTTTCCCGACTGCACGATCGTGTTAAGCCCATGCACGACTGCCGCGTCGCCCGCAAAATCGACGGTCTGCTCGGAAGCATGCATCGTAAATGTCTCTTTTTTTAGAGCCGCCAGCTCTTGGGAGCGATGGAGGAGCACGCCGCTGGCGGTAATGTGCGTGAAATTCGGACTGAGGATCGAGGCGACTATCTTGGCATCGCCGTCGACGATGGCGTTGAGCCAGCGGGTCTCTTGATGAAGGACTGCCACAGCCGAGTCCGGTGCGCTTGCACCCGCGGAAGCCGGCATCAGAATGAGCGTACCGAGCGCTACGCAAACCGCCGAACAAATTCGATAATACACGAACGTATGTTTCGAGCCTGGGAAATAACTATCCCGCGTCGAAGAATATGTGCGGCAGCTGTAACGACGCGGCTTTGACGCGTTCTTGATAAGGGTCCGATGAATCTCAATACGATAACCGAGATCAAACAACCGAGGTCGGCCGGCGAAATCCGTCACTGGCGAGACGGATACGCATGGCTTGCCGGGGGAACGTGGTTGTTCTCCGAGCCCCAAATCCACACCGATACCTTGATCGATTTGGAAACCCTCGGTTGGCAAGCAATCGCAACCGGGCAAGACGGCATCGAACTCGCCGCAACCTGCAAAATTGCAGAACTCTACGCGTTCCAGCCTTCGCCCGAGTGGAGAGCCGGATCGCTCATTGGGCAATGCTGCCGGGCCTTCTTGTCGTCGTTCAAGATTTGGAACGAAGCGACGATCGGTGGAAACATCGTGATGTCGTTGCCGGCGGGTCCGATGATCTCACTTACGGTGGCGCTCGAAGGCACCTATGCGCTCTTTCCGCGCGACGGACCGCCGCGCGAGGTACGCGCCGCCGACTTCGTCACCGGAAACCACGAGAATATCTTACAGCCTGGCGAGTTGCTGCGCAGCATCCACCTTCCGGCAGCTGCGCTGGCGAAGTCGTTTGCATTCCGTCGTTCCGAGCTCACCCACCTTGGGCGCTCGTCGGTCTTACTCATCGGTACTCGCAGTAAGCCCGATGCCGGCCTAATGCTCACGATTACGGCGGCAACGGTCAAACCGGTACAACTCGCCTTCGACGGCACCCCGTCCTCCGAGCAACTGCGCAACGCCATCGATACGGCAATCCCGGATTCGCTCTATCTCGCCGACGTTCACGGCTCGCCGGCACATCGCCGGCATCTGACGTATTACTACGCGGAACAGATTCGCCAGGAGTTGGAAGCGTGAAGCTTGCGGTTAACGGTAAGAGCTTTGCCGCGACACCAGCGCCGGGGCAGTGCCTCCGGGTTTTTCTTCGGGACCTCGGCTGGTACGGCGTCAAAAAAGGCTGCGACGGCGGCGATTGCGGCGCGTGCACGGTATGGGTCGACGAAAAGCCCGTACACAGCTGTCTCTATCCGGCATTTCGAGCCGAAGGCAAAGAGATCACGACAATCGAGGGGCTGGCCAAGAACGGCGAGCTGCACCCGATGCAGCAGGCCTTCCTCGACGCGCAGAGCTTCCAGTGCGGCTACTGTGCAGCCGGAATGATTATGACGGCTGCCGCGCTCAGCGACGAGCAGAAACTGGATCTCGCAAGAGCGCTCAAGGGAAATCTCTGTCGCTGTACGGGCTACGGGTCGATTCGCGACGCGTTTGCCGGAGTTAAAAACGTCGCGCCCGATGCTGCCGGAAACTCCTGCGGCGTTAGCGTGCCCAATCCGTTTGCCGAGGGCATCGTTACCGGACACGCGCGTTACACGAGCGACGTACCGCCGATGGATGGCCTCCTGCATCTTAAGGTGTTGCGCTCCCCGCACGCCCACGCGAAAATTCTGTCGATCGATCGCTCGGAAGCGATGGCCGTACGGGGTGTTGTGGAAGTGTTCACCTGGGAAGACGTTCCTCGCCGTCTCTACAGCACGGCTATCCACGAAGACAATCGCGTCGACCCAGACGATACCTACATGCTCGACAGCGTCGCGCGCTTCGTCGGTCAGCGGATCGCCGCCGTCGTCGCCGAAACTGAAGCCGCCGCCGAAGAAGGTTGCCGGCGTCTCAAGGTGGAGTACGAGATCCTGCCGGCCGTTTTCGACCCCGAAGAAGCGATGGAGCCAGGGGCTCCGGTGCTGCACGACAAGGGTGGCGATTCTCGCATCCTGCACCCGAACAAGAACGTCTTTCTCGAGCTTCACGGTGAAATCGGCAGCGTTGCCGAAGGGTTCGCCGCGGCCGACGCGATCTACGAGGAAACCTACGACGCGTCGCGTCAACAGCACGTCCACCTCGAGACGATGCAGTCGATCACGTGGCGCGGCGAGGATGGCCGGCTGCACGTGCGCACGAGCGTCCAAGGTCCGTTCATCGTCAAAGGCAAGCTCTGCTATCTCTTCGGCATCCTCCCGGCCGACCTGCACGTTTTCACCGAGCGCGTCGGTGGCGGTTTCGGTGGCAAGCAAGATATGATGAGCGAAGATCTGCCGCTGCTGGCGACGATCAAAACTGGGCGTCCGGTACAATGGGAGTTCACGCGCGAGGAGCAGTTCACCGGTGCCACGACCCGCCATCCGATGAAGACGCACGTCAAACTCGGTGCAAAAAATGACGGGACGCTCACCGCAATGCAGTTCCGCATCGTTTCCAACACCGGAGCGTATGGCAATCACGGCGGCGAGACGCTCGCGAACGGCATGTCCGGCCCGTGGGCCATCTACAGGTGCCCGAATAAGAAGGGCGACGGATACGCCGTCTACACCAATCTCCAGTGCGGCGGCGGCTTCCGCGGCTATGGCACCGGCCAGCCGACGTTTGCCGTCGAATCCGCGCTCGACGAGCTCGCCGCGCTCCTGAACATCGACCCGATCGAAATGCGCCGGAAAAACATGATCGGACCGAACGACAAGATGGAATCGGTTTTGGAAGGGGCCTCGGATCTAACGATGGGCAGTTACGGCTTGGATCAATGCGTCGATGCCGTCGCAAAAGCGCTGGCGAGCGGCCGCGGTCTCCCCAAACCCGAAGGCGAGGATTGGCTCGAAGGCAGCGGCGTCGCCTTGTCGATGCTCGATTGCGTTCCGCCAACCGAGCAACGATCGGGCTCCGAAGTGACGCTCCGGTCCGACGGAGGCTATCATTTCACGGTTGGCTCCGTTGAAATCGGAAATGGTCTCGTTACCGCCCAGCAGCAGGTCGTCGCGCAAGTCATGGGCTGCCCAACGGCGCGCGTGACGTTCCTCAACGCCGATACCGATAAGACGCCCTACGACAGCGGCACGTTCGCCAGCGTTGGTATGATGGTGCCCACGAAAGCCGTGGAAAATGCGTCGGTCGCGCTGCGCGAGAAGCTGCTCGCGTTCGCAGCCCGAACGACCGGCCTGCAGGTCGAGCAATGCCGGTTCGAAGACGACGCGGTTCTCTGTGGCGACCGGCGCGTTTTGCTGACCGAACTCTACTCAGCCGCACGAGCGCAAGGCGAAGAACTCACCTGCTTTCGTAAAGCGTATGGATCGCCGCGCACCGTGGCATTCATGGCATATGGCGTACGACTCGCGGTTCATCGCGTCACTGGCGAGATCCACATCTTGTTCAGCATCGAAGCCGTCGACGCGGGCGTGGTCATGAACCCCAACCAATTGCGCGGGCAAGTCATCGGCGGTGTCGTGCAAGGCATCGGCTGGGCCCTTCAAGAGAAAATGGTGTATGACGATGTCGGTGCAGTGATCAATCCTACGCTGCGAAACTATCGGATTCCAACGTTTGCCGATGCTCCGGTTACCGAGGTCTTCTTCGCCGATACTTTCGATGCGATCGGGCCGCTCGGTTCGAAATCGATTGCGGAAAACACGATCAATCCGGTTGCCCCGGCGATCGGCAACGCGCTCAAGGCGGCGACCGGCGTGCGTTTTACCGCCCTGCCCTTCACCGAGGATCGGATCTTCTCGAAACTCAGCTTGTCATCCTGAGCGCTTAGAGCAACCGCCACAGAAGGGCGATTTCGAGTGCGTAGCATGCCAGCAGCACGAACGGCATTGCGAGCACGAGCGCTCGCGGTTGACCTTCGGGGAACAGCCAAGGCCGGAAAACGCGAATCGCCAGCGGCATGAGCGGCCACGTTGTCAGCAAGACGCTGACGGCGTTGCCGGTGAAGGTCGCGAGCGCCGGCGGGAGCCCGCGAAGGTGCGGGTTGAGAAACTTGAGTTCGAGCATGACGACCGGAAAAAGTGTGAGCAAGACGAGGCACGCCGTCTTCCACATATTCGGCGGTTTGCCGGTGGCCGGATCGTTGGGAACCCAGCCTGGAAACGACGTGTCGACGCGTTGCGCCTTGAAGCGCTCGACCAACGGCGAGGCTTCCGCGATCAGCGCCGCACGCTGCGGCGAGTTTTGCCATGCGCTTAGGTGCTGCGCGTTGTCGAATCGCAGTACGGTCGTCCAGCCAGTCTCCTTATGCTGGGGCGGCTGGACGAACGACCCGATGTAACCGCGGAACGTCTCCTGAACTTTTTGAATTTTGTCGGCCCAGGCGCGATACTCTTTTTCTTTCCCAGGCTTGATGTCGGTCACAACGACGAATGTCACGCCGTGCTGCACGTAATACGCGACGGCCGCCTGACCGACGAGCTGCATCACGATGCCCCCTTCGGCAAACGAGGCTGCCTCCGCAACAAGGTGCCGGTTGGTCTCGCTGCGGCGCCAGGTTCGCAACGCTTCTCCGTTTTCGAAGCGCGACAGAGCGACGGCTTCTTCTTGATCGGGCGGCGCCGGCGGCCAGAACTCGAAGCTGACCGCACCCGGCGAGGCTAAAACGGCCGTCTGCCAGCGCACGTGCCACTGCCTGAATTCGTCGGTACACTCAGCCCGCACGCGCGCGCAGAGCAGCAAGGTCGCAACGTCGTCCGCCATGCTGTTAGGAAACCTAGTCGCCGCCGAGCACCGCGGGAGCGGCTCCCATTCCCGACCAGATCGCGTGCACGCGCGTCGCGGTGAGAGCGTGCGCTTGCGGGTTCGAGCGCACGAGCCGGAACTTCTCGATTTGCACCGTGCCGCCGCGAGTCCCGCTCGCCAGCAAATCGGCACCGATCGTGGTCGACGTCGTCGCAACGCGAACGCGCGACGTGCCGGCGAACGGCTCGAACGCCGCGATCTCGCTGAAGTTGGAGGCCATTTCATGCATCATCGCGCTGCGCAAGTACATCGTCGGATTGCCTTGGAGCGCCGTTCCGGTCGAGAACACCTTCACAGTTCCCGCGCCGGAGAGCTGACCGGCGGCAATCGCTTCGGCGCCGCCGTACGAACCGGCCAGCCACCCGGTGGCGATCGAGATCGGAGCGCGATACCTTGCGCCAAACGGCATAAACGACGCGTCCATATGCGCGTTGCCCGGATTGTTCGGCCAGGCCGGCGGAGCACCGATCGGCGTCATCAGCGAGTATGAAAACACCTTGATCTGCGCGCCTATTCCGGGTGCGGTCACGATGCTGTTGCGCCCGGACAAGAAGTCGACGAATCCGGCGGCGAGGCTGACGCCCGACGTGTCGCTTCCGTACGGTGCGAAGGTTGCGAACGTTGCCGGTGTCGTGCCGAGAGCCGGAAGGTCGCTGCTGAAGATCCGAACTTGATCGGTCGTGCCGGCGCCGGAGCCGACGATGATATTATCCGCCGCTCTGCCGTCGATTTGCGTTGACGCAACGCTAACGCCGCTCGTCTGCGCCGCATCGAACGCTTGGAAGCGCGCGAGCTCCGTTGAGAACGGTTTGCCGCCGCTCGGTGCGCCCGAGTACGCTACGACTTCGGGTGAGTGTCCCTTGCCGGCACCGACGATGAGATCGTAGATCCCGTCAGCGTTGACGTCACCAATCACCACGCTGGGCGTTCCGTAGAAATCCGGGAACGGCGTGACCGTCGTTATCAAGCGATCGCCGTTTCCGTCGAAGACCTTCACCGTCGCGGGGTGGCCCGGCGAGCCGGGAACCGCCACCGCATAATCGGAGATGGCTGGAATGACGTTGATCAGCATCATCAACCCATTGTCTTCGTGGTTGAGCCGATGGCAATGCAGCACGTACAAGCCTAAATAGTCGATGAAGTGGGTGCGCATCGTTAACGTGCCGGCTTGAATGACTGCTTCTTTCGGCCCCATCGATGGCGCGGGAACGTTGGCGTTGTCCTGGCCAAACATCTGCGGCCCCAGTTTCGTTCCGGTCGTTGGATCGTCGTACTTGGTCACTTGGAAGTCGTTGACGTGGACGTGAATCGGGTGCGCGTCGTTATTGTGGTTCACGAAATTCCACTCTTCGATCGACCCGAGCCGCGCCTGAATCAACGGAACGTTGGGAAACGCGTTTCCGTCGAACGCGTACACGAACGCCTTGGGATCGGCGTTGCTGGCGTGATTGTTGAGAAACCCGCCGTTGATGAGCAGCGTACGGATCACGTCGGGTTTGAGTCTCGACAGGTCGTGGAAGGGCGTCGGCGCGTCGAGCTTCTGCCCGGGGTTGAACGCCGTAGTAACGCCTTGTCCATCGCCGGGATTGGCATTCAGCAGCGTTTGCGATGGGAAGATGAAGAATCCGTCGGCATAACTGATCGCCGACGGCAACACGCTGAGCGTCCCCAATCGAGCCGGCGGATTCGGCGTGCCGTTGTTGGTATAGACGACGCCTGGCGCGGAGAGCGTCCTGGCGCCCGAACCCAGACCCGGCAGTGAAAGGCGCAACGATCCCTTCGCGGGCATCGTCACCGCGATCGCAAAGCGCGACGCCGGCGGAATCAGCAACTGCGTTCCATCCTGTTCGTGCGGATAGTGCGCCGCGCCGTAAGCGATGCCGTCTTGTCCGACGATCGCGATCTTCGGATGGTACCCGGTTGCGGTTTCGGTGAGCTCGACGTTCATGTACGCAATATCGCTGACGTTGGCGAGCACCCAAATCTCAGTTTGACCGGGATTCACCTTGAGGACCGGCTCGAACGACCCGTTGACCGTAAACTGCACGTCGCGTTCGTAGTCGGGAAGCGACGGATCGGCCTCCATGTCACCGCCGCCTGAGCCCGCAGCGGCCGTAAAGTGCTGCAAGTTGCTCGGTACGAACTGGAGGCGGCCGCGCATATTATTAATCGACAGCGGCCCGGCGTACCACACGGTGGCCCACCGCGTGCCCTTCTTCGATTCCAAAAAGTTCACCGGTGCGAGCGATGGGTGGTACGTGCCCGCAGCGAGCTCGTTACCCTTGGGCGCTATGAGCGTGCTGACCCACTGCGGCCAGTTGGGATTGGTCATCTGCGCCAGGCCGCCCATGCGATCGAAGACCGTATTGTACTGCAACAGCATGGTGCGGATCGGGATTTTCTTTTGCGTGACGACCGGGATCTCACTGTCGGCGCGGCCGACGAGGAGCATACCGGCGAGACCGTAGTAGGTCTGCGACGCCGTTAGTGTGTGCAGGTGGCTGTGATACCAAAACGTGCCAGGCGTCATGTTCTTGGGGATGTCGTACACGTACGTGTTCGACATGCCGGCATCGATGTGCAGCAGCACGTTGTCGGCGTTACCGCGCGGGCTGACGTGCGCGCCGTGTACGTGGAGGTTGACCGGCGCCGACGTCATCATCGCCGGATAGAGTGGTACCGTCTGACCCTTGGCCGTGTACTTTGGGTCGTAAAAGTCGCGAATCGTCAGGTTGCGCAACTCGTTGTTGAGGTGAACGATCAATCTTTCACCGGGTTGGACTTGCAGCGTCGGCGCGGGATATTGGTGCCCGCCCGACATCTGGCCGTTGGATGCGGTTCCGCGCTGCACCGAGTAATCGAAGAGCAGCATGTTCTTAACGGGCTTGGCGACGGTGTCGAGAGTCGCGGTGCTCTGACGGGGGGTCAGCGTGACCTCGAGCACGCCGTCTTTGCTGGCCAGCGTCACCGGTTCGGTAAAATCGGGGCGGACGGTGAGGTCGCGCGTCATTGGCAGACCCGAAGCGCCAATGCGCACTGCCCACAAGCCGATGGCGGCGAGAATCGCCAACGCGGCGATAAGCGAGGGAAGCCTTCGGGAGATATTAGGCATGCTGCGTGTCCTTTCGCTCAAACGGTCCTCGTGCAGGTCACGCTGTACTCGGTTTTCCAGACGCCGCCGGATCGAACTTCGCCCACATCCGCATACGTGTTGGGACCGACAACGTTCGTATCCCGGATTGGCAGCGTCTTGCCGGAATCGGCAAAGTATCCAGTGCCGGTCCAGACGATTTTCTTTCCGGTCTGAGTCGTCGATTCTGTGCCGTAACTGCCGTCGGAGACGATGAATGGGGCTAGCCACGTTTTCGTCTTGGGCATATACACGGCGTACCAAGAGTTATCGAAGTTCTCCCCCGAGCTGCGATAGAAGAGAGCGCCGCCGCTAGTCCGCATCACCTTCAGGGTGGCATGAGAAATATGACTCGTGCTCCGGCAAGCCCACGTTCCCAGAGCCCAGTCGAAGCCATGCGGACCGGCGCCATACGTGGATACGGACGCCGTTTGGGCCCGCGTAGCGCACGGCGCGAAAACGAACGCCGCAACCGCGATCGAGAAAAGGCATTTCTTCATCGCTCTTCCTCCTAGAAGCTCTCGTTCATTTGAATCTTCTTTAGTTAAGCCGGCAAAGCCCGCTCGAGCCGCGATTGAAGGGGCTCGCGCCCCTCAACCGCCAATACCGTCGGGTGCGCTTCCCGACATCCGCCTTTGTCGTTGGGCTAACGCTCGCATTGGCGATGTTGCATTCAACGGTCGGAGACGCCGGCGCCGTGCAGTCGCGCTGCACGCCGTCGACAACGACGATTTGTGGAATCTTTACTGCCTACCCGGTCGCTCAACACGTCCCTCACGGGATCGTCTTCAACCCCCGCGGCAAAATAACGGGACTGTGGTTTACGAACCGCACAACCGACGATACGTCAGGCGTCGTGAATTTTCTGCCGAGGACCGGCAGGGCGAAGCAGTACCGCACGGCTACAACGGGTTCAGAACCCGGTTCCATAAACTATGCGCCGGACTATTCGTTGTGGTTTACCGAATCGACAGCCAACAAGGTGGCAACGATCGGCTCCGCGCGAGTTATAACCGACTTCGATATTCCGACGCCCCACAGCGGCCCATTCGACATCACCCGCGGACCCAACGGCAACATGTGGTTCACCGAGATGACGGCGGGAAAGATCGGTACCGTGGCGCCGAGTGGAGCGATCAAAGAGTACGCCGTTGGAGCCGGCACGCAACCGGTCGACATCATCACAGGCCCCGACCGCGCTCTCTGGTTCACGGAAGCGGGAGTCAAGCGAATCGGACGATTGACAGTCGTTGGCGGTCTTCGTCAATTTTATGCCGGATCGCAGCGCTTGAGCGGCGGTCTCACGGTTGCAACCGACAACGCGCTCTGGTTTGGACAAGAATCGCAGGTCGGGCGAATGACGACCGGCGGCAAGCTCACGGAGCTCGATCTCCCGAGCGGCACCTACATGACCGGCGCCGTCTTCGGCGGCAAAGGGGGTGGCGTGCTGATCGGTGCTATCAAGCGTAACGGTCAAGGCGGCCTGGTCAGCGTCAGCCCGACGGGACGGATGCGCGAGTACGATCTTCCACAAAAATATCTCCTGCCGATAGAGATGGCGCAGACTGCCGACGGCGCATATTGGATGAGCGTGCTGAGCATTAAGAAAGGCGTCTCGGTGTCGACGCTCTACAACCTGCGATGACTCGGAAAGGAACGCCGCTGGTGCGACCTCTATTCTTCATCGGACTGATCGTTTACGCTACCCTGACCGCTTACGCAGCGATTGGCATGCCATCGCGGCCGACCATTTCCGAGTTGCCTCGCACGACCATTGTCATCGGCGGGGCGCCCGACTGGATGACGAGCGGCTCTAACGCACTGTGGATTGCGAACATCACCCTCAAAGAGGTGGAGCGGGTGAGCGCGGCCACCAATGCGGTTAGCTCAAGAATAAAACTACCCGGCGTACCATGCTCGGGGATCGCATACGGATTCGGCAGCGTATGGGTGCCGATCTGCGGAGCGAAGGGTGCGGGAAGGTCACTCGTCCGAATCGACGCGGCGACCAACCGCGTGAAAGCGACGTTGCCGATAACTCCGGCAAACTCTGAAGGCGCAATCACGACGAGCCCGGATAGCGTATGGCTTGCGACGGCCGACGGCGTGCTTTCGCGCATCGACCCGGCGACCGGATCCGTACGGCAAAACATCCGCGTTGCAAAGGGGTCGCAGAACCCGGTCTACGCCGGGCGAACGATTTGGATCACGAGCGGCGCCGCCAATCTTCTGACCGCCGTCGATGCCAAGAGCGGTCGCCCGATTGCGACCATTCCGATCGCATCGAAGCCGCATTTTATTACCGCCGGCGGGCGCGCCGTATGGACGATCGGTCAAGCCGATGGCTCCGTCACCAAGGTCGACCTACAATCGAAGCGTGTCGTCGCAACGATTCGCGCGAACATTCCCGGTTTCGGCGGCGACATCACCTTCGGCGCGGGCTCCGCCTGGGCGACGCTCGTCGGGACCCCGCTGACGAACATCGACGCCGCCACAAGCACCGTCGTCCGAAAATGGTATGGGCCCGGCGGCGACGCGATTTGCTTCGGGAATGGGTCGTTGTGGCTCGCCAACTATAACGGCGGCGTCGTCTGGCGAATTAATCCGGCGTCACCGGAATTACGAATGTAGCGGTGGAGTGCGGGGCTTCCAAATCGGGTAGTCCACCCCCGCCATTCTGTTCACGAGTATCGCTTGGAGCGTCAAAACGATCACGGCCAGCTCCATGATTGGCAGCTGATAGGGCTTGGTAAAAACCCCCAGTGAAATCACCAACGCGGTAGCGCCCGCCGGAGGATGCGTAACCCTAAAAAGGACCATGAGTGCCCCCGTGGCAGCTAGTGAAAGCGCAGCAGCGATAACGCGTGGACCGTCAACACCCATAACTATTGCCGATGGACTGTTTTGGAGCCCGGTAAGAACGAGGGCTGCGAAGCCGCAGACGATTCCGATTGCATGCCCAAGGACGACGCTTCTTGGGCTTGCGGTTGGTAACGGCGGGCTGTAAAACATGAGGATTGCGCTAGCGCCAAGGGACGGAAAGAGCAACGGCGCCCTTGATAACATTGCCAACGTTCCTAGGATTGCAATCGCTGCAAACCCATTAACAAAGACGAATCCCATCCACACGAGCCGCTCGGGAAAGCGCTCTACTAGGCGCGGGACGAGACCCGTCGGCTTCTCACGTGGACTGGCAACAGACTTAGTCACTGATGTGCTTTCTGGCGACCGAGCGGACATACGGAGCGTTTACGTTCGCGGCTCCGCTCACCTGCGCGTTGGATCGGCGTTCAAGTCCGCGAAACTTGGGACCAAGGCGGGACCTGCTATGCCGGACAAGCGCCGCGCGACGTTTAACTCTCGAACGGTGAATATTTTAAGATCTGCCCAGCACATTGTCGGCGCATCGGCGGCCGCCGCAATCCTCGCCGCTTGCAACGGCGGCGTTTCGCAACTGGCTCCTACCGGCTCGCAGAGCGTGGGTCTTCCTTCCACGCTGCGAAACGGGAGCACCGTCGTCGTTCATTCTCATCGAGGTCGCTCGTGGATGGACCCCTCCGTGAAAGCCCATAGCCTACTCTACGTCACCGACTCCGGCACCAACACCGTCGTCGTCTATTCGTATCCGAAACTCAAGATCGTGGGCACCCTTACCGGCTTTACGAACCCGCAAGGCGACTGCGTCGACAAAGCAAACGACGTTTGGATCGTCAACACCGAAGCATCGCAAATAATCGAGTACGCGCACGGCGGCACAACGCCGCTCGCGACTTTAAACGACCCGAATCAATACCCGGTGGGCTGTTCTTTCGATCCGACGAGCGGGAACCTCGCCGTTTCGAACTTCTACTCCACAAACGGGCCGCCGGGCAGCGTATCCATCTTCAAGAATGCGTCGGGATCGCCGACCGTCTACACGCCGCCGACCTTCGCGGTCGTCTACTATTTGGGATACGATCCGAAGGGCCGTCTCTATCTCGACGGCATCGACAGCGGCAGCGCGTTCTTGTTCGCGTCGTTTAACGGAACGACGTTCAAGAGCATTACGCTCGACCACCCGATCGGGGGTCCCGGTGCCGTCCAGGCCATTGGGAACGACATCGTGGTCGGCGATCAGACCAACGGTGCCAATGCCGCGTACCGGTTCGCGATTAGCGGGTCGACCGGAAAGCTGGTCAACACGACGCCGCTTACGGGCGCCCACGACATCGTCCAATTCTACATTCTCAACAAAGCCCTGGTCGGTGGAGATTTCAATCCCAGCGGATCCACGGCCGACCGGTTCAACTACCCCGCCGGCGGAACGCCGACAAAAACGGCTTCCGGTCTCAGCGCGCCCATCGGCGCGGTAATCAGCCGGTAGCGTTTTCTCGTGCAGCGGCTACGGGCCGAGGGCAGCGCCAATGGGTAGCGCCAAGTACGACCCTGTAACGACTTGCCGCGGAGTCTGCGATCCTTTGTGCGCGTCGAGTACGAAAATGGACGGTGGTCCATCCACGGTCGAGCCACTCGTCGAGTAAAGGATCGCTCCAGCGAGCGCTATGCCGGCCGGCGCAATGAGCGATGGATTGACAGATGCGATCGTACGATTCGGAGCGCTCTTGCCATTGGCGGTCGCGGAATAGCCGAGGATGTCGTTGTCGCCGGCGTTTGCGACGTAGAGCTCACCCGAACTATTATTCGGCGCCATACCGGTCGGAGAGTTTTGCTGACCCGTTCCAACAATCGCTCGCGCAAGCGTCGGGTTTGTAACGGGCGTCGTAAACTCGCTGACTTCGTTCGAGTCGGAGACGAACATATCGCCGGCGGCATCGAGCGCAACACCGTTCACATCAGGGTGGCCGTCGGGAAGCGAGATTCGCTGGAGCGTTTTGGCGTTGCCTTTCGCACCTGGTGCGTAAACGGCAACGTACCCGTTCGAAAGGCCGCCGACGAACTCGTCACCTAAACGGTCCACCGCGACGCAGCTGGGCACGAACGGCAGGCCGAGCTCGCGCTTGGGCTGGTCGTAGCCCGCGGCGCCCTTGGCATAAACGAAGAGCGACTCGGCGTCTTCATCGGTAACCAGGAGATCGCCGTGCGAGTCGATGGCGATGGGTCCGGGATTGTAAGAAAGCACGAGCGACGAACCTGCCGGCGTCTGTAACGTGCCATCCGCATTGCGTACGAAGCGGAAGACCGATTTTCCGTACCAGTCGCTGACGTAGAGCGCATTCGCAGCTACAGCCTGTACCCGCGATCGCGGTAAAGCCTGTGCTGGTGCGCTTGCTCCGCTAGGCAGCGAGCTTCCGCCGCTGCAGCTCGACACCGCGAGACCTAAGAATAGCGAAAAAGCGAAGATTTTTGCGAACGACCGTTGGAGATTCACCGCGCGCCTCCCATCCGACGACTGCAACCTGGACGAGACGTTTCGTTTCGAGAACTTATCCCCTAGGGGGCCTGTGGTCGCTCGCCTATGCACCGCGTTAGCGCCTAAGCAGCCGTAACGGCATGGTGACTCGAAGGTAACTTACCGTGCGCGAGCGACGAAATCTCAAGATCCGCGGTACCGTTCAAGGCGTCTTCTTCCGGGAAACAGTCCGCCGCACTGCCTCGCGCTACGACGTGTCAGGTTTCGTGCGTAATGTTGGCTTCGATGCGTTAGAACTCGAAGCCGAAGGCGAACCTCAGATCGTAAATTCGTTCATCGAACAGATTCTGGCGCACCCTCCTCGCGGAGCCCGCATTGAAGACGTGCAGTCGAAGGCGGTCCCACTGCGCGGAGACGAGAAGTTTTCGGTCACGCCCAGCATCCGCTGATCGAGTGGTGGCGAAAGGGCTGGGGATGGACCTTCTGAAATTGCCAGAGAGCGAGCCTCCTAAGGAGGGACTGCTGGTGAGAGCCATCCTCGGCTTGACCTTTGTTGCCATGCTGGCCGGTTGCGGCGCCGGCAGCTCCTCGTCGTCGTTACCTGCGGCGGGTTTGCAACCGATCGGGGTCGCGAAAGTGCACGCGACCGAAAAGGTGCTCTACTCGTTTGCCGATGGCGTGGATGGTGGCGGCCCAAATGGCGGCCTCGTTTTCGACGCGTCGGGTAATGCGTATGGTACGACACACTTCGGCGGCAACGATTCGTGCGGCGGTCAAGTCGGTGGCGGTTGCGGCGTCGTTTTCCAGTTGTCGCCCAGCGCGAGCGGCGGCTGGAGCGAGACACCCCTCTATGCTTTTCAAGATAGCAGCGACGGCGGGTTTCCGAATGCCGGCGTCATCCTCGACAAGAGCGGCAACGTTCTCGGCACCGCAAGCACTGGCGGCAGCTTCGCGTGCTCGATCGGCTGCGGCGTCGTCTACGAGCTTAGCAAGGGCGGCGGCTGGGCGGAGACCGTCTTGCACACCTTTAACGGAAGCGACGGCGAGTTTCCCAATGCGGCGCTGCTGCCAAGCGCGAACGGCACGCTGTACGGCACGACGTGGTACGGTGGCAGCGGCGACGGCACGGTTCTTCTCGCTCGCGCTAGGCGGTGGTGGCTGGAAGGAGAGCGTGCTGTACGGCTTTCAAGGAACGGCCGACGGCAGCGCGCCGGCAGGCGGCGTCGTAGCAGACCGCGCCGGCAACCTCTACGGCA
>Ga0265356_1000094_pt1 | contig 14824 bp, 14 predicted proteins | sample NZE4metagenome_FD_189075 | JGI IMG/M metagenome (GOLD analysis project Ga0265356, IMG submission 189075) | Rhizosphere microbial communities from Maridalen valley, Oslo, Norway - NZE4 | ecosystem: Host-associated > Plants > Roots > Rhizosphere > Soil | place: Norway: Oslo | collected 2017-09-15
ATTTCACTGCATTTCACTTTTTTACCGTAGAAAGGCGTGTTGCAATGTCTACACCAATCATCTATACCGACGACGTACAACTATTAAAAAACTACCCGAGCTTCGAGTACAATCCGGCCGCAACGGAGCCGGATGGCGTTTATCATGAGGACCGTGAAATTGGTGGCATCATGTACCGAGCCGCGAACGCTACTTATAACGACCTACTCGGGTACTGGGCTCAGTCGGACGGTTCACAACCGTCGTATGCCACGACCCAAAATACCGACGGTTCAATAAGCTACCTCTACATGCCACCGGTTGGTACCGCGCACTGGACAACGTGGCAGAGCGCCGACCTACAAGAGTATTACGCAGTTAACTACGGCTTAGACCCTTTAGATACTGGGTCGGGCAACACTTCCGTCTTAATCACTGCGATTTCTGACATAATCGCTGCAGGAGGTGGTATTTTACGACTTCCCGCCGGTACGTTCCAACTGGATGGCGCGATAACTGCAGACTTCACCGGCGCTAACGCCGGACTGATTATTGCTGGATTCTCAGCCCGCACTCGGCTCATTCAAAATAGTAACGATTCTCATATTTTCGACATCAGCCACAGTGGCGCAAGCTCGACGATTGTTATTAAGGATTTGACGCTCCAATACGCCTCAATGGCTCCGGCCGCAGTAATAGCGGCGGTTAACCTAACAGATTGTCAAAATGTAATCTGTGAGCGGGTCTATTTCCAGGATTGCCCAACGTCGTTCCAAACGCAAAGCGACTGCCTGCAGTGCGGTTTGTTCGAATGTACCATCCAGTATGATTTGAAAACGGGCGGTGAAGTACCGCTTCCAGTGACTGACCAAATCATGGTCTACCTGAGAGGCTCAGGCGACTTTGTTACAGGCTGCGGAATCGGACAGCGGCCGATTAACAAAATGCCCGCTGGCCCTACGGGCTGCACAGGCATTGCGCTGCTTGGAAATACAAATGGGCGCTTCATAACCGATACGCACCTAGTCGATTTCTCGATAGGTATCGCCCTAACTGGGCCAAACATGGGGGGGCTCATCGGTGTTTATTGCAGTGATGTACTCATCAATGCGTATACGACCGCCGTAACAATCGCGGCGACGAGCGACATGGGGACGATTAACGATATTCACTTTACTGGGTGTACGCTCGCAGCGAGCCACTACGCGTCAGGTGGGACATCGGGCGTAACTATCACTACTGGGGGTTTCCCTTCGATAACCGTGTCAGGCATCTATTTCAGTAACTGCTCAGTGTATGGCTTCGAGGCTGCGGGCATCGAGATAGACTCAGGACAGAACATAGTTATTAGCGGCGGTCAGTATTCCTCAAACGGGCAATCGCCGCCAGAGGACGCAGCATACCTTGCCGCCGGTATCGAAGTTCTTGGCGGGGAAGACATTACGATATCGGGTGTCGATTGTTCCGGTGTAAACGGCGCATGGTCGTCGATGGTCTCAGGAGCAACGGAACAACCCTACGGTATAGCCGTAGGCGAGGACGCAAGTGATGTATTAATCGTCGGTTGCAATCTTACCGGCAACCTCACGAATGGTTTATACCTGTTTGAACTGGATGCGGTGACGCCGTTCAACGTCTACGTTAGAGATTGCGATGTTACAGGCTATTCGACTTGGAATGTTGCCATAAACATAGCAAGCACCGCGACGCTTGTTCAGGTAACAAACTGCGCGGGCTATAACGGTGCCCTGACCACAGCGGTCACGACTTCGCCGCCCGTTTCGGGGCACGTATTTCACGCTTCTGATTACGGCTACTATGGCCCCACGACCTTTTACGTAGCCGTAAACACGATTGTCACCGCCGTTAAGATAAACGGGGTAACAACCGGCGTTAAGACGGGTGCCTTTTTCTTGACTGCGGGTCAATCTGGAGAAATCGACTATGGTCTTGTAGCGCCGGGCTTCGTTATGATTGGGCAGTAATACCCGACAAAGCACTGCAAGAGGCTTAGGGACGCTCAACTAGGGCGTCCCTTTTCATTGCTCTGCCCAAGCACAGCGACTGACTCGTCCGATGTTTTATGACTTCAAGGCAAGTCGTGAAGTTTTGGACCTTTGCCGCTTGTATGGTCACGCCACTCATTATCGGTGTAAATGACTTCGTTGCACGAGGAGCAAACTTGGTCGCCCGTCTGAGCACCGAGATAATACTCTTTATAGACATCGGGATGCTTACAAGGGGGCTTCTCTTTTACTTTGTCAGTTGCCACCAGGAGGTCCTTCCGTCGTGATTATTACGAAGAATCAACTAACTTGATTCGGCGCTGACGTGCAGCCCCGAGTTATGCCGCGGATAGCTGGAGAGGTAGCATGATTTGCAGCCCTCGAGCGAACTCCTCGGGGGTACGGTTTTCGAGGGCTTGATGAGGTCGATCGGTATTGTAGTCGATTCTCCAAGCTTCGATGATTAGGCGAGCGTGGCCAAGCGTGGCGAACTGGTGCTCGTTCAAGCATTCGTCACGAAAACGGCCGTTGAATGATTCGACGTACGCATTTTGTGTCGGCTTGCCGGGCTGGATGAAGTGAAGACGCACCTTCCGATCACGAGCCCAACACGCCATGGCGATACTAGTTAACTCTGTCCCGTTGTCCATCACGATGGTCTGTGGAAAGCCTCGTACGGAGCCGATCGCATCAAGGACACGCGCAACACGGTGCCCCGAAAGCGACGTGTCGACCTCGATGGCAAGGCATTCCCGTGTGAAGTCGTCGACGATGTTGAGCGTTCTGATTCGTCGGCCACTCTCTAACGTATCGTGAACGAAATCTAGCGACCAGCGCTCGTTCATCGACACGGCTGGCGCAGCCAAATCGCCGCGTCCAATCGCGACACGCCGTTTGAGGCGCTTGCGGACCTGCAGATGTGCCTCGCGATAGATCCGCAGGACCCGCTTGATGTTGACCTTCCAGCCATCTCGGCGCAGGAGCACGGCCAATCGCCGATAGCCGAACCGCCGCCGTTCCGCCGCCAGTTCTTCCAGACGGGTACGAAGTGGCACATCGTCTTTAGGAATGCTTACATAGCGGATCATCCGTCGATTTGCTCGGACGTACCGACAGGCTTGGCGTTCACTGATGTCGAGCTGCTCCTGAGCCGCCTGTACGACTCGACGCTTCTGCACAGGCGTTAGAAGTTTCCCGAGGCGGCAATCTTGAGCGTATCGATGTGGAGCGCCTGATCGGCGACAATTCGCTTTAAACGGCGGTTCTCGTCTTCGAGCGCACGCATCTTCGCGACGTCGCTGATTTCCATTCCGCCGAACTTGGCTTTCCACGCATAAAACGTCGCTGGGCTAATCCCGTGCCGTCGGCAAAGATCTTTCGTCGGCGTGCCGGCTTCATGTTCTTTGAGGACGCCGACAATCTGGCTTTCGCTGAATCGAGACTTCTTCACGGTGGTCTCCTTTGAGGCCGAAGGCCCCTGGATTCTCCACCTATCGTTGGGTCACTTTACGGGCTGCACGTCAATGTGCGGCAGCAGCCGTCAGGGGCGCCGCTGCGCGCGAGAATGAGCACTAGGACATGCCGCGAGGGACTGCTTTGTAGTGCGTCGTAATCGCGCGCGCTTCTTCACGCGCAGCGCCCTTTGTCGTAACGCTCGCGCTTAGAATGGCAAGGCGCGTTGCCACGAAGCATTGCGGAATGGTCGAGCCGGAGGTCGTATTCGCCGACTTTGGTCGCGGCCATTTGGACTGAAGTCGGCAGCGCTGAGCGGTGACCAGGGATAATCACGAACGCCGCAACGACGAGCGATGCGAGCGCCACAAGGGGGATTATCATCGTAAGTCTTCGAGAGTCCGCGGCGCTTTCGCAGGCGTTTAGGAAGTTTGCCACGGTCAGTGGCGTATCGATGAGAAGCGCTTGGAATTCCTCCCCGTAACGCCGCCGCCAAGACGGCGAATGAAGCCGCACCAAGAGACGAGCCAGCACGGGACTCATCGCGTAGTTAGTCGCGCGAGAATGCTCTGATAGCGAGCGAACTCGTTGAGCCTCTCTTTAAGCGCCTTGCGGCCCGCCTCGGTAATGCGATATGGGCGTCGCCCTCGCTCCTTAAGTGCCAGCGGAGCGACGAGTCCCATATCTTCAAGCCTCGAAAGCGCTCCGTATAGCGTACCCGGACCCAGACGCTCGCCCGAATGCTGCACAACGTCCAGGATGATCGCGTAGCCGTGTTTTGCTCCTGCGCTCAGCGAGGCCAGGACCAACATCGCCGGATCCGAAAACCGGCCCAGAGCCCCAATCGTGGGAGGCGCGTCTAGTTTCCGCGCCACCTAGTAACCCCAACAGGAATCTCGCCGTTCGAATCGGCTCGAATACCGATTTCCCGACGAACATAGTCGAGGGCCATGTTCAACTGCGAATCCTTTCGAGGGTCACCGATGACGGCGTGGTCATTCAAGGCGATGGGAACGTCCGGCTCTATGCCCTTACCGCTTAAGTCGTGGTTGGCCGGTGTGAGATAACGCGCACTCGTGACCTTGATCGCCGCGCCGCCGGGAAATCTCGAAACCGTCTGCTCCACCCCTTTCCCGAATGTTCGCGTGCCGAACAGCGTCGCTACGTGATTATCGTGCAGGGCGCCGGCAAGTATCTCCGACGCCGAGGCAGTGTATCCATTTACGAGCACCGCGACGGGAAGCGCCACTTGCGGCGACTCATCGTCGGAATCTTGAGTAACCGCCGGGCCGGTGCGCGGCAAGCTAGTCATCACAGCGCCCGTTCCGAAGAAGTGCGAAGCGATCGATACTGCGGCCGACACGTAGCCGCCTCCATCGTCCCGCAGGTCGATTACAATTGCCCGAGCCTGGCGCGCCTGCAAGCGCTCCAAAGCCGCCGCGAACTCGTCGGCCGTTGGCTGAGCGAACACGGCGACGAAGATATAACCGACATTTCCAGCTAGAATCCGGACGATCACGGTCGGCGCGTGCACGCTCGCTCGTGTTACCGAGAGCTGCCGGTCCGCCTCTCCTGCTCGGCGGACTACGACGTGCACGACGCTTCCATTGCTGCCCCGCAAAAGTTGCGTTATCGCTGCCTGCGACAGCCCGCGCGTGGACGCCCCGGAAACCTCCGTAATCTTGTCCCCATCGGCTATTCCAGCCGCGTCCGCTGGGCCTTTGGGGATCACGTATATTGCTCGCGCGAACTTCGTCGTCGCATCGGTGTCGACAAGAATCCCTATACCATAGATGGATTTTGGATCCAGAGGCGCGTCAAACGACGCGAATTCTTTAGGAGTAAAAAATTCCGTCCAGCGGTCGCGAGTGCTCAGCGCCATGCCGTGCAACGCCGCATACGACGTTTCAAGCGGATCGAGATGGTACTTGCCAGCGGCCTCCTCTACGTCTGCGATGATGTTTGTTGCATTGGCGGGGGCATGTATGGAAACGCTCGGGTTGCGCGCCCCTCGTCGTCGCGCGTAAGCAAGAATAGCCGCATCGGCACCCGATTGGATTTGGTCGCCTGTAATGGGGCGATAGAACGTCTGCGTCAACAACCCGAAAACCTCACGGACCAAGGCCTTCGCGTCGGAGCCTGGAGAAGGTTGAGCCGCTCTGCCCGCGCAGACAAGAGAGCTCGCAAACAGCGATAGGGCGATCCCTCTGCCAAATGGTCGAAGCTGGAACCTCATTCTTCTCCAATCTGCGGCCCTTCAAAGCGTTGCAACCGGTCAACTCGTTGGATTTGTTCCCTTGACCTTACGTGACGCGATGTAGTACGTATGACGTACTATGTTCCGCCCCCTGCAGACGTTCCTCCTTAGCAATGCCACGGTGGTTCCGCATGTTTTTTTGGCTTCCCACTGAGCGGCCACGGCCTCAGGGCTCGGTCAGCCGTAAAAACATCGATTGGATAAAACTTTGATAGTGGCCCTCTCGGTGTTCTGCCCGTAACCCAAGATCTACAAACACGACGCCGGTAACGTATGCTCAATTCGCCTCGCCAACGCACTGCGGCGACGGATTCGCCCCAATCTGCCGCCCGCGCTCGATGCCAGCGTCAATGCGAACGGGTCCCGCCATCCCGAGATTGTCCCCAGCTCGAATACTTGCAGCATGGCTAAGCCGTGTGCAGGCACGACGAATTGTGTCAAATGGGGAGCCGCGCTTCGACTGCCTCGCCGAATCCGGTGCTGATGCGCCCGGCGGCTGATTCAGGACCCTCTGAATCCTTAAGTACCAGGAGCATGCCGCTCCCACGTACCTGAGCGCGAAGAATAACAACGCGGATTTCAGCAGTGCCGACAATCCGAACGCTGCAACCGTCAAGTGCCAAGAAATAATGAGGATAGAGTGCCGGCCGTCGCGACAAGACCGCGTCGGACGCAGCCTCTCGCGCTCTGTACCAAACGAATAGAACGCCTTGACCAGGAATAAACGCCATAACCTTAGACTGCAGCCGGTGGGCGCGCCTGACGGCGTAACCGTAAGCCAGTAGCCGCGCACATGGTGCGGTCCGCGCCTATGCCCCTATCCGCGACTGCTCGAATGCGAACCGTGCTAGCATCGCGCAAGTCGAGGCTGCTAAGCGCGCCGCACCTTGCACTTGCCGAGATCGGTCGGAAGAACCGTGAAGCTGCGTTGCGATACATCGAATTGTTCGGTGATAATCGAGGATGCCGGTACACGCACATTGGTGTAGACCCTTTTTGGTGTCGACCCTTTAGTGAAGGAGCTCGCTCTGGATTCCGCCGGCCGTATGGTACGGCGTCGCGATGATTACGGTCCGACGATGCCCGCGATCTTTCTGAATCGTGCCCAGCGGCCGATCGGGGCGAACCACGGAAGACTTTTCAGGAACAACAATGTTGGCTCGCGCTCTATCAGCGCGCGTTCGAGGTGAGCGAGCGCATCGTCATTTCTACCGACAGCGACGGCTACGATTGCGAGATTCCACGACGCGACATAATCAGTGGTCGCCATTACTTGCAGATGCGCGTAGATCTGCTCGGCACGGGCTCGCTCTCCGGAATCTGCATAGGCTCGACCGAGAAGTGGCAAGCGGAAGCACGGATCTTCCGAGCGTTCCTGGGGCAGCAATAGCAGGTCCGTCAGAGCCTCCTCGGGCTGCCCGTTGAAAAGAAACGATTGAGCGCGATAACGTCTCGCGACGTAGAAGCTCTCGTCGCTCTCAATCACCCTCGATATGCAGGTGATTCCCTGGCGATACTGGCCCGCATGAATTAGTGCCCTCCCGAGTAACAATTGACGCGACAGCGAAGATGGCTCCATCATCAAAGCACGTTGTGCCTCAAAGAGCGCCCGATCGTATTCGCCCGCACAAATATGAAAATTGACCGCATTATTCCGTACGATCGATAAGTTCGGATTTAGGGCTAATGCGGCATCCAGTTCGAACCTGGCGGCTTTCCAGTTCCAGTCGGCGAACATCAATAGGCCGGAAAGCACCGCGTGCGCCGTCGGAGACGACGGGTCAATGGCTAAGGCCCGTCTTATGGCATCCTTCGCCTCAGCGAATGCGTTTGCAGCCGGAACGTGGCAGTATTCGGCAAGAAGCATGTACGCTCTGGCGAGGCCGATTAGAGCCGGCACGTAGTTTTGATTGCAGTGAAGTGCTGACTTAAAGGCGCTGATCGCCCCCGCCAGCGCTGGGGCGGAGCTTCGCTCGAGCAAATAACTGCCATGACAGTAGTCGCGAAATGGCTCCTCCAGCTCGTCGTCAGGTAAAGTGTCAGCCGCCGCATCGCTAAAATCGAAGTCGTGCGTTTCCAAGGTCACGGGAACCGTCAGTCGATAGCCGCGCCCGTTAACGGTCGTGACGAGCGCTCGGTCGATGGTACCATCACTCAAGATGTTCCGCAGCATATAGATATGCTGAGCGATGTTTCCGTCACCAACAGCCGCGTCGGGCCACATTCGCGAAGCAATCGTCTCCCTCGGGACGACGCTGCCGTTCGCCTCGATGAGAATCAAGAGAAGCTGTAGGATCCGTTCCGGGATCGGTATGACCCCCGACTGCCTAAAGAGCAGCCTACGGCGCGGGTCCAAGCGAAACTCTCCAAATAGATATGTCCCGACCCCGACGGTCGCCGTTCTTAAATCAAGCATTTCAAAACCCGCTGTGACCGTATCACGCCAGGTCACAAAAATCATAAACAAATGTAAAAAGAACCTTTTCGCGGCGCGACGAGTGTTCAACGCCTAGGGGCGCGCCTTGGCGCCTCTTTAAGCGCTAGGCCCCACTCTAAGGAAAAGACTCTAAAAACACCGTGCAGCGGAAATCGGCTCGAACCACGGCAAACTCTTTAAGAACGATAGCGTAGGGTCGCGGTGCTCGTAGGCCGCCTCGAGATGTGACAGCGTTTCGTCGAGCCGCCTGAGGTCGCTGGCCACAATTGCGAGATTCCAGAACGCGAACGTAGTCCATCTGCGCTGGCCGTTGCAACGTTTCGAGTATCTTTTGAGCGCGAATGTTGTCTCCCATTCCTCATGATCTCTGACAGTTTGATGTTTGTGTCCGGTAGCGGGCAAGGTTACTATTTCTTTCCTCGCTTCTATGGAAGTTTTTGGTATCGTTGATGCATGAAAGAAAACCTTCCGCCGGATCGGGTTGCCGGTTCGCTTCTTCTCGCCTATGGGGTCCTGGGAGTTGCTGCGATCGCGCATCACCCCGTCGTCAGCCAACGCGCGCCGGCCGACTTTGTCAAGGCGATAGTAGCGGTAGGACCAATGGACGGATTCGTTCACGGGTCCCTGATCGTTCTGATGGCGCTGCTGTATTTCGCACTCCTAAGATATGCGCGGCGGCGTGGGATGCAATCGGGCTTAGTACTCGGAGGTCTCGTCGCTGCGTCGACCGGGGTTTCGGCGTTAACCGGAGCTGCGTTGATCGACGGCTTTTTTGGGCCTGAATTCGGCTCGCGGCTTGCGATGGGTAATCAGGCCGCGATCGGCGCCGGCATCCAGGTCATGGTGGCAGCAGCCCTCGCCATACAGATCCTAAGCAAACTTGGCTTCGTGGCCACGGCGACCTCTATCGTGCTGTGGTCGATCGACCTGCTCGATCGTGAGTCGGCACACGTTATGCTTGGCGCGCTAGGACTCGTTACCCAGGGCCTTGGGCTCATTTTTCTGCTCACCATTTCGTCTACGCTGACGCCGCACACGATCGTTCCGTTGTTTGCCGCGCAAGCGCTCTGGTACGCAGCAAACGGCGCGCTCATGGTTCGAGGCCGTCTTTAGCTCGCCATCGTAACCGTTGACCAAAACGTCCCCTTCGTTATCAGCGTTGATGGTCACCGCTCTACCAGGCCGAGATACGTTCCCGCAAGTGCCAGCTTGCTAACGATGGAACCGCAACCGCGCCCCGAACGTCGAGAACTAACCCGCGAATCGTGTCTACTCAGAACCGGAGCAACGTAATGAATACGACCGGTTTTGCGAAATACGCCGTGCTCTAGTCGCAGTCGCGGAACGCTCGGTGTGCAGCGGCGGCTCGGCGGTCGCGCCCTCAAAACGCTGGGCTCCGGTGCTCTACTCGTGTCGCCTTCTTCTGCGCGCACGAGCGGTAAGGTTTCCGTCTGTCCGAAATCACGTCCTCAGGTCATCGGTCATCCGGACGTACCTGCACGAGGGGCACGTTTCGGCGGCACTCGTTGCAGGTTGCGGAGCTGTTCGATTGACAGATTGGTATCGTGTTTTATGGGTAGGAGTGCACGCAGAACCCGGATGCGTTGCTGAACATCGGCTGGGATGTATAGCTCTTCGAGCCAAACGGGTCGTTGACAATGTTCTGCCACGCGCAAATATCGCCGATCTCACCGTAGAACTTGTTGTACCAGCCGCTGGGCGGGTTCGGATCGGTCACGGACTCGCCGTACTCTTCCCCTTCGACGATGGTTACGCCTTCGTTCACACTCGTCTCGTCCGGGGGCGGACTGGTAAAATTCGCCCCGCAGCTCGCTCCGGCATCCGGAATGTATGGTAGGTCAGTGTACGAAATGACTTTTCCTTCGAAAATCGTCGAGCCGTGATACGCGCACCACAACGTCCCAAAGCCTGAGGAACTGTGCAGGTGGGGTGTCGCGACGACATAGGAACCGTTGGGGTCGTATCCAAAATGCGCGACGCCTTTGATTGCTTCGGCGGCGATCTGTGCGTCTCTTGGATGCGCGGGGACCTTGTTCGCGTCATCGCTCCAAATGGCGCCGAACTGATTACTGGGGTTGGTGATGTATGTCTGTACGCCGCTGATAATCTGAGAGTACTGCGTGTAAATGTTGTTATATTGGCTTCCGCCGATCACCTTGGCGTACTGTTTGAGCAGCGGCTTGACTCTGCTTGGATCGCCGGCTAACTCGTACCCCCAGATGATGAGGTACATTTTCGGCGCGACGAGCACCGGGCCGCGGCGGTAAACCATCTGAATGTCTGGCTTAACCTCGGGATAGCTCATGAAACGCGTGCCCATGTAATGGGGCATATAATACGTGACGCCGTTTTTGTGAACCCAGCCTTGGTTGGCTACTGCGTGCTGCTGCACAGTCATTGGCGTATCTGCACTCGGTGTAGCGTCGGAACTCGACGAACATCCCGCTACCGCGAGCGTCGAAACGAACGTCACATTGCCAACGATTCGCAAAAGCTTATCCATCACATTACTAACCCTTTGTGATAATGTCAGTAGCAAAACCACTTCTGGAACACGTAGTGATGACGGAATCACTTTTTTAGTTTCTTTCAACTGTCCGCTACGTTCTCAAAAGGCGCCGAGGCCGTTGGGGGTACCCCACCCAGTAGGGCCGGAGAAGACCCCGAATTGACCGGTTCCGGCGGTGCAGAGGTAGCTGCTACCGCATGAGCCGTTGTTGCCGAAGCTGATAGCATGAAGGTCGTGTGCGCGTTTGGTTGCGCGCATAATCCAAAATCTCTTACCGGTGGTTTGAGTTCTGGCGTTACCGGCAAGTCCGTACACACCTGCTAGCAGTGGCGAGGCGGCACTGGTGCCGCCGACAGTCATCCAGCCTCGGTGGCCAAAGGTGTCATACACTGCCACGTCCCAGGCTACGGCCGCGACATCATTGTTGGTTCTATTTGTGCATAAAGGATCGTGCTGCCACAATGGCTTGGCGACGCCAGATGCACAGCCTGAACCCGTCCCGCTCCAGACTCTCTCACTGTATTTCTTGCCGAATCGCGAGAGCACCGTTCCGCCGACTGAGATAACGCTTCGGAGCGCCATAGGCAAGCCATCCTCGTTATATCCATTGTCACCGGAGGCAGCAAGATAGACCACGCCCGGGGTATCGAACTTGGATCGCTTAAGGCAGTTGAACGAGAGGTAGCATACCCAGCTGTTGCTAACGATATGTGCGCCGAGAGTTACAGCTTCGACTTCGGCCACCTCAAGGTCAGTAGTGGTGCTGCTATTTGCCTCGACGAGATAGATGGTGCAGTTCGGACAGCTCGCCGAAACCATCTCGACATCGAGATCGATTTCAACGCCCCAACCAACGTCGACATTAGGGTAATGCTTCTGCTGTCCCTTTTGGTTGTATTTATAGAATTTCGCCGTTGGTAGGCCGAAGTTCGAACGGTATGTCGCGAGATCCGAGGCGACGACGGGGTTGTCGTAAGCGTCGACGATAGCGACGATTTGCCCAGAACCTCGGCTCGACGACGGTAGACTATAGGCCGCTTGAAGATCTGACGCCCCCCAACCCGTCCAATCGGGGCGGACGGTGCTGGTTTGAATGAGGACCTCGCATTGCGCCGTGCCATCGTGTGCCTCGGCGCAGGCCCGCTTCGCGAGGTGTCTTGCCTGCCATTCTGGGACCGCGCGCAACTGCGCCGTTGATGGATAGCTTGTTTTCGGCGTGTCGGAAGTGCCAACGACGCTACATGCTGAGACCAGTAGCGCCGCAACGAGAAATGCCGTAACTCTAGCGAATGTTTTCAAAGATGCTCCTTGTCGCTACCGTCGTCCATCAAGACGCTAAGGCCTGTTGATGAAAATGCACGGAGGATGCGGCTACTTTTGGCTGATTGCGGCGCCGACCGGTGAAGAGTCGTAAATGTCGTTATAGTGCGTCGCCTGTCCGCCGGCCGGGAACCGCCAAAGGTCCGTGCCACTAGGGTGCCCACAAAAACCGCCATCGCTATCTGAGCCAGCAATAGTGCTGCCGTCTAGGGTACCTTGAATCATGTCACAGATCGGATTGCCTGCCGAGTCCAAGAGTGTCGTTCTACCAGTGATCTTTGCAGTTGAACCGACGATTTTGGCTCGGTATACGCAGGCGGCGCGCTTGTTGTCGCAGCTCTGATCTCCGATTACTAGGTAGTGGCCCGCGGCATCCCATTCAACCATGCCTGGGGCGTAAAGAGTGCCGCCTTCGATATTTAGAGCCTTTAGTTGATCTGTTGTACTGCTGCCAGCAGGAAGTTCGGCAAGCGCGAAGGCATTCGACGCATTTTTGCCATCGACAAAAAGGTTGCCGCTGGTGTCGTACCCGGCGAAGTAGTAGCTGATAAGGCACGACGAACACCAATACTCCGCTGGGTCACCCGCGCCACCTGGGTACACGAGTAGACTTCCTCCAATGTGGCTACCTTCCGTATTGTTCGTGACGTTCGATACGGCGAGATTCCCAGTCGTCGGGTCCACACCGCACCCAATCGGAGTTCCGATCGTGTCCTGCAAAATACTCACTATCGTGCCATCGTGCGCAAGCTTCCACATTTGCTCGACACTCGACATGGCGACCCAAACGCTGCCCTTGCCGTCGGAGCACATACCATTTATCCCTTGGAAACCTGTTAGGATTCCCTTAATCTCGAGACTGGGCATTTTGTAAATCCACACCACGCCAATCGTATCGGAAACGAAGAGGAGTTTGTGCGCACTCTCGATGTCCTGGGAAATCCATGACCCGAGGTGATCTCGCTCTCGCGCGCCTGTCATCACATCCTTAAAAATGCCTGCAGGCGTAGCGATACCGGCTGCCGCCGACTGCGTCGGAATCAGTCCATTGTGGCCGAGCGCTCCTGACTGTGGCCCACCAGCGACGCAACTCGTGAATACCTGCGCGACTGCCAATACGCCTAAGGTTAAGGGGCCGAACCTGAAGATACGCATCTGAAAATCGATACCTTTCGTTTGGCGTTCAGGCTTTGCCTACGACGAGCAGCAACCGGGCCGGAGCATTCCCTTCCGGAAAGAGGCAACGTCCGAATCAGGCGATGCAGGTCAGTGAGGGTTCGCGGGACTGGTGGCGACATCGAATACTCCAGTGCCGACTGCAATTGTATCGACGATAGAGCCGGCGGGGTACGTCACACCAGCAATGTTGTTGTTGAGGCCTTCCGCAACCCAAAGTTCAGTGTTGTCGTGATTGAGCGCGATGCCCGCCGCTCCCTGGAACCCCGTGATCTGCTGCGATGGTGTCGTGCTTCCCGGCGGGAACACATCCACTGCTGGCACCAAACCGTCTACCAGCAAAAGATTTTTCTTGCTGTCAATGGCGATGCCGCCGGCTGTGGCGACGGTAATCCCTAGATTCGTAGCCTTCTTCGAGCGGAGCTGCACGCTTTCGACTTCGCCACTTCCGCCCGCCGCGAGATCGAAGCCGATATATAGGACCGTTCTTGCAGAGTTAAGCGCCATGCTTATAGGATACGCACCACCTGTGAACGTGTAAAGTGGGCCCGATGGGGTTGTCTGGTTTGGAGGGTACACGAGGATTGACCCGTTATAGCCGTTGCTACGGTTTGCAACGTACACGGTTCCGTCGGAGCCTACGACCACCGCACCAGGCGTGCCCGCCTGAGTTAGCGTCTCAAATGGCGTGGTCTTGCCTCGAGCGTACACGGTAACAGTGCCATTTCCATAGTTGCATACGTAAAGGTTCCGCGCACCGTCAACAAAGAGACCCGTATATGGTTGGTCGAGGCCGTCGATCTGACCGATTGGTTTTTGATTCTGACCTTTCTGCCGATAGATGTCAACCACGTTATTGTTCAACACCGCAGCGTAGAGCAATGCGCGCGCACCGTCGGGCGTAACCCGCGCTCGGCCGCCTGACACAAGCTCACTTATGACACGAGTAAGAGGAGCGGCCACCGTCCCCGCAGGGGTAGAGGATGGCTGCGAGGCGCCTGAGCACGCCACGAGGAGCACCGTCGCGCCTACAATGCTTGCCAGTTTGAAGGCTGGGACAGACAAATGCATATCGTGATCCCCTGTTCTGTCGGCTACGACCTGCGATTAGTTGCTTCTATGCTAACATGACTTAAGCCGGAGGAGCACTATAGCATTTGCTTAGGGGCTTAATGAGGCCGGAGGCGTTATATGAGATGTTGGCCGGGTTTGCGTCCCGCCATGACGCTTGCGACCAGTTGTGCCCTCGACGAGACACCGCGCTTTCGATAAATAATTACTAAATGCGCACCAACCGTTCCGGTTGCAATGCCGAGTGCCTCGGCAATTCTCTTATTGGTGTCGCCATGGATAACGAGTTCGACGATCTGACGCTGCCGAATTGTGAAGAGCTCGTCATTTGAGCGGACTCCCGTCAAGCGCGCGGTGTCGTACGCTGAACCGCAACCCTGATAGAGCGCTACTGCGCGTTTGCGGTCTTGGGCCAGCTCATAAGCAATAGCTTCAAAAAGCCTCAGCCCGCTGTTGCGAAACTCCTGGGCTGCGCGTTGCCCATCATGGCGCGCGCGAGGATCGTTCGATCGCTGACGTGCGTGGCCAAGGCACAAATGGACGTAACCTTTCGCCCCCGGTACGTGCATCGAGGTTGTCAAAAGCTGCTGCGCTCG
>Ga0265356_1000095_pt1 | contig 14794 bp, 10 predicted proteins | sample NZE4metagenome_FD_189075 | JGI IMG/M metagenome (GOLD analysis project Ga0265356, IMG submission 189075) | Rhizosphere microbial communities from Maridalen valley, Oslo, Norway - NZE4 | ecosystem: Host-associated > Plants > Roots > Rhizosphere > Soil | place: Norway: Oslo | collected 2017-09-15
CAGTGCCGGCCAAAGTTTGCATTCCTCGAGCGCGATCTCCATCGAGCGCGCGTAGCTGTAGAGCGACTTGAACGTGCCGCTGCGCAGCGCCGTAAAACCTTCACCGGTGCGATAGGTGCGCAGCTCCAAAGTAAATGTCGGCGAGCCGCCGGCGATCTCTCGCGCGCCGGGGAGCTCGCCCAGCGCCCTTCCGTCACCGTTGCAGAAAAACCAGTAGGCGGCGCGTCCGACGTCCGGCGGATCGCTCCCGGCGTTCGTTCGAAGATCCAGGACGATGTCGCATTCACCGCTCGTATTTCGATCCGCCGATACCGGCGCGGAACGAAGTGCCGGTCCGCCGAGGAGACGTTTTGCGAGCGCACGCGCGTCGTGCCGGCGGTTCTCGCCGAGCAGGCGGATTTCGAGGTCGTTGGCCGCGCGCAAAAGCTCGATACAGTCGAGCTGCCAGCGAGCGATGCTCGGACCGTCGATCAGGACTTTACAGATCACGCCGAAGAACTTTGCTGTCGGGATGCCTGCGGGAGCGTAAAGTGGGAGCCTCGGCCGAGGCCGTAGATGCGGAACCCGGCTGCCGACCACGTTTGCTCGGAGAAAAAATTGTGGCAATCGATCAAGATGCGCGAGCGGACGATTGGCGCCAGCCCCAACGGATCGATCTCCCGAAACGCGTCGTGATCCACGGCCAAGAGGATCGCATCGCTACCCTCGGCAGCCTCCTGCAGACTCTGGGCCGCGTTGGGAAGTCGCGCCACCGGGTCGTAAACGGACGTGCGGAAGCCGCGCTCTTCCAAGAGGTCGCCGATGCGCCGCGCCGGACTTTCCCGAACGTCATCGACGTTCGCCTTGTAGCTCGCGCCGAGTATGGTAACCTTGCGCTCCCCGTCGCCTTCGCCGATTAGGCTAACGACTCGGCGCACGATGAGGTTTGGCATGCGCTCGTTCACGCGCCGCGACGCTTGGATCAGCTCGGTAGCAAACGGATTCTGGTCGGCAAGAAAGCGGGGATCGATCGGAATGCAATGGCCTCCGACTCCCGGTCCCGGTTTGAGGATGTTGACGCGCGGATGGTTATTCGCTAACGAAATGGCGCTCCAGACGTCGATGTCGATTTCTTCACAGAACAGCGCTAGTTCATTGGCGAGGGCGATGTTGACGTCGCGATACGTATTTTCGATCACTTTAACAAACTCTGCGGTCCGCAGATCGGTGACGTGAATCCGTCCGCTCACGAAGGAAGCGTAGAGATCACGTGCGCTCGCTGCATCCTCCGGCGTGCGGCCGCCGACGATGCGATCGTTCTCCCGAAGCTCGCGCATGATATCGCCGGGAAGAATGCGCTCGGGAGCGTGCGCGATGCGTACGTTGATGAAGCTTTTCCCCGTTGTTCGCAGCGCCTGACGAACGGCTCGTTCGGTCGTGCCGGGCGGAACCGTCGACTCGACGACGACCAGCTCTTCGGCCGATACGACGGCGGCGACCGCCGCCAGGGCCGATTCGACGTGACGCATGTCCGGGCGACCACTAATGGTCGGCGTGGGAACGCAGACGATATACGCGTCCGCAGGCTCGACGCAATCGGAGATTACTAGCCGCTCCTCACGGATGGCGGAAGCAACGACCTCCCCAACGTCCTTTTCGTATCCGCTCGTCTGGCCGGCGCGAAGGGATTCGCGCAACTGCGCATTGTTATCGTAGCCCGACACCGTATGTCCGCAGCCTGCTGCCAGCGCGGCGGTTGGAAGGCCGACGTACCCAAGCCCTATTACACAAATTTTCACGATTGAATGATCAGCTCCGCCAAGGCTGGACCGGTTTGCTCGACATTGAAGTGCTGAACGATACGCCGGCGAGCATTACGGCCGAGCTGCAGGCGTAAGCCGGGGGAGGCTGCCACGCGCTCTATCGCGTCGGCAAGGCGCTCCGCATTGCCGACGGGCACGACGAAGCCCGAAGCCTCGTCGAGAAGTTCCGGAATGCTGCCGGAGTCAGTCGCGACGCACGGCACGCCCGCCGCCATCGCCTCGATTAACGCGACGGGGATGCCCTCCATGCGGCCGCGGCCCTCGCTGCGGCTCGCTAGTACCGCGGCGTCGTATTCGCCGCGGCGCAGCCTGTCCAGCAGCACCGCGTGATCGATGCGGCCACATAAGGAGACGCGGCCCGACAGACCGAGCTCGCCGATGCGGCGCTCGATCTGAGCGTAGAGCGGCCCGCTCCCCGCGATATCGCAATGGTAATCGACGTTTCGCGCCGCGACGGCGGCGAGGGCTTCGAGCAGATCGAGATGCCCTTTCTGCTCGATGAGGTTCGCCGCACAGAGCAGACGAACGGGCCCGGTCGAGCTGCGTGGTTCGATCGCAGGAATCTTCACGCCGACCCGGACCTGCGTGACCTTCGCGCGGTGCTTTATACCGATCAGCTCTGCGAGATCGTGGCTTCCACGCTCCGAAATCGTGCGGAGGAAGGTCGCCTTTTCGGCTTTACGGCGCAGGAGATTGTTTTCGTAGATATCCCAACGGTGGGCGCTCGAGCTCCACGGAACGCCGGTCATTTGGGACGCGACGAGCGCGACAGTGGCTGGTGCCGACATCCAGTACGAGTGGATGTGATCGACCTTTTCCAGCTCGACCGTTCGCGCCACCGCTAAAGCTTTTGGGAGAATTAACAAATTCTTGAAGAACACGGTCGGCCGGCTCGAACCAAAGAGCAGGAGCTTGAGAACGCCTGCGATGCGCGTCGGGTGCGAACGCACCGTTGCGAACGCGTCGCTCAACGTGCGTGGAGAAAAGAGTGACTCCCGTGCCGGCACGACGATGACCCGCTCGAAGTGCTGGCGCAGTCCGTCGAGCTCGGCTCCCAGAAACGCCTCGGCACCGAAGCGCGGGAAGCGCGACGAAATAATTGCGACGTTCACGCGGCAATCCGATGTAGCAGAAATTCGCAGCCCGTCTTAAAGACGATAGAGAGATCCATCATCGGAGACCAGTGCTCGATATAGAAGAGGTCGTAGTCGAGCCGCTGACCGATCGCCGACTGGTCGACGTCGCGATTCATGTGGACGTGCGAGAGCCCCGTGATTCCGGGGCGAACGAGATGGCGTTCGTCGTATCGATCGATGGCATTTCTAAAATGCTCGACGAAAACCGGGCGCTCGGGCCGCGGGCCGACGATCGACATCTGGCCTCGCAATACGTTGAAGATCTGCGGCAGCTCGTCCAAGCTCGTACGGCGCAAGAACCGGCCGACCCTCGTAACCCGGGCGTCGTTCGATTTCGCCCAAACCGCTCCGGTCGCGCTCTCCGCATCTTTGCGCATCGATCGAAACTTTAGAATGTGGAAGACGGAACCGTCCTGTCCGATTCGCTCTTGCCGGTAGAGAACCGGGCCGCCGGATTCCAGATAGATCGCGATCGCGACCACCAACATCACCGGCCAGAAAATCGCGAGTCCGACTATAGCAAAGGTCAGGTCGATGATGCTCTTGGAGACATCGGCGCTCGCATTACAGCCGCTCGGCAGAACCGGAACGAGTACCGGTTCGCCTCCCAAGTGCTCGATCTCGAACTCTCCGCTACCCGAAAGTATCTCGCGCGAGGCAAACGCGATCTGCAGGCGCTGGCGAGCCGCCGCAGCGACCATGGTCTTTAAGACTTTTCGCGAGGGAACGCGCGTCACGACCAAACGGTCCGCTCCCCATTGCCGGGCGGACCAAAACCAACCCTCGCAGCGTTCTTTCGTGGCTTCGTGGAGACCGGTGCCGTCAGGCCATCCTGGAACCGGGATCAAAAACGTATCGACGCCGTCGGCGAATCCGAAGCGGTTTTCAGCGGCCTGAACGTCGCGCGGGCCGCCCAAGAAAGCGATCCGCGGCCGGAGCCGCCCCTTTCGATCGCACCATCGGCGAAGCGCGGCACGAAACGTCCCGATCACCAGTATGTTGATCGGAATCGTCACGAGCAGGAGCAGACGCGAGGTCGATATTTGGGGAAGCAGCGTGTAGAGTATCAGTTGGGGCGCGATCGCGAGCGCCGAAACGGCGGCTACCCAGTAGTACTCGTCGTGCCACGATACCGCGAACGACCGCCGGTAAAATCCGGCATAAGCGAAAACTGCAATCCACAACGACCCGGACGCAACCGTGGAAGTGATTGCAGCGAGCGGCTCGATCGTGCGATGGCCAAAGCGTATGAGAATCAGAGCGGCGATAAAGGTAGACAATACGAGCATAAGGGCATCGCCGGCCAATAAGTTTGTAGCAAAACGAACCGGATATCTAACCGGTCGCTGCGACGAAACCGCCTTCTCGACACGCACGCTTCCAACGACTGCCTGCATGCTCTTAGTGTAAGGCAGCAAGCACCGTTGCTTAAAGTGCTGCTGGAACTTCTCTCAACTGAGATTGTGCCCGGCCGTGGTAGCACATTAGGCCCATTATGGGGAGTTATGCTAACCCATTACGTATTGCGTAAACGACCACTTGCGTGCGTGCAGTTACATCAAGTTTAGAAAAAATATGAGAAATGTGGTTCTTTACGGTTTTATCCGAGAGTCCCAAGCGCTGACTAATGTCCCGATTCGATAAACCCGCCGCTATCAAACGAACGACGTCGCCCTCGCGACGCGAAAGCTCGTTGGGTTCTCGACGGCCGATTCCAGCATGCTTGCGGAGAATCAAGCCAACCAGCCGCGGATCCACATAAAGGCTCCCCGCGCTCATGGTTTTTACGGCTGCGATCAGCTCGTCGGGCAAAATATCTTTCACGATGTAGCCGTCGGCGCCGGCGGAAAAGGCTCTTTGCATCACTTCGGGACTCAGATGTTCCGAAAGTACGCCTATTCGCGCATGGGGGCAAGCCAAGCGACAGATGCCGATCGTATTCGAGAGTGCATCGAAGCTAATCTCGGAATCCAATAAAATTAGATTAGGGCTCGTTCTAGTCAAGTCGTCGGCCGAAACGCGAGCCCCGTCGCCGACGACGGTGATACTAGGGTCATGCTGCAGAACGCTGCCGAGTGCTTTGGCCACAAGGATCTGCTGTTGGATGACGTAGACTCGCGCGGGCGCCAGCGTGACCGCCGGAAGCGGCCGCATCGAGCTTTCTGTCACAACTGTCAAGGCCTTCATGCCTTGTTCCCCTTTGCTAAATAGTGTGTTTATGGGACGTCACCTGGTACCCCGCGTCTGCATAGCCGTCTAATTACCACGTAACGACGATTTAAACCAAACTGGGGAAAGTTCTCTGCATTTCAAGACGTACCACCCATACGCTCGAAGGAACGTTGTTTCGATGGTAATCGTTCTGGCATACATCGGTATCGCCCTTTGTTATAAGGCTATTACCGATAAATTGTCGCGAGGTACAAATGTACCGGTATATATAGCTCACGCCAACCTAAGCGGGCCTGCGTAATCATCCTCTTGAGTGAGTATCAGGGCTAACTGCGCTAAATGTCGTCGGTAATGTTCGGATGATTAACTCCTCAACGGATAAGGGAACGGCAACGCCAAGGGAGTCTATTCCTGAAACCCACGATATCTCTGCCGCTGAAGTGACGCCATTGAGCGAAAAGTCCCATCTCTTAGGCTCTAAGGCTTTGTCTTCGGGACTTCGGACTCTGTCCCTGAAGAACGCAATAACGTTCGATGTAGATTCAGTTCAGGACAATTTAACAAGGAGCAATGGAAATGAAGATCTCGTTGGCGCAATGCGCAATGGTCGGATCGCTTACGTTGACGACGGTGGCCGGCTGCACCAGTAGTGGCTCGCAGGTGCCAAACCTCGCGTCCAACGCGGTCCAGCAATCGAACGTGCGCGGAGGCCATCTGCCCGAACCCGGTGCGCGGATGATACAGTTAACAAGCCGAGCCCACATCTCACCGGTGGTGCACCTCAATAAGCGAGGATCCTGGATCAAACCAGAGGTTCGGCACATGAAGTATCTGCTCTACGTTTCGGACGAGGCTTCGGGCACGGTCGACGTCTACGCCTATAGGGCGAGGCCCGGGCATCTGCTGGGTCAGCTGACCGGCTTCCAGTTCCCCTACGGTGAATGCGCGGATAGCTCGGGGAATGTCTACATCGCGGATTTCGGCGCCGCCGATATCGTCGAATACGCACACGGCGGCTCGACGCCGATCAAGACCCTAGCCGACAACTACGGATATCCGGTCGGCTGTTCGGTGGATCCGACGAGCGGCAATCTTGCAGTTGCGAACTTCGAAGGAATCGGCTCCACTTGTATGGGCGGCGTCGTAATCTACAAAGGCGCCGCCGGCAACGGCACGTTCTATCAGGACAAGGATCTCTCTTATTACTGGCCCCCTGGGTACGATCCGAAGGGTAATCTGTACGTTCAGGGGCAGACGGCCAACGGCACGGCCGGCTTAGCCGAGCTGGCCTCCGGCTCTCAGGGACTCGTTACGCTAAGGCTGTCCGGCGGCACGATTTCGTATCCCGGCAGCATGCAGTGGGACAGCCATTACATGACGGCGACGGACCAATCGTATCACGGTGGTACGCTCTCGGGAATTTATCGCGTCTCTGTTTCGGGTACCCAGGCGAGCATCGTCGATTCGACGGAGCTCTCTGATGGATGCCTCAAGGGAGGCACGCCGCATAACGATGTCGTCGAGCCATTCATCAACAGTACGGTGTGGCCCACTCACCGAGTCGTCGGTGGAAATCTCTGGTGCACGTATCGGACCAACTTCTGGAAGTATAAGAAAGGCGGCGATCCGAAACGCTCGCTTCCTTACGACATTTCCCCGGAACTCGCAGCTGGGCAGACGATTAGCCCGATGCCGACAAAGTGAATCGAAACTGATGTTCGGAAGGTCCGATCGTTAAACGAACGGGATGGTCGAATCGGCCATCCCGTTTGTTTACTAGCCAAAGCGCAAGTTTCTACGGCTTGACTATCAGGATTCCCGTCGGCAGTTCGATGCCATCCGTTAAGGTCGCGTACGGTGTGTACGCGCCTGGTGCGTAGGCGTAGACCGCGTCCGAGCTGACATCCGATTCGACGACCTCGCCCTTGGGCTTGCCAATATTCTCGAGGCCGATCGCGTACGGGTCGCCATTTCCCGTGATCGTCTGAATCGGACTCGTCGACCCCAACTTGTAAACGTTAATTATGTTGTTTGAGCCGCCGGTCTCCCAGAGATAACCGGTCTTTTCGTCGATTGCGAGGCCGATCGGTTCGCCAAGGCCTTGTAAGCCCAGGTTCGTAACGCTCGACCCACCGGCCGGAAGTTCGAAAACCGCACTAGCACCAAAGTCGGCGATATAGAGGTTGCCGCTCTTGTCTAGGGCGAGTCCGAACGGATCTACCATCCCGCCCCCCGTGATCGTTTTCGACGGCGTGGTCGTTCCCTTAGCATATTCCGTAATCGCGGCCGGATAGTTGCTGACGTAAAGCGTGCCGTGTTGGTCGACGGCAGCGCCGAGCGGGTTACTAACCCCATTCGTAATCTTGGTTTTTAGCGTCGTCGAGCCTTTTGCGTACTCCTCGACGTCGTTGCCGCCGCAGTTATCGACCACGTAGAGTGTCTTCCCTTTCTTATCCGTAGCCATGCCGTACGGACATCCCGCTGCCACGTGGATCGTAGCTATGGGCGCGGGATTACTCGAGAGGTCCGCTGTCTGATAGACGTTAACGGCCGTTTCCTCTTGATCGCCTTCGAAGACCAACGAAGCCTTCGTCGCGTAGTTCGAGCGAACCGAATGGCGCGACACGCCGCGCCGAAGCGCGGACGGAATAAATGGTACTCCACGGTGCACGATGGCCGATGTATTTTGCGACAGAAGCGACGGCGATTGCGATGTCATACCGCCGCTGCATCCTGCTATCCCAAAAAGCGCCGCGATCACGAGAGCGCGGCGCAAACTTACATACATAAGGTGCGCCTCCCGTTTCAGAAGTAGAGTGAGATGGAACGGCCCTTTCGCCTCGCGGCCTCTTCTCCTACCGCCGGCCGCCGATCGGTCGATGCAGGCGACGGTGAGAAAATGTGCGACGGTAAATCCCTCACGGGACGAGCAGAATCTTACCGATACCGCCCTTGGTGAAGGCGGCCTGCGCGGCGCCCGCATTCTTAAGCTCCTCGCGGCGGCCAATCGGGATCGTCATCTTACCCGAGGTAACGGCATCGGCGATGAAGGCGATGACGGCTCGGTCTTGCTTTGAGACGAACGGGACGACGCGCACCTTCGGGTAGTCCTTGGTGCCGTCGGGCTCTCCCGTCACCGATGCAAACGTCCCGCCGTCCTTGACCTTTGCGAGCAGATCCGTCGCCGCTTTCCCGCGAAGCGTGTTCGCCACGATATCGACCTGCGGAATCGTCGCGAAGGCGGCTGGGTCGTCGAGCGCGATCGTTTCGTCGGCGCCGATGCTGTCCGCCCGGTCGAGCTGAAAACGCCGAACGCCCGCAAGCACGCGCGCGCCTAATAGTTTCGCCGTGTAAACCGCACAACGACCGACGGCGCCCGCCGCACCGGAGACCAGCACCGTCTGGCCGGACTGTAACCCGCTTGCGACGGAGATCAGTTGGCTACCCGTAACGCCGACGAGCGGAATCGCGGCCGCGTCGACCAGGTCCATCGTCTCCGGCACCTTGGCAAAAAAAGTCGCTTTGTCGGCGACCAGTTCAGCGTACGTGTGGTACGACCACGCGCAGACACGCTCGCCGGCCTTAAGGTCGGTGACGCCGTCGCCCGTCGCGAGCACCGTTCCCGACACGTCCAGGCCGATGATCGCCGGAAACTGAAGCTGCCACCCCTTTACAACGCCGTTGCGCTCGAGCATGTCTTCCGGGTTGATGCCGATGCCGGCCACCTTGACGAGGACCTCGCCCGCGCCGGGCTTGGGATCCGGCATGTCTTGATATTTCATCACTTCCGGACCGCCGTACGCGCTCACCACAGACGCTTTCATGTGCCGGCAACGACGGCGCTTACGAATATGCTGCCGCGCTCGTAGAAGCGCCAAGGGCGGCCTCGTTCGCGGCTCAAGCCGATTCGGGTCGTCGCTGACACAACACCGCGGTATTCGGAATCAGACACGCCAAGCCACAGCGAAGGATCGGTGCACAAGTCGACCCCGTTGTAACGCAAATCGATGGCCATTGCGACGGCGAGACGTCCGGGGCCACGCGCGAGATCTCGCACTGACGAAGAGCTGCGACGTTCCTTCATGCGGCCGATTCCTTCCATCGGTTCGAGCGCTCGGACCAACACGCCCGCGCCGATGCCGAGTCGCTCGCTCGAAACGTTCAGGCAATAGTACATGCCGTATATCAAATACACGTACGCGTGACCGCGTGCCAAATGTAGCGGCGCATTTCTTTCCGTTTTACCCCGGAAGGCATGCCCCGCCGCATCGCCGACCGGATAGGCTTCGGTCTCCACAATGCGGCCGCTCGTGCGTTGCCCACGAAGATCGTGCACCAACACTTTTCCGATTAGGAAGCGTGCGAGCTCGATCGTGTCGATCGGCAGATCGGTCCTGCGAAGCCGACCGATCATCATTACGTCCCGAACCATTACCAGTGGCCCGCACTCTGACCACCGTCGACGTGTGAAATCTCACCGGTTACAAACTCGGCCCGCTCTAAATACATCACGGCCGATACAACGTCGTCGATCTCGCCCAAGCGGCGCAGCGGGTCCATCGACTCGAGTCCGGCATACGAGGCCGAGTCCGGTTGTGTTTTTATGATGCCGGGCGCAACCGCGTTCACGCGGATGCCACGTGGCCCGTACTCGATCGCAAGCGCCTTTGTCACAGCGTTCAGGCCGCCCTTTGTTAAGGAGACTAACGACGCCGGAAAGCCGCTGATTGGTTGTTCCGCAGCAGTTGTCGTAATATTCACGACGTGGCCCCACCCTTGACGCTCCATTATCTGCACTGCGCGCTGCGTCAAATAGAAAAAGCCCGCGACGTTCGTCGACAACATTGCATCGTAGTCCGCCTGCGTGTATTGCGTGAAGGGCTTCGAAATGAAAATGCCCGCATTGTTAACGAGCGTGTCGAGACGGCCGAATCTGTCCACGCCTTCGCTGATGATGCGATCGGCGGTCTCCGATTCACCGATGTCGCCTGGGACGTTGACGATGTTCGAACTCGTGCTCGGGCCGATCGAGCGGGAATTGGCAACTACATTGTATCCAGCTTCGCAGTACGCGGATACTAAGCTCGCGCCGATGCCGTGCGATGCGCCCGTTATTACCGCGACTTTCTCGTCGACCATGTTGTCGCTCCGAGCCGGAATCGTCAGTGAAGCCTCTCTTGCCAGTCCTTTGGAACGAGCCCGCGCGGCCCGGGCACCGGTTGCCCGATCGGGTGCGAGTCCGGGGGAGCGAGCGAGGTCCCTTCCAAGAACTTCTCGGTCTGGAAATCATAGAACCAGTCCTCACTGGGTTCGAAGCTCGCCACGACGGAATGCTTCGTGCTGCCAAAGTGTGCCCTGGCGTGCTGATTTGGCGAGCTGTCGCAGCAGCCGATATGACCGCATTTCGCGCAACGACGAAGGTGCAGCCACCAGCCCTCAGTAGCTAGACACTCCTTACACCCGGCTCCGCTTGGCTTTACGCTCGGATCTATTTCGCCGTTGTCATGTGCCATTGTTCGCCTCTCACGCGCTCGCTTTGCGTAACGATCGAAACGTCGCACGAACGTCTTCGGAAAACAATTGCGGCTGTTCCCAGGCTGCAAAGTGTCCGCCGACGTCGTGCTTTTTGTAAAACACCAGCTTGGGATACGCCTTTTCCGACCAGGTTTGCGGCGCCGTATAGATCTCGTGGGGAAACGCGCTCACGCCAGTCGGCACCTTCACGCCCTGCACGTTAAAGAAGCCGAGTTTGTTTTCCCAATAGAGGCGTGCCGAAGAGATGCCCGTCTTCGTCAGCCAGTACATTGTGATGTTGTCGAGCACGTCGTCGCGCGAAAGACCGCCCGGGCTGCCCGCAAAGGCCGGCGCGATCATCTCGTAACTGTCCTTGTCGTGATCGAGAATCCAAGCCGCTAGGCCAATCGGCGAATCGAGCAACGCGTAGAGCGTTTGCGGGCGGTTCGACATCTCGACGGCGTACCCGAGGTGATGCGTGTAGAAGTCGGCCAGCTGCCGATACGCGTTCAGCTCGTCGCCCCCCAGCCCAGCGGGCGGAGGAGCGTTGGCGATTGCCTTCGCTAAAATGTCGTCGGGAACGGTCCCCGGCATGTTGCTGTGAATGCCTAGCACTTGCTCCGGCGCGACTATCGCCAATTGTTGCGTGACGGCCGCACCCCAATCGCCGCCTTGTGCGACGAATTTATCGTATCCGAGGCGCTGCATCAGCACGACCCAAGCCTTGGCGATCCGTATGGGATCCCAGCCGAGGGCTGCCGGCTCGGCGGAATATCCGTATCCCGGAATTGACGGAATCACCAGATGGAACGCGTCCGAGGCGCTTGCGCCGTGTGCCGTGGGATCGGTCAACGGACCGATGACCTTCATTTGCTCGATGATCGAACCGGGCCATCCGTGCGTGATGACGAGCGGCAGCGCGTTGTCGTGTTTCGAACGAACGTGGATGAACTGGATGTCCACTCCGTCGATCTGAGTGACGAACTGCGGGGTCGCATTCAATCTGGCCTCGATCTTGCGCCAATCGTAACCGTCCGCCCAATAGGTCGCCAGCGCCTGAGTCGTTGCCAGTTGCACGCCTTGCGACTGGTCCGGGACGAGCTCTTTTGTCGGCCAGCGCGTCGCTTTGATGCGCTTACGCAAATCGTCAAGTTCTGACTCCGGAACATTCAACTTTGGAAACGGACGAACTGCGGTCATACCGCTGCCCGACTGTTGTGCGACTGTCGTCATAGGTGAACTCCCCTCTGAAGAGTTTTCGGCCGTTTTATTGGATCGCGCGCAGCCAAACATGCCGAGCTGGCCGGCGGCGACCGCCATCGCCGCAGTTCCACAAAAGCGCCGGCGATCGAGGTGGACATCTTGCGACATCGAGCATTCCCCACTTCAACAGAGACGGAGATACAGCGAGATCAAAGCTGTGGAAACCCAAAATACCGCCGACTCGATTGTCTTGTCAAACGGCCGCCCTACGTCTTACGGTCGATGCCGCCGGTCAACGTTGGCCGGTTGGCGAGGAATATTGCGAGGGGTCGGTTGCTTAGTCGATCGCTCGGATTCACGACACGGATGTAGCCGCCGGTGCGGCCGCCGACCCCCGCGCAATGCCGCCGCGCGACGTGCCGCAGAGCGTGCGGCGTTCTCATGAAATTCTCAAGGAAGCATAAAAGCGAGTGCGAACTAGCCCGCTTTAACGACGGGTGAAGGCCCGAAACCGTGCGCTCTTTTGAAAACTTCAGGAGGTACGCAATGATACGGAGACCACTCCGGCATCTCGTTACCGCGTTGACGCTGCTCGCTGCATTCGCTTGCCAGGAAACATGGGCGCTGGCCGGCGTGACGGGCGGTCTCACGGGAAGCATCACCGATGCCGACACGTCTGCTCCCGTTGGAGGGGCGCAAGTTACCGTAACGAGCCCCTCGCAGTCCGCCACAACGACGACGGACGCCGCGGGGCATTTCGGTTTTCTCACGCTCGCACCGGACACCTACACGATAACCGTCCTAAAGACCGGTTATCAACCGGTGAGCGTTCCAGGACAGGTCGTTTTCGCCGACACCGTTCAATCCGTGCCGGTGCGCGTGCTCAAGACGCTCAGGACGATCGCACGCGTTACCTCAACCGCGGGCAGCGCTTTAGTTAAGTCCGGCACGACGGCCGACGTCTATTCAATCAACGCCTCGACGCAGGCCGCGACCGCGGCGCTAGGAGGCGGCGGACTCATCAATCAGGCCTATTCCGCTATTTCGACCGTTCCAGGCGCGTACGTCATTCCAAACCAGACCGGCTACTACGCTACGATTAATATCCGCGGCGGCGACTACGACCAGGTCGGCTACGAGTTCGACGGCGTGCCCGTCAACCGTTCGTTCGACAACTATGCGTCGAGCTCGGCCTCATCGCTGGGCAACGCGGAAGTCCAGGTTTATACCGGCGCGAATCCCGCGAACTCCGAAGGCCAAGGCCTCTCGGGCTTCGTCAATCAGGTCATTAAGACCGGAACCTTTCCCGGCTACGGGACGGCGAATCTGGGAATCGGAACGCCATCGTTCTATCATCGAGCGGCAATCGAAATAGGCGGCTCGACCCCGGATCGGCTCTTTTCGTACTACGTCGGCATCGCCGGCCTGAACCAATCGTACGACTACATCAACGGTAATAACGGCTCGGAGTACGATAATTGGCTCGGTCCGGTAGCGGGGATCGTCGGTAACCCGATCGACGGGAAGCCAAACCCGTATAGCCAGAAGTTTGCGCCGGGCTGGTCGCTGTTTTACGGCGGCCTAGGCAATACGTATTTCCCGCTCGGACCGACTAACTGGCCAAACAACGATTCGTCTCTCGGAACGGCCTCGATCTACGGGCGCGACACGGTCGTCAACCTCCACATCGCCATTCCGCATCGCAACGACGCGGGTCGCGACGACATTCAGCTGCTTTACGACGACGAGTCGTTGAAAAACCAATTCTACTACGGCGCCGACGCCTTCGCCTCGCCGTTCTGCACGGGGGCTGCCGCCCAATCGGGAGCCAATTGCATGTACGCCGTCAACGGCGAAACGATATCCACGCTGACCAACGGCGGCGTTCCGTACGGAACGTCCCTTCCGGTGACGTTCACGAACACCTACACCTGGGGATGCGGATCGTCCGTCGGCAAAACGTTCAACTCCACGGGGCTCAACAGCCTAGGGGGATGCGTGAAGCCCTATGGTTTTCCGAACGGCACCAACGTCGGCTCGCCGACGAATCCTTCCACAATACCGGCCGGATCGCCGGATAATTCGTATAACGACACCGCCATTACGAAGATTCAGTACACGAAGAACTTCGGGTCAACCGCGTTCCTTCGTCTCTACGGTTTTACTTTCTACAGCGACTGGTTCCTCAATGGCCCCTACAACACGGGCTTTTGCTACTTCTTCTGTCCGCTCGCACCCGACTACGAGTTGAACACGCACTCGCGGGGCCTCAGCCTCGAGTTCCAAGATCAGATCAACGAGCAGAATCTGCTCACGGTTGCGGGTTCGTTCACAACGGCGCGAATCGTGCGCGATAACAACGGCTTCTATAACCTGGGTGGTGAGGGCAACTACGCCAACGTCGTGAACGCGAACGACCCCTACGCCGGGTACTGTTACGCCCCGACCACGACCGTTACGAAAAGTGGCGTCGTGAACTGTGACCTCACCAAGACCCCACTAAGTCCGGGCTACAGCGTACCTTCACTCGCAGGTGCAAACTGCGCGATTCCGGGTAAGCCGTCCGCCGGCACCGCATGCACGTACCTGCTCGACGAGAATGGTCTCAATGGTACCTACAGCGGCACCGTCCCGAACTTCTACGGAGCCTCCATCACCGACCAGTACCGCCCGACGGACAAGTGGCTGTTGAACGTCGGTATCCGGCTCGATAGCTTCGGTTTCGTCGGGCAGAACACGGCTACGCCGCCTCTTGGCGGCTCGGCTGCCGCGCGACAGTTCTGGTTCAATGCGTACAACTTAGACAATTGCGTGATCAACTCGACTGGAGCGCCGGAAGTGAATCCGAGCCCTGGCGCAGCGTGCCCCGCGGGTTCTCATACGGCAAACGTGCAAAACACCCCAGCGAACTTTACATACAATATCTACCAGCCTCGCGTTGCGGGAACGTACACATCGAATCCCAAC
>Ga0265356_1000097_pt1 | contig 14726 bp, 14 predicted proteins | sample NZE4metagenome_FD_189075 | JGI IMG/M metagenome (GOLD analysis project Ga0265356, IMG submission 189075) | Rhizosphere microbial communities from Maridalen valley, Oslo, Norway - NZE4 | ecosystem: Host-associated > Plants > Roots > Rhizosphere > Soil | place: Norway: Oslo | collected 2017-09-15
AGGCGTATGCCGGGCGTCACGAGAGGAGCGTTGGTACCCGAGCCCGGCTCCATCTGCGTCCAGGTGACGGACTCGGGTACCAACGCTCCTCTCGTGACGCCCGGCATACGCCTTTACGCGCCTTCGCCTAACTCGGCGATGTCTCGACCAAGAAAATAATTGAGCAGCGTTCTGACGGCCGCGATCGCCGCAAGCTTTCCGATGTCTTGCCACGTTGGCGCGACGACGCTACGAATGATGTCGGCAGCGAGCTCGAGTTCGAGTCCTAACAGCAGCCACGTAGCAAAATGCACCCAGATTCTTTTGCGTTCCTTAAGCGTCGCGTCGCGAAACAGAGACAAAAACGATTGATAAGCAGCTTTGCTTGCGCCGACGACGATAAAAAAAACGGCAGCGATCTCTATTAGGCGCGCGGCGATCCCTGCGATGCCCGTGAATGCGTCCGTAAATGCTGCCAAGTTTCTTGTCCCGGCTGTCGCCATACTCGCCTTGCGAACGCTCGCCCTGCCCTCAATCGAAGGAATTCTTGCGAAAGCCTCCGAGAGGAGTAGGGCCTATGCAGCCACCCCGGGTCGCTCTGGCGGCGCTCGCTCTCTTGTTTGCCCTCGTCCCCGCGCAAAGCCGCGCACAGCAGACTCCCGCCTCGCCTGCTCCTACGCCGGAGCCGCCCGCGCCGTACGTTTCGACCGAAGAGGAGATCTCGCCGAACTACGACGACGAGAGCGGTTCGAGCAGCCTCGTTAACCTTCGCGGGCAGCTTCCGTATGTCGCCGGCGGGCAGTACGTTGTTCGACTCAAGCTTCCGATCGTGACATCGGCGCCCGCGACCGCGGTGACGGCAGCGGGGGATCTCGCCCTATACGACTTGGCTGTCACCGATGTTGCCCGCGGCCGGTGGCTCGAGGGCGTTACGATTCGCGTACCGACCGCTCAAAATGACTCGCTAGGCAGCGGGAAATATTCCATCGGTCCCGCGTTTGGTTATGAGACGCAGCACGGCCCTTGGACGTTTGGCTTCTTCCAACAAAGCTTTTTCTCGGTGATCGGCCCGACATCACGCTCGCCGGTCGGACAGTCGAAGATCGAACCTGCCGTCACGCTCACCCTTGCGAGGGGTTGGAGCATCGGTCTCTCTAGCATGACCATCACGTACGATTGGGTTCAGAATGAATGGACCGAAGTGCCGGTTGGCGTGCGCGTCGCCAAACGGTTTAGCGGCGCTCTTAGTCCGCTGGAAGCCTCGGTTGAGATGGAGCAAAACCTAGCCGACGCCAAAGGTGCGCCGGGTTGGACGATTCGGACGCTGCTAAAGTGGACGTTGCCCAGATAGCGGCGAACGAAACTCAAAGGATGAGCCACGATTGATGGAGACCTGGGTGCACGGACTGCCTGACGGAATCTTCTTTACGCGGTTAGCAATCGCTACGGTCCTCGGTTTGGCGATCGGATTCGAACGGCAGTGGCGGCAACGAACGGCCGGTTTACACACCATGACGCTCGTCGCGGTCGGCGCGGCGCTGTTTTGCGCCATTCCGGGACTCGGCGGAAAGGTTTCGGACCCATGGCGCGTGGCGGCGCAAGTCGTCACGGGCGTCGGTTTTCTCGCCGGCGGCGTTATTTTGCGACAGGGGCTCGACGTGCGGGGAATAACCACGGCCGCTACACTTTGGGCGACCGCCGCCGTCGGCGCCCTCGTCGGCAGCGGTTTCGAATTGCAGGGGGCGGTCGGGGCGGCCGTCGTCGTTGCCGTCAACGCCTTCGCGCAGCCGCTAGCGAGCGCTATTTCGCGGATTCCTCGCCCGGCTGCGGAGAACTTCATCACCACATACGTCCTACGCGTGACGTGCGAGGTGCCCGCGCAAAGGTCGGTACGCGAATGTATTATCGGCGATGTCGGAAAAACATCGCTCACGCTACTCGAACTGAACACATCTGCCCCGAGCGGTGGTTCCGTCGAAATCGTTGCCAACTTGAACAGGCCCGGACGCGACGACGGCATCTCCGAAAGAATGCGCAGTGAGATCGCCGCCCTTCCCGGCGTGGCGTCGGCTAGCACGGAATCCGTCGAGCATGTTGTATGAAGTCGTCCGCTCCAATCGCACGATGGGGTGGGACGCTTGGAGTTCTGCTGCTGGCGGGCGTCGTCTTATCGTTTCCGCGTCGCTACGAACTCGGACCGCCTTGGGAAGAGACGATCTTTATCATCGTGCTGCTGATCGTCGTTCTCCTATCGGTGACGAGCAATCTCGTCAAAGCCCCCGGGCGGGTGAGCCGTGCAGCGACCCTAACGGTCGTCGCCCTCATGTCGGCGTACAACGCGCTGGCCCTCTTTCAGCTCGTCCTGTTCTTAGTCTTTCCGGACGCTAATCGGGTCGAGATCGAGGCGCCACGCCTTCTCTCCTCCGCCGTTTCGATCTGGCTCACCAACGTGCTTACCTTTGCCTTGCTTTATTGGGAGGTCGACGGCGGAGGACCGGAGAGGCGCCTGCGCGATCCCGCGGGTCGCCGCGACTTCGCCTTTCCGGGCGATCTGACGAAACCGCGATACGCGGAGTATCTGTTTCTGGCGTTCAATACCGCAACGGCATTTAGCCCGACCGATACGCTGCCTCTAACCACCCGGGTGCGTATGATGATGATGGTGGAGTCGGCCGTTTCATTAATAGCGCTGGCGATCGCCGCCGCCCGGGCGATCAATATCATGCACTAGAGAGCCCCGCTCTCGTAGCCACGCCTGAGAAAATCCGCGCTTGCGTTTACGGGATAGAACGCGAGCCCTCCAGCGAGGTATGCTATTTACCCGATCGAAGCCGCGAGCGGCTTCGATGTTTTGTCTTCTGCGCAGTCAACCATACCGAGAAAGGCTTCGAACAAATATGCCCGCCAAAAAACCCAATATCCTCATTCTTTGGGGCGACGATATCGGCATCTGGAACATCAGTAAGTTTAGTAACGGCATGATGGGATACCGAACCCCCAACATTGACCGGGTCGCCAACGAAGGCGCCCTCTTCACCGACTACTACTCGCAGCAGAGCTGCACCGCCGGCCGCGCCTGCTTCATCACGGGGCAAAACCCGATCCGGACCGGGCTCACGAAGGTCGGCGCGCCCGGCGCCACCGTCGGCCTGCACGCGGAAGACCCGACTATCGCCGAGTTGCTCAAGCCACAGGGTTACGCCACCGGCCAGTTCGGGAAGAACCATCTGGGCGACCGCAACGAGTTCCTACCGACCGTGCACGGCTTCGACGAGTTCTTCGGCAATCTGTACCACCTTAATGCCGAGGAAGAGCCCGAACTGCCCGACTATCCGAAAGATCCAAAGTTCAAGGAGATGTTCGGGCCGCGCGGCGTGCTGCATTGTAAAGCGACCGACAAAGACGACCCGACCACAGATCCTCGCTATGGACGCGTCGGTAAACAGACGATCGTAGATACCGGTCCGCTAACCAAGAAGCGCATGGAAACAGTCGACGAGGAGATTACGGCAAAGGCTCTGGAGTGGATGGAGATACAGGCCAAGGCCGACAAGCCGTTCTTCCTGTGGTACAACGCTACGGCCATGCACGTGAGGACCCACGTCGCGGAAAAGAATCTCGGCAAGAGTGGCCAGGACCCGTACAGCGATCGCATGGTCGTGCACGACGAGCAGATCGGCATGATGCTCGACAAAGTCGATGAGCTGGGCATCGCCGACAACACGATCGTCATGTACTCCACCGACAACGGTCCGGAGAACGACACCTGGCCCGACGGTGCGAACACACCATTCCGGGGCCAGAAGGACTCCAACTGGGAGGGCGGCTGGCGCGTGCCCTGCTTTATCCGTTGGCCCGGCACGATCAAGCCGGGGTCGGTCTTCAACGGCATCGTCTCGCACATCGACATGTTCCCGACACTGCTGGCCGCCGCCGGCAATCCGGACGTTACCCAGCAACTGCTCGACGGTTGCACGGTGAGCAACAAGAAATTCCACGTCCATCTCGACGGCTTTAACCAGATTCCCTATTTCTCCGGCGCAGTGGCCGAAAGCCCGAGAAACTGGATCATATACTTCAGCGACGACGGCGACGTCATCGCAGTGCGGATCGGCGACTACAAGTTCAATTTGGCCCTACAGCGCGCCAATACAATGGAACTATGGGCCGAGCCGTTCGTTAAACTTCGGCTGCCACACATCATGAACTTAAGGCGCGATCCCTTTGAGCGGGCCGACTTTAATTCAAATACGTACTTTGATTGGATGTTTGATCACATCCCACAAATGTACCTCATGCAGGCGGTGATCGCGGGACAGATCGAGGACTTCAAAAAGTTCCCGCCGCGTCAGAAACCCGCATCGTTCAACCTGGACGAAGTCCTAGCGCAGGTGCAACAGCCGCACAGTTAGGCACATCGCGTGCACCGAATCGACGGAGCCTTACATACCGGGTTTGAATAAGTTCGATATGGAAGGCTCCAACTCGTCCGTTACCGCGAAGGTAACCGGTTTTTACGAACGTCATCCCTACCCTCCGCCGGTGGACGACCTGGACGGGTATGGGCGGAACTGGGACGACGCGCGCCGCCGCGCCGAATCGCATCTCTTCTGGCCGCCCGAGCCTTATCGCGATGACCGGAGCATCCTCGTCGCTGGCTGCGGCACCACACAGGCCGCTCACTACGCCGTGCGCTGGCCGAACGCGCGCGTTGTCGCCATCGACGTCAGCGAAACGAGCATCGCGTTCACACAAGAGTTGAAACAAAAATATGCACTCGATAACCTCGACGTGCGTCGGCTTGCAGTCGAGCGGGCCGCCGAACTCAGCGGTTCGTTCGAATACGTAATCTGCACCGGCGTGCTGCACCACTTGCCGGACCCCAACGCCGGTCTACAGGCTTTGCGCGGCGTGCTTGCCGCAAACGGCGCCATGCATGTCATGGTCTACGCGCCGTACGGCCGCGCGGGAATCTACATGCTCCAGGATTACTGCCGGCGCCTGGCTATCGGTCACACGGATGCCGAAATCCGCGACCTCACGGCGACGCTCAGAGCGCTTCCGCCGGACCATCCAATCGCGCCGCTGTTGCGCAACTCACCCGATTTCACGACCAGCGCCGGCGTTGCCGATGCGCTGCTCCATCCTACTGACCGTTCCTATTCGGTGCCGCAACTGATGGAGTTTCTCGACAGCGCGGGATTGGAGTTCGGCCGCTGGCTACGCCAAGCACCCTACCTGCCTTGGTGCGGCGCGCTCTCCTCCACGCCGCAGCATTCCAAACTGGTCGAGCTAACGGCAGAAGGGCAATACGCCGCGATCGAACTCTTCCGCGGAACGATGATCCGTCACAGCGCCGTGGCTTACCGGAAAGATCGACTCGCTCAAAACGCCTCGGTCGATTTCGACGGCGACGCGTGGTTGCGCTACACCCCGGTTGCTCTACCCGATACGATCGTCGTGCGGGACCGGCTGCCGTCGGGAGCAACGGCGGTCCTGATCAACCGCAATCACACGTATACGGACCTTTATCTGCCGATCGACGATCGACAGGAACGGCTCATGGAAAAAATCGACGGCACGCGCACCATCGCGGAGATCTGCGGTCAGTCGGGCGATCGCAGCCTCGCGCGCGAATTTTTCCGCCAACTCTGGCGGTGGGACCAGATCGTGCTCGATACCTCTGCGGCCGTCGTGCCGTCTTGACGCACCGAGGCTGGTTTGCCTGGGAAGCGAGTTGGACGTGGGGCATCACGCTCATCGCGTGCACCGTTGCGCTCCACGTGAGCTGCGTCGTGCTTGCCGCCTTAGGATTGCGCAAGCTCCGAATCGCGCGGACGCATGGAAAACACCCTCTCCTCGATACGACGGCCGGTGCCATCATCGTGATCGTAGCGGTCGCGTGGTTGTTGGCCGTCGCTCATGCCGTCGAGTGCACGATTTGGGCGGCTGCGTTCCTGCATCTCGGCGCGCTCGAGAGCCCGGCCGATGCGATGCTCTACTCGATCGATTCGCTGACGACTCGCGGGACGTCGGGTTTGGTATTGGTGCATCATTGGCTTATGATGGGTGCGATCGAATCCATCGACGGTTTACTGCTTTTCGGGATCAGCACCGCATTTTTGTTCCACGTCATGCGAGCTTGGCTGCCGGACTTCACAGTGCGGCGTTCTTAGGCATTGCGAACGGTCACTGCGAGGAACGCCACGCAGGAAACCGTCACGATGACCGTTACGGCCCAACCGGCGTATGCCAGCCAGCCTTCGATCCGGTTCTCACCCATAACGTCGCGGTTTTGCGCGATCGCGACCAGGAGGCAGAGCGTCAACGGCGTCGCTAAGCCGCCGGCGACCGATGCCCAGTAGAGAAGTCCGATTGGGGAAAATCCCGCGAATGCAAACGCCGCCGATATGCCAAGCGATCCCAGAAGAACGCCATAAAAGATTCGGGCTTGGCCGATGGGCGCGTCGAGACTTCCGCGCCAACCGAAGGTTTGAGTCACGACGTAGGCGCTCGTGCCGGCGAGAACCGGAACGGCAATGACGGCCGAGGCCAGCAATCCAATCGCAAAAAGCGCCGTTGCCCAGCTACCGGCGAGTGGCGCAAGCGCGGCGGCGGCATCGGCCGCGGTTTGAACGGGCGTATGCGCCTTGCCCAGCGTCGCTGCCGTTGCAACGAGAATAAAGAAAAAACAGATCCCGGGTGCCAGCGCTCCCCACGCAGCATCGGCCTTCATCGCGCGCATCTCCGACGGCCGCGTGCCGCGTTCCGACACCTCGATCGACTCCCAGTAGTAGACGTAGCTCGTCAGCGTGGTTCCCAGCAATGCGAGCGCTCCGGTCGCGACTGGTACCGTGAAGTCAAAATGCGGCGTCACGAGCGAACGCGCAAGCGCCGCCCAATCTGGTTTTGCGAGCACCGCGCTTATCCCGTAGCAAATAAAAATCAACGGGAGAAACGAGAGAAAACGTTCGACACGTAAGTAGGATCTCGACACGAGAAGCCATGCCACGGCGGCGGCAAACGGGAGCACGAAGTATCCTCTCGATATGCCGGTGAGGAGTTTGAGCGATTCCGCGCCGGCCTCGAGGTCCGCGGTCAGCGTCATCAGGTTGACTGCCAAGACGGCGACGAGCGCCGGCAACGCCCATCTCAAACCGTAGTGGCGCCGGATCGCGCCTTGGATACTCGTCGGACAGATCGCGCCGATTGCGGCGGCGATGCTCTGAACCACCGCGATCATCGGCAGCAGCAGCACCACCAACCAGGAGAGAGCGTACCCCGTAACCGCACCAACGACGGCAAGACTGGCCACCGTCGTCGGATCGGCATCGGAGGCACCTGCGACGAGGCCGGGCCCAAAACCGGCCGCCTTGCGAGTCATGAGATCCTTTCTTATTTAGGTGGACAAGGCATCCCCTAGGGCACGGCGTAACATTCGTGCTATGGCAAGCGTAATTACAGCACGCGAGTTCAAGCTTCTGCTCAAACCGGGACGCTTCCAAACCAAACGTTCCGTGCTCGAGTTCAACAATCAATTGGCAAAAATGGCCGACGATCTCGGGGCCGAGTACGAAGGGTTCGATCGCGTCGATTCCGAGCTTCGCGAAGTGCGATTCTTCGATACGCCGGATGCGGTGTTCCGCAAAAACCACATAATTCTCCGGCTTCGACGCGATCGATCGAGTGGTTGGCCTGACGAAACGTGGGAAGTGACGTTCAAACGGCGTTCTCCTGAGTTTCGCGAATCGGCCGATTTTGATGTGAACTCTTCGATGAAGGACCTAACGGTCAAGACGAAGTTCAAGGAGGAGATCATTCGGGGCGACGCTCCGCGTACGATAAAGAGCATCTTCTCGAATAACTACATCGCCTACTACCCCGTCCAAAACTTTGAGTTACCGATGTCACGGATTATCGAGTTGTTCCCCGGCCTCAAAACGCTCGACCTCGATCCCAACGCGAAAGTCGCGGCGGTGAATAACGCACGGGTCTTAGAGATTGGGGCAAGGCTTGGAATCTTCACCTTTGGCAAGAACGCGGTGGCCCACGCCGACCTGGCGGTCTGGACCCGTCCCGCTACCGACAAGTTCAACGTACTCGTCGCGGAGTTTGGCTGGTCGTATCACATGCGCGGCGAGGCCGCCAAGGATCAGAAAGCGCATGAAACTGCCGATACGTTTTTCAAGGAGATCCAGGAGCCGCTGAAAGACGAACTCTTCGACGGCACTACCAAAACGGCACTCATCTACGGTTACGCAGAGGTATGAAGGCGGAATAAAAAGGGAGCGCCCGTAAAGGGCGCTCCCTTCGGATGTGATTCGGGAGTTACGCGCCGGCGGCGTGCGCCGCCGCAGCCTTTGCGATCTGAGCCTTGACCTCTTCCAGGTTAAACGACGCGCCCTTCTGCATGGGTGGGAACTCGATCGCAGTCTGCGCCATCTTTCCAACAACCTCTTGCACGAGCACGAAGCGCCAGAACTGATAGACAAAGAAGTGGTAGAAGTTTAGTGATCCGGCCATCCCGGTCCGTTCGAACGGGTCGAGCCGGAGGTTGACGAGGATCGGCCAATCCACTTTCACCGTGCCGCCGAGCCAGCCGCCGGGCTGGTCGATGAAGCGGTATTTGTAGTCGTTGACGCGCACCGCGCCGAGCGTGCTTTCGGCGAAGTAGAAGATCTCGTGCCGGTTCGACGGTCCTTTTCCGGTTATCAGATCCATCTGATTGTAACCATCGAGGTGCACCTTGTACGTCCGGTCACCGAGCTGCTTTCCTTGTTGCAGCTCGTCGACGATATTCGGGTTTCCGGCTGCAGCGACGAATGTTGGAAACCAATCCAGCCCGGAAAAGATTCCATTCTCAACCTTGCCGGCGGGAATCTTGCCCGGCCAACGTGCTATGCACGGTGCGCGAAAACCGCCTTCGAGCACCGTCCCTTTGCCGCCGGCGAAAGGTGTCTGGCCGCCATCCGGCCACGTGAAATTCTCCGTGCCGTTGTCGGTCGTAAACAGGACGATGGTGTTCTCGTCGAGGCCGTCGTCTTTTAGCTTCTTCATGACTGCACCGACGATGTCGTCGAGTTGCGCCATTCCCGCTTCCGATTCCGACCAACCGTTTTCCGACGTCCGCATGCTTTGATACTTCTTGGAAAGATGCGTCACGACGTGCATCCGCGTCGGATTGAGCCACACAAAGAACGGCTTGTTCGCGGCCTTGGCTCCATCGATAAACTTTATAGCGTGATCGAGGATCTCGTCGTCGACGGTCTCCATGCGATCGGGGTAGAGCGTCCCGGCGTCCTCAATCCGCTGCTTTCCTACTTTTCCCCAACGCGGATCGACCGTCGCGTCGTCTGTATCCGTGGCCCAACAATGCAGCATGTTGCGCGGACCGATCTTATCTTTGAGGGCCTGCGGGTAGTTAGGATGGGCCGGGTCTTCCATAGCGTCGAGATGATACAGATAGCCGAAGAACTCATCGAAACCGTGCAGGGTGGGAAGATACTCGTTTAAATCGCCGAGGTGATTCTTACCGAACTGGCCCGTCGCGTATCCCATCGCTCGTAGAGCCGTTGCGATGGTCGGGGCTTCGGCCGGCATCCCGATCTTCGCGCCGGCCTGACCCACAGTGGTCAAGCCGGTTCGAATCGGCAGTTCACCCGTGATGAAATTTGCGCGGCCGGCCGTGCAGCTGGCCTCCGCGTAGTAATCGGTAAATCGCATTCCTTCGGCGGCGAGCCGATCGAGATTCGGCGTTCGAGCCGCCATCATTCCCTGGTGATAAGCACCGAGGTTAAACCAGCCGATGTCGTCGCCCATGATCGCGACGATATTGGGGGCACTTTGAGCAGGCATAGCCGGCTCCTTTCCCGCAAGCGCGAGCGAAAAGTGAGAGTATCCTTTATCAGTTTGTCGAGAGGCTAGATTAGGTTCGCGACTTCAAATGGGCCTTCTTTCGTGCGGCACAACTTGTCGAGGCAATCTTATGCTCATTAACAAGTCCTGGCCGGGCTCATGGCCCGGGGGGGCGAGATAGCCGGGGCCGCGAAACAGGTCGCTCTGCCTTAGGAGACGCGCGAATGAACCCGGAAAAGATCGCGGCGATCGTAATGCTGGTCTCGGTGATGCTAAGCGCCGGACTGGAGATCAACGTCGAGCATTTGCTGGCCGCGTTGAAGAACTATGGCTTGTTCGCTCGGGCTCTCCTCGCCAACTTTATCATCATCCCGATCTTCGGCGTACTCCTGGCTCGCGCGTTCCACCTCGATCAGTATATCGCGATCGGATTTGTGCTGATGGCGCTTGCACCCGGCGTTCCGTTCTTGGTTCGCGCCGCAGGGCGCACACCGGGAGGCAGCCTGGGATTCGCGGCGGCGCTCGCATTCATCATGCCGGCGCTGTCGATCGTCACGATTCCCCTCACCGCCCGTTTCATCTTTGCAGCCGGGCTTATCGCTCCCGCAGACGCTGCCGGACATATACCCTTCGGGCGGATCACCGTTACGCTCGTCGGCTTCCAACTCGTGCCGTTGCTCGTCGGGCTGCTGATAGCCGACCGTGCACCGAAGCTCGCGGCGAAACTACGGCGCCCGCTCCTCCTGCTGTTTTTCCTCGCGGTCGTGGCGCTGCTGGTGATCCTCGGCCCAACGCTCGTAAAGGCCGTCGCTTCCGTCTACGGATCGCGCGCCATGTGGGCGATGCTCGTCCTCGTACTGCTCTCCGTAGGCACCGGATGGATTCTCGGCGGGCCCTCCATTCAATACCGGCGCACGCTAAGCATTGCCACGATGCTTCGGAACATCGGAACGTGCGCGGTCGTCGCGACCGCGGCCTTCCCGAAGACGCTGGTCGCTCCCACCGTATTGACCTACTTTATCATTCAGTTTTTGATCAGTCTCATCTTCCGCGTCTACTTCCACCGAGGCGCCGCGCGCGCGACCGCCGCATAGAAAGCCCAACATGACACCGCTCATTCTTTCGAAGTTCGGGATTTGGACGCTCGGCGCGATCGACTATATCTCGCTGATCGCCGCCGGCACGAACGCGTTTAACGGTGCGCTGCTCGCCCGGCGGCCGGATCATTACAAACATTTCACCGTCGCCGGCGTCGCCATCCTGGCGATTGCCGGCGGTATCGGCGGTGGCATCGTACGCGACATTCTGGTAAACAAGGTTCCGGCGCCCCTCGAAAATCCGTGGTACCTCATCGTGTGCTTTGCAGTCGTAACGGTGGCGCTCGTCGTCGAATACTATAGCGAGCTGCGGTTCAAGGACGGCCTCTTCCAGTTCATGACGGCGTTCTCGCTGCCGTGGTATGCGATTGTCGGCGCTCAAGCCGCGCTCGCCGCGCACCTGGGATACGGGGCAGCGGTTCTTATCGGCATCATTGCCACGACCGCCGGACGCTGGATCATCGACGTCGCCTGTAACGTTATTCCCAAACAGCTCGTCCGAGGTGAATTCTTTGTGTCGGCTGCTGCGCTGACCGGTATCGCCTACGTCGTCTGCGACCAGGCGTTCGGGTTGCCCCTCCTAGTGTCGACCGCAATCGCGTTCTTCGTCGGCTTCGGGTTCCGTTTGCTCTCGCAGTTCCTTGGCTGGGAAGAGTGGGAGCCATGGGAGCCGGCGGGACTCGACGCTGGAGAAAAGGCCCGCAAGACTCTGGGTGAAGGCCTCCAGGCAGAACTCGATCGCCCAGATCGGTGAGTTGAGCCGGGCCGGCGAGATCATCGACGAATCCGCGTTGCGGCATCCGCACGAGCGGTTAATTTTTCTCGGACTAGTCGTCCTAAATTTTCTCCTCATGGGGGTAGCCATCGCCTTGGTCGTGCACGATCCGGGGTGGCTCAACCCGTATCCGTTCTTGAAAAGAGAAGTAAACGTTCTGCGCTTCCTTGCGATCACTGCGCTCGTCGGCATCCCGCTGCTCGTTCTCCGGCGAAATCGGCGTGAGGCGTCCGTCCGCGGCAACTCCGTGCGGGTTTCCGCTGAGCAGTTTCCGGAGATCTACGCGATTCTCGAGGGCCATTGCGACAGGTTGGGGATGACCGAGGTTCCCGAGCTTTTCCTCTCCGGGAGCAGCATTGCGCCGTTCTCGAAAACGTATTCATCGTGGCGCGAGAACTACATCGTATTGCACCAGATCATTTTCGACATCGACGTGCACAAGACGGCAGACGTCGCGGCATTCGTGCTCGGCCACGAATTGGGAGCGATTCGGCTTAATCAGACGGCGTGGTGGAACGAGATGCTCCTCACGTACGTCTCGGCGATCAAGTGGCTTCGGAATCCGCTCGAGCGAGTTCGCATGTACTCACGCGATCGCTATGGCGCGACCCTTTCGCCGACCGGCTTCCGCGGTTTGCTCATCAATGCGATAGGGCGCCGGCTGATGGACCAGGTAAACATCGAGGAGTATCTGCTCCAGGCCCGCCGATACGGCGGCCTCTGGGCAACTTTCGACGTTTTTTTTGAAGCAAAACCCCAAGTACTCTCTCGTCTCCAACAACTGCGCGCGGCTGGGTTCAAATACGAACCTCGATAGCATTTCGGAGAAAGGAACGCGATGATACCTCTTGGACGACGCCCCTTGGCATGGCCGGCGACAATCGCGATGATTGCCGTTGGGGTATCGGGCTGCGCGGCGCACGCCGCCGGGGTTAGCAACTCGCCAGCAGCAGCAACGGTTAGCGCGAAATCGCTGACAGGATCGACGGGAGCCGAAGGCTGGTACTCGACGGACCAGGCGGCGCAAGGCGCGACGCTGTTCGGGCAAAAATGTGCGGTCTGTCACGGCGCGAAGCTGCAGGGCGGCGCCGGTCCGGCGCTCGTAGGGAATCAGTTCTTCTTACGGTATCGTGGAAAGCCATTGAGCGCATTGTGGTCAACAATTCACACGGAAATGCCGCTCACCGCGCCATCGACATTGTCAAGCGCGCAGTCGCTCGCGCTCGTTGCGTTCATTCTACAGCGAAATGGCTTCCCGGCGGGGCCGTCGCCGATCATTGGCCACTACGATATCACGCGTATCATTCCAGCCTCGGCGCCGGGCGCGGTAACCGTGGGGGCGACGAGTGCCCACGCTAAGCCCACGCCGATGGTGGTCAAGCAGCCCTCAAGCGACGCCCCGTCGCAGCACGATCTCGACAACTCCGACGCAGACGCCGGCGACTGGCTCACCTACGGAAAGGGCTATGGCGGCGCGCGCTACTCGGCGCTCTCGAGCATCACGACGGCAAATGTTTCGCGCATCAAGCCCGTCTGCTCGGTCCAACTTTCGCCGGGAGGCTCCTTCGAGGGCAGCCCCGTCGCATACCAGGGTAGGCTTTACGTCACGACGACGAACGGTACGTTCGCGATTGACGGCCGGACCTGCGCGAAGATCTGGAGCTACCAATACGATGCGAGCGACGTGGCGGCCGGCGCTAATAACAAGGGCGTCGCCATTGGCGGCGGACGCGTAATCCGGGGAACGTCCGACGGTCACCTGATCGCGCTCGACATCAAAACTGGCGCTGTACTCTGGGACCGCAAGATTATGGACTCGAGCACTGGTGCATCGGCGATGGCAGCGCCGCTGATTTGGCACGACCTCGTGTTCATGGGCGTGGCCGGCGGCGACGTCGGGGTGAGGGGCGAAGTCGCGGCCTATCGCGTAGGAGATGGAACGAAGGTCTGGTCGTTCTCCACCATTCCGACGGAAAACGAGACCGGTGGTAAGACCTGGGAGAAAACCGCCACAACATCGCACGGCGGCGGGGGCGTCTGGACCTACTTTACGCTCGATCCCCGGTCGGGCACCGTCTTCGCGCCGGTCGGCAATCCTTGGCCCGACTACAATGCCGAGGTGCGACCCGGCGCGAATCTCTTTACAACGGGCATCGTCGCGCTCGACGCGAGTTCCGGAAAGTTGCGCTGGTCGTATCAGACGCAACCAAACGACGATCACGATTGGGATGCAACCGGCAGTGCCGAATTCGACATGGCCGGCGGCAAGAAGCTTCTGGCCGTAACCAGCAAGGACGGCCTCGTGCATCTGCTCGAGCGCGCGACTGGTAAGCTGCTATCGAAAACCGCTACCACGACGATCGCAAACGCCGACGCCCCCATGACAACGAAGGGAACGCATTTCTGTCCCGGCTTGACCGGAGGTTCGGAATGGAACGGGGCCGCTTGGCACCCGGCGACACGCCTTGTCTACGTGAACTCGGTAGACTGGTGCGTGACGGTCAAACTTACGCAGCTCGCCAACATTACAAATATCAACGCCGCCGGGAAAGTCGCATCGGGAGCCGCCGCCTTTGGCGGCGGTATCCCAATCCCCGACCCTATGGCAAAAGCGTACGGTTGGACGACCGCGATCGATCCTTCCACGGGAAAAGCCAGGTGGCATGTCAAGATGGCAACGCCAATGATTGCAGCGCTCACGCCGACCGCCGGCGGTCTGCTCTTCACGGGCGATCTCAACGGCGAGTTCCTCGCACTCGATGCAAAGACTGGCGACGTGCTGTACCGGCACGACACGAAAGGCGCCATGGCGGGCGGCATCGTTACGTATCGCGCTGGCGGCAAGCAATATGTCGCCGCGGCAAGCGGTAACACTTCGTTCCTTGCTTGGAAGGTCACGGGTAAACCTACGCTCGTAGTGTTCGGACTCTAAGCCACTAGTTTTAGCGAATGGGCAGCTCCAGCATGCGGATGAGGCCGAAAATCAGTGCTCCAAAGCCCAACACGACGATGACGATATG
>Ga0265356_1000098_pt1 | contig 14709 bp, 13 predicted proteins | sample NZE4metagenome_FD_189075 | JGI IMG/M metagenome (GOLD analysis project Ga0265356, IMG submission 189075) | Rhizosphere microbial communities from Maridalen valley, Oslo, Norway - NZE4 | ecosystem: Host-associated > Plants > Roots > Rhizosphere > Soil | place: Norway: Oslo | collected 2017-09-15
GCACGCGGGCGCGCATATCCTCGACGTCGGCGGCGAGTCGACGCGTCCTGGTCATCAGCGGCTCGACGAAAATGTCGAAATCGCGCGCGTGCTCCCGGTGATTCGTTCGTTTCGCGCGGCCTTTCCTTCGGCTCCTATTTCCATCGACACGTACAAGCCCGCCGTCGTGCGCGCCGCTCATGGGGCCGGCGCGGATCTCGTCAACTCCGTGTGGGGAGCGCCGGCCGCGCTGCTCGACGTCGTCGCGGAGTTGGAGATGCCCATCGTGGCAATGCACAATCAAGACGGCACGCAGTACGACGGTCCCGTCGTAGATGCGGTCCTGACCTATCTCGACGATTGCGCGTCGAGGGCCGTCGCACGCGGGCTGGCACCGGAGCGCGTCATCCTGGATCCCGGCATCGGCTTCGGCAAGACGGCCGAGCAGAATATCGCCGTTTTGCAGGCGCTGCCGCGACTGGTCGGACTCGGCTTCCCCACGCTGATCGGCACTTCGCGAAAATCTACGCTTGGTAAGCTGATCGGCAGAGAGCCGAACGATCGCGTCTATGCAACGGTAGCTACGACCGCCTTTGCAATCGCAGCTGGAGTGGACATCGTTCGCGTTCACGACGTGCGCGCGGCGCGCGATGCAACCGCAGTAACGGACGCGCTCGTGCGCGGCTGGCGGCCGGACGGATGGATAGAGTAACGCTGCGCGGCGTGCGCGCTTACGGGCGCCACGGCTGGGACCCGGACGAGCGCGATCGTCCGCAACCGTTCGTGATCGACCTTGACGCCGAGATCGACCTGCGCGCGGCGCAACTCAGCGACGATCTCGCCGAGACGATCGACTATGCCGCGCTTCACCGCCGGCTCGTGACGATCGTCGCGAACACCTCGTACGCGTTGCTCGAACGCTTAGCCTCGGATATTCTCGACGCCATTTTCGAGGACGCTCGCGTCGCACGCGCGGTCGTAACCATCGCGAAGCCCGCGATTCTCGACGGCGCGACGCCGTCGGTTACGTTCGATCGGGCCAACCCGCATTACGAAGGCACGTGAGCGCGCACCTGGCCTACGTCGGGATTGGGACGAACGCCGGCGACCGTGCGGAGAACGTCTCGCGCGCTCTTCGCGAGCTGCAGAGCGTCGGAACGCTCTTGGCCCGCTCTTCTACATATCTAACCGCTCCATGGGGGCGTTTCGATCAAGCCGAGTTCTTTAATGCCGTCGTCTCTCTCGAGACCGAGTTGTCGCCGCACGATCTGCTCGATGCATTGCACGCGATCGAACGGCGGCTCGGTCGCACCGCCGGCGAACGCTGGGGACCGCGGGTTATCGATCTGGACGTGTTGCTCTATGACGACCTGACGATCGCAGACGAGAGGCTGAGAGTGCCCCACGAGCGTCTTGCCGAGCGAGCTTTCGTGCTCGTACCGCTCGCGGAGCTCGACCATCGCTTTGCAGCGATGCGAGATGCGCTGCCGCCGTCCGAACTGGCGGGCGTCATACGGGTCGAGCGCGAAGGCGGTACCGTGATGTCCGAGATCTCTTCGACCATTAGCGGGCGGGTGCGCGCGCTCGCTAATTTCTTGAGTAGCGGCGACGCGGTGCGCGTGCGGATCGAACGCGGAAGCGACGAGATCGAGGTTGCCAGGCGGCGGCAGCACGTGGATCGACCCCGTCGTGCGAACGATCGAGCAGCTTCGGGCGCGGCAGCCCTCCGGTTCGATACGATCAAGGCCGATCTGGTCGGGATATTTAATCTCAGCCGCCCCGCACCGTCCGAAGGCGAAACTTTCGACGGCGACCGAGAGCTGGCATACATTGAAGCACTCGGAATTCGAACGCCGGTTCATAGTATGGGCGCGGGGCGTCTCGTGCGTATTTCGGCCACCGACGGGTCGCCGGTCGAATACGGGCAGCCGCTTTTTTCGATCGCGCGAACGTAAGGAAGCCGGACAATTTTCCAAAAAGTTTTGATCGCAAACCGCGGCGAGATCGCCCTTAGAATTAATCGTGCCTGTCAAGAGCTAGGTGTTTCGACCGTCGCGATCTTCTCTGAAGCCGACCGGGATTCGCTGCACGTGCGGCAGGCCGACGAGGCGTTCTGCGTTGGGCCCGGTCCGGCGGGGCGTTCGTACTTAAACATTCCCAACATCATTTCCACGGCGTTGATCACGCGCTGCGATGCGATTCACCCGGGCTACGGATTTCTCGCGGAGAACGCGCGCTTTGCCGAGATCTGCTCCGACCACGGCTTGACCTTTATTGGACCCGAACCGAGAGTTATCGCGTTGATGGGCGACAAGGCGTCGGCGAAGAAGGTCGTGCGAGAGGCCGGCGTGCCGACGACACCGGGCACCGACGTATTGCGCTCGCTCGAGGAAGCGTACGAGGCCGCGACGTCGATCGGGTATCCGATCTTACTCAAGGCCACCGCCGGGGGAGGCGGCCGAGGCATGCGCGTCGTTGAGGAGCCCGGCGAGCTCCAGCGAGCCTATGCGGGTGCAACGGCGGAATCGGAGGCGAGCTTCAAAGATGGCCGCCTTTACGTTGAAAAGCTGATTCGCACTCCTCGTCACATCGAAGTCCAAGTGCTAGGCGACGAGTTTGGAAACGTCGTTCACCTTGGGGAACGGGATTGCTCGATTCAGAAGCCAGCCCACCAGAAAATCGTCGAAGAGACTCCGGCGCCGAATCTCGCACCCGCAATCCGCGCGTCACTCCACGAGATGGCGCTGCGCGTCTGCCGGCACGTCGGGTATACGAACGCCGGCACGTTGGAGTTTCTGGCTGCCGGCGATGACGTGTATTTTATGGAGATGAACACGCGCATCCAAGTCGAGCATCCGGTGACGGAGATGGTCTACAACATCGACCTCGTCAAGGAACAGATCCGCATCGCCTCCGGGGAGTCCCTGGGCTATAGGCAAAACGATCTTGCCGGCCGCGGACATGCGATCGAATGCCGCATCAATGCCGAAGACGTCCGCAATCATTTCGCGCCGGCCGCCGGCACCGTCTCAAAACTGGTCTTTCCGGGAGGTCCGGGAATCCGAGTGGACACGCACCTCTACGCCGGCGCGACGATTCCCCCATACTACGACTCGATGATTGCCAAAGTGATCGCGTACGGCGACACCCGGGAGATCGCAATCGCGCGGATGGAGCGCGCGTTGAGCGAGACGGTGATCGAAGGAGTTCAAACGACGATCGATCTGTGCATCGAAATTCTCGCCGCGCCGGCGTTTCGCAATGGCCGGTACGACGTTGAGTTTCTTTCCAACGAGCTGGCACTGCGATGACGTCGCGAACGTCGCGCCGCGCCGCGCGCGAGCAGGCGCTTCAAGTCCTCTACAGCATCGTAATCGGTGACCGCGAACCGCAGGACGCGTTGCGCGAAGTCGTTGGCGAAGACGCCGATGGCGAGCAGCGGGCTTTCGTCAAGGAGCTGACGCTGGGCACGCTGGAATACGCCGAGCAGGCCGATCGCATCGTGAGCCCGCTCTTGGAAGGTTGGGCGCTCGAACGGCTTCCTACGATCGATCGTTTGCTGCTCGAAATGGCGACCTTCGAAATGAACTGCCGCCCGGAGACGCCGGCCGCAGTCGCGATAAACGAGGCCGTCGCGCTCGCCAAGCGTTTCTCCACGGAAGACTCCGGACGTTTCGTGAACGGAGTGCTCAGCGCCGTCGCTAATGCCAAAGAATAATCGCCGCAAGCGAGCCGCTCGCATCTGGCGGGACCTCGCGATTGCCGTTTTCATGCTCGTGCTCTTTGCCATCGGTACCGTTGCCGGGATGGTAGCGGCGTATGGGCGCAATCTCCCCGACATCAGCCGCATGGCGGATTATCAGCCGGCAAGCACGACCCGCATTTTCGCCCGCGACGGCACGCAGCTCGCGTCGGTCTATAAAGAGAATCGCGTCTGGGTTCCGCTCTCGCGCATTCCCCAGGTCGTGCGCGAGGCCTTTATCGCCAACGAGGACCACAACTTCTACTCCCATCATGGCGTCGACTTCGGCGGCATCGTGCGCGCGGCGTTCGCGGATCTTACGCACCAGCAGTTTCAGGGTGCCTCGACCATCACGCAGCAGTTGGCTCGCAGACTTTTTCTCAACGATCAGGTCTCGCTCTCGCGCAAGATTCAAGAGGCGCTGCTGGCGATCGAGATCGAGCGCTTCTACACGAAAGATGAGATCCTCGCGCGTTATCTCAACATCATTTACCTGGGCTCCGGAGCGTACGGTGTCGACGCGGCGGCACATACCTATTTCGGGCGCGGCGTCGACAAGCTCACGCTGCCGCAGGCCGCGATACTCGCCGGCGTCGTAGCCGCTCCTTCGGTCTACTCGCCCCTGGTGAACTTGGGCCTTGCGCGCGACCGCGAGCGGCACGTTCTCGATCGAATGGTCGAGCATGGCGATATTACCTCCGATCAGGCCGACGCCGCATATAACGAGCCGCTCGACTTGGTTTCGGAGCGCCTTCCCGGTTTGCAGGGCTATCGCTATCCCTACTTCACGACATATGCGATCGCGCAGCTAGAGCACGTTTTTGGCGCGACCGCGGTCGAGGAGGGCGGCCTTCAAGTTTACACCACCGTAGATGTTGGGATGCAAGACATCGCGCAGAAAGCGATAGCGTGGGGCGTCCAGCAGGCAGTCGCCGAGGGTATCGGAGCGCATCAAGCGGCGCTGGTTGCCTTGCGCCCGTCCACCGGCGAGATCCTCGCCATGGTTGGCGGAGCGCATTTTTCGCTCGACAATCAATTCAATCGCGCCTGGCAGGCGCGGCGACAACCGGGTTCGTCGTTCAAGATCTACGATTACACGGCCGCAATCGATTCGGGGCTATCGGCAAGCACAATCGTTAACGATTCTCCGGTGAGCTATCCGATGGGCGACGGCACGCAATGGTCGCCGGAAGACGACGATCACAGCTATATGGGTGCGATAACGCTGCGAGAAGCGCTGACGCTTTCGCGTAACATCGTTGCGGTGAAGCTGGCCGATCGAATTGGATTGGATCGTATCATCGACTACGCGCATCGCATGGGAGTGCAGTCCCCTCTCGAGGCCAATCTTTCGCTCGCCCTTGGTTCGTCGGTCGTCACCGTGCTCGATCAGGCTAGCGGCTATTCGACACTTGCTAACCAAGGGTTACACGTGGATCCCACACCGTTTCGGCTGGTGAAGGATTCGTTGGGCACCGTCATTTTGGACGATCGCTTTCCGGCGGCGACCGACGTCGTGAGTGCGGGAACTGCCTACATCATGACGTCGATGCTCGAGGACGTCATCGAGCACGGTACCGGCTACCCAAATGCCGTCATCGGCCGTCCGGCAGCCGGCAAGACCGGCACGACGACGAGTTTCCGCGACGCCTGGTTCGTCGGCTATACGCCCGATTTGGTTGTGGCGGTTTGGCTGGGAAACGATGACTATTCACGGATGAACGAATCGTACGGTGGGAACATTCCTGCGCGCATCTGGGCGAAGTTTATGAAAGCCGCGCTGGCACGCACGCCGCCGCACGAGTTTCCGTTCCCATCCGAAGAGGTCGCAAAAGTTGCGGGTTGCCGCCGCGGATATGAGTACTTTCTCAAAGGGACCGAGCCTCAATCTGGTTGCGGCGGCTCGATTGACGAAACGCAGCCCGACGACGTCGAGCCCGCGGCGGCGGTAGTCGAACCACCGCAGCCGGCCGTTCAGGCGACGCCCACGCTGCCCGTTCCACCGACTCCCGAGCCGCCGCCCTCGGACGAACCGTAACGTCGCGATGAGTGGCGAGCCGGTACTGGAGGTCTCGGTTGGCGAGTTCTCCCGGCGTTTTGCGGGCATGGTGGCTCGCCACAAAACGCTGCAGCGCGTCGCCATCCTCGGCGAGATCACCGATCTCAAGCGCTGGGCCGACGGCAACCTCAACATGACGTTGAAAGAAGGCGAAGCGATCCTCGGCTGCTTTTCGTTCGCGAGCGAGGCGCGGCGTTTCCCGACCCTGCGAGAGGGGCTTACGGTTCGCGCGGAAGGCAGCATCGAGATTCGGCCCAACCGAAGCGTGTATCAACTACGCGCGCTCGCGGTTTCGCTTGTTGGCGAAGGTAAACTTGCCGCCGAAATTGAGGAGCTTCGCATGCGCTTGCGCGCCGAGGGGGCCTTCGACGCGTCGCGCAAGCGCGGAATACCGGCTTTCCCACGGAAGATCGCGCTGATTACGAGCGACGACGATGCGCGCGCCGATTTCGAAGGCCGCCTGCGCATCGACGCGCCGCACGTCCAGGTCCAATTTTTCCGTACGCGCGTTCAAGGCAAAGGCGCAGAGATCGATGTGGCCGAGGCGCTAGATCGAGCTTCGCGCGTCAAGGCCGACGTTGTCGTGATCACGCGCGGCGGCGGCTCCGGTGAAGATCGCTTGACGTTCAATCTCGAAGCGGTAGTGAGGGCCATTCTGCGCTCGCCGCATCCGGTGATTACGGCGTTGGGTCATCTCAAGAACCGACACCTCGCCGATGAGGTCGCCGACCTTTCGCTGCCGACTCCGACCGCCGCCGCCGTCCATCTCGGCAAGGAATGGTCTCGGGCGTTCGAACTGCTGGAGCGCTTGCACGCCGCACTGCACAGAGGTTACCGGTCGGTGCTGGCGGGGAAAACCCAAAGCGTGCGCTTTGCGGGCGTAGCGCTCGAGCGTTCCGCCGAAGGTCTCCTCAATCGCCGCCTCGAGCAGATGCGTGGATTCGAGCGCCTTCTGGACCAACGCAGTCCCGCGGCCCGTGTCGGAGCGTGGCGGCTCGGACTCGTCCGGTCCGCTGCGGCGCTTTCGCGATCCGCCGAACGTTTGCAACAGCAGTGGCTGCGGCGTCTGGAACGCGTGCAGGCATCGTTGGACGGCGAAGATCCAACGCGCCCGCTCGCGCGCGGATATGCGATCGTCACCAAAGCCGGGGTGGCGGTGCACGACGTCGCCGTGCTCGCGCACGGCGACACGGTGACGGCGAGAGTCGCGCACGGGACGTTCGACGCGCGCGTGGAATCGGTGCACGCAGAATGACCGACAAGCTGCCCCAAACGTTCGAGCAGAAGCTCGCGCGCATCGACGCAATCGTCAAGGAGTTGGAAGGCGGTACCGTGGAGCTGCAACGCGCGACCGAACTCTTCAAAGAGGGTAAAGTGCTCGCGCGCGACTGCGAAGCGCTTTTGAAGAGCGCGCAAGAGCAGATCGACGAAGCGATGGCCGAGCCGCAATCCGGCACCGGCGACGCTCGTGTCACCGCCGCTCCGGAGCTCGACGACGAGCTTCCCTTCTAACGAAGCAGGCCGGTTCGTTCTCGATTTGCATAGAGGGGAGGCCGGGGGCACCGCCCAAAAACGTTCGCCATGCGTGCAATAGCCTTAGCCGCACTCGCTTTTTCGATGCTATCGCTTTCGGGGCTGACGGCCGTCGCTCAAAGCTCGTCCCCGTCTCCGGCGCCCGCCGTCTCCCCGGCCGCGGTACCACCGGGGATCGAGCTCGCTCGCAGTCGCATCGACACGATGTTGCGGACTGGTCACGCGGATGCGTCGTGGTTCAGCGCCGGCTTCTTAGCAAAAGTCTCCGTGTCGCAAGTCGATGCCGTCCTCGCGGGTCTGACGTCCGCGCTCGGCGCTTATCAAAGCGTCGAATACACCCCGACGAATTTTATCGCCCACTTCGCCAAAGGAACGGACGACGTCCAAATCCATCTCGATGCGGACTTAAAGATCGACGGGTTGCTCTTTAAGCCGCCGACGATCTCTCTCGACGACGGACTTCGCGCCTTACAGCGAGTAGCCGGCACGCTCTCCTACGTGATTGTCGAAGAGGGCCGCTCGGATAGAGCGGCCCTCAATCCATCCGAACCGCTGGCGGTAGGCTCGACGTTCAAGCTCGCCGTGCTCGACGCCCTTCTCGACGAAGTTACGAGCGGCTCTCGACATTGGAGCGACGTCGTGCCGCTCGCGCAGCGGTGGAAGAGCCTGCCGAGCGGCGTTTTGCGCACGTGGCCGGCGGGAACGCCGCTGACGCTCGCGACCTACGCAGCGGAGATGATTTCCATTAGCGATAACACCGCCGCCGACGCACTCGTACGGATCGTTGGACCCGCGGCGCTCGAGCGTTATAGCGGCAGCAACGAGCCGTTTTTAACGACGCGCGAAATGTTTATTTTGAAATCAGACGAGGGCGCGAGCCTGCGTGGGATGTACCTCACCGTCGACTCGCCCGAGGCACGAGCGGCGATCCTGCGGCGTATCGACGCAATGCCGCTGCCTTCCATAGGCGAATTACTGAGCAAACCCGATCTCGCCTTGGAATGGCACTACAGCGTTCGAGATCTCTGCAAGCTCATGGAGCGAGTGGCCGCTCTGCCATTGATGTCGATCAATCCCGGAGTTGTCGCGCCTGGCGACTTTGCGCACGTCGCCTTCAAAGGCGGCTCGGACGTAGGCGTCATTAACCTGACGACGATGGTGACGACGAACCGTGGGACGAAGCTATGCTTCTCGGCGACCGAAAACGATTCGGCACACGACGTGAATGAGGCGGCATTCGAGATGGCCTACGCAGCGGCGCTGCGCCAACTTGCCGAACTCTAGCCCGCGCAGCGTTTCCCGTCGCCTCGATGAAGCAGTTGCCGATCAGGCCGGCATTACGCGATCGCAGGCTCGCAGCCTCATCCTCGAAGGGCGCGTCAGCGTCGAAGGAAGTCCGGCGACCAAGGCCGGTCAGAGTGTCGCCCGCGAGGCTCGGATCGCAATCGAGCAACCCCGCCGCTTCGTCAGCCGCGGCGGCGAGAAGCTCGATCACGCATTGGCCGCATTTGCAATCGAGGTGCGTGGCGCAACGGCGCTAGACGTCGGCGCTTCGACGGGCGGCTTTACCGATTGTCTTTTGCAACGCGGCGCAGCGAGCGTGACGGCGCTCGACGTCGGCTACGGTCAGCTCGACTGGCGCCTGCGAAACGATCCGCGCGTGGTCGTTATCGAGCGGACGAACTTTCGCCGGCTCCCCAACGATGCGTTTCCGGGAGGCTTCGACCTTATCGCAATCGACGCGTCGTTTATCTCGTTGCGGACGATCTTGGAGCGCGCCGTACAGTATCTGCGAGCCGGAGGCACGATCGTGGCCCTCGCGAAACCGCAGTTCGAAGCCGGGCGCGAGCGTCTCGGTGCCGGGGGGGTCGTGCGCGAACGGGAGACCCACCGGGCGGTCCTCCAAGAACTGCGCGAGGCTGCCCTACGCCTAGGACTGGTTCCCGTGGCGCTCTCGCGTTCGGCGCTCCGAGGGCCGGCCGGCAATCTCGAGTTCTTTATGCTGCTTCGGCGGACGGGAGAGCCGTTTGAGGACGCACGAATCGAGCAGGTCCTCGACGAAACACCCGAATCATGACGCTGCTCGCCATCGAGCCCAAGGTCGTCGCGCTCTTCGTCGACATGACGCGCGAGAACGCGCGATCGATTGCGCGGCGCGTTGCGGACGACTTTCGCGCCGGCGGATTCGACGTCGTCGACGGCCAGCACGCCGCAAATGCAGCGCTCATCATTACTATAGGCGGTGATGGGACGCTTCTGCGGGCGGCGCGAATCGCCGTGGAGTACGACCTTCCGCTCTTTGGTATCAACACCGGGCGATTGGGCTTCTTGACGGAGCTCGACGAGGACGATCCGCGTCTCGTCGAACTGCCGGCCCTGGTCGAACGAGGGCTCTTCATCGACCAGCGCACCGCGCTCCAAGCCGAGTACGGAGACCTGCGCTACTTTGCGCTGAACGACGTCGTCGTCAGGAAAGGCGAAGTGTCACGCATTGTGCCGTTTGGCTTGCGCGTGGACGACGGGGAAACGACTCGCATCGCCGCCGACGGAATTTGCGTTGCAACGCCCACCGGTTCGACGGCGTACTTTCTCTCGGCCGGCGGCTCGCTCATCGCGCCGACGGTCGAAGCGTTCGGCGTGGTGCCGCTGCTGCCGCATACGTTGTTTTCGCGTCCGCTCATCGTGCCGACGCATTCGACGATCGAGATTACCTCCGATCTCGAAGGCGCGCAGGCCCATCTCGAGTGCGACGGAGAGGTTCTGAGCGAAGTCGCGCCCGGCTCCAGTGTCGTCATACGCTGCCATCCCAAGCGCGTCCGCTTTGCGCGGACGAAACCGCTGCACTTTCTCGAGCGCCTCGAATCGAAAATGCTGTGGGGCGTTTCCATCAAGGATCCCCGTCGTTAACGAATCCCAAGGCTCCTAAAATGCTTACGCGGCTCGAAATTGAGAACTACGGTCTGATCGCGCGCGCCGGCGTCGAGTTCGCAAAAGGCGCGACGATTTTCACGGGCGAGACGGGCTCCGGCAAGACGATGCTGCTTGGCGCTCTCGACTTCGCGCTCGGCGCGCGAGCCGCTCCCGACGCGGTGCGGCGCGGCGCGCGAGGCGCGATGGTTACGATTTCATTCTTGCCGGACGATTCGCTGCGGATGCGACTCGAGGCCGACGGCTTCGCACTGGATCCCGGGGAAGAAGCCAGCATCGTTCGCGAGATAAGCGAAGCCGGGCGTTCGAGCGTGCGCGTCAACGGACGGCCGTCGACGGCGGGATACGTTCGCGAAATCGGCGGTACCATCGCGGAGCTGGTGGGGCAGCACGAAGCGCAGCGTCTCCTCTCTCCGGCCTATCATTTGGATCTCCTCGATCGATTCGCCGGTGAAGCTGTGCTCGCGTTGCGCGATGCGGTGAGCGTGGCATATGCTGCGGCGCAGGCCTCGGCGCAATCGCTCGAACGTCTAACCGGCGACGAACGCGATGCGCGCGAACGGTACGACGAAGCGCTCCTGGTGGCACGCGAGATCGAAGACGCGCGGCTGGATCGGGCCCAGCTCGAGCAACTGCGTGAACGGCGCGCGTATTTGGATAACGTCGAGCGGATTGCCTTAGCGCTGGGCGTCACGCACGAAGCCTTGACGACGAACGAGTCGGCCGCGACGCAAGGGCTGGGCACGGCCGCCGCCGCGCTAACGGGCATCGCAAAGTTCGGCGACAGCCTACGTGAAATGGCGCAGCGGGCCGGCGCGCTGCAGACCGACGCCGCCGAGCTCGGGGCCGATGTCGCCCGCGAGCTGGAATCCACCGACTTTGACCCGAGCGAGCTCGAAGCGATCAACTCTCGGCTCGCTCTGATCGAGGGTTTGCAACGGCGATACGGCGGAGATCTCGATGAGGTCATCGAGCGGGCGCGCCGCGCCCGACAGACGATCGAAGAGTTCGAGAACCGCGACGACCTCTTGGAGCGGTTGCGCGCGGAGGCGCAGGCGGCCACGCGCAATCTCGAGAGCCTCGCCCAATCGCTCACGAAGGCTCGCAAAAAAGCTGCGGCCGCTCTTGGCAAACGGGTGATTGCGGAGTTTGGCGAGATCGCGCTCGGGTCGGGGCGCTTCGACGTCGACGTGCAAGGTTTGGAACGGATTGGAGCGCTGGGCGCCGACCGCGTCGAGTTCCTCTTTGCCGCGAACGCCGGTGAAACGGCGCGGCCAATTGCGCGCGTTGCCTCAGGGGGCGAACTGTCGCGCGTCTTGCTTGCGGTCGTCGTTGCGCTCGCGCAATCGCGTAACTCGTTCGAAGCACTGATCTTTGACGAAATCGACGCCGGAATCGGAGGTGCGACTGCGACTGCGGTGGGCGTGCGGATGGGAGAGCTTGCGCGACGAGGGCAGATCGTCTGCGTCACCCATTTGGCGCAGATCGCAACGTGGGCCGACCGTCACTACGTTCTCGATAAGATCGAACGCGGTAGCGAAACGACGATTGCCGTGCGCGAGCTCGACGGCCCTACGGAGCGCGAAGCCGAAATCGCGCGAATGCTCTCGGGCGAGACGCACGACGTCGCGTTGCGCCACGCCCGAGCACTGCTAAGGAAACAGTGAGTAACGCGAGTGGGTATTCCGCCTGGAGCTCGGGCCATGCCGGCCTCGCTAATTCTCAGGTTAATCGCTCGGCCGGCATGCCCCGAGCTCCAGGCGGAATACTGCGAGCTGGTGCTAACGTAGGTGGAGTGCGGAACATTTCGTGAACGAGATTACGATAAAAGCAGAAATGACGCCGCGGGAGTACTATGCTTGCGGGAACGCGTGGTATCGGAAAGGTGAGCGGATCGTTATTTGGACCGTTGTTGCTATCGGCGCCGCTGCTCTGGCAACGAGTGCGGCGCTGACGTGGGGGTCGCCCGCCTCGATTCTCGCGGGCCTAGCCTTGATTGCCTTTTCCTTCATTTACTTTTGGAGTGGCCAGATCAGCGCTAGCCGACGCCGACGCGGATACAAGAGATTTATGGATTCTGATGTGAGTTATACCTTTACGGAAGAGCGAATCGTCGCGAAGTGGCGGGACGGTCAGAGCTCCTTCGCTTGGACCGCGGTCGACCGCGTGATGGAGCTAAGGACGCTCTACTTACTCATCCTTGGGGATCGGTACATTTGCGTTCCGAAGCGCGATATTCCGCCCCACAACCTTGGTGACTTTATCGAATTGCTGCGAACGCATGGTTTGAAGCGAGTGGCTACGCCGGCCGAACGATTAACCTGAGAACTAGCGAGGCCGGCATACCCCGAGCTCTTTCCGGCATACCCCGAGCGGCTCTAAGGGATCTGGTGAATTTTGAGAACGTTGGTGCCGCCGGATCCCACGGGCATCCCCGTCGTAAAAGCGATCAAGTCGCCGGAGTTCGCCAAGCCCGCGCTGACCATGTGCCGCTCGGTCAAGTAGAGCAGCACGTCGATCGACGAATAGGCCTCGATCAACAGCGATTCGGTACCCCAAAGCAGCGCGAGGCGGCGCGCGACGTCGGGTTCGGGCGTCAACGCGACGATTCGAGCCTGCGGGCGAAACGCGGCAATGTGATGGGCGGTGTTGCCCGTGGTGGTCCCGGTGACGATATACGGCGTCTTTAGCTCGGCGCTGGCTCGAGTCGCCGCTTCGGCGATCGACGAAGCGATCGTCGGCTCCATGTTCTCCAGACGACGATCTCGCAAGAGCGCGTGCGGATAGTGCCGCTCGACCTCGCGCGCGATCTCGGCCATCGTGCGAACCGCTTCGGTAGGATAACTTCCCAGCGCCGTTTCGCCGGAAAGCATGACGGCATCGGTTCCGTCGAGAATCGCGTTGGCGACGTCGGTGGCCTCGGCACGCGTCGGCCGGGGCGACGTTATCATGGATTCGAGCATTTGCGTCGCCGTGACGACGGGTTTGCTGGCACGATTACATTTCGCAATGATCTCTTTTTGGATGATCGGCACCGTTTCGATCGGCACTTCGATCCCAAGATCCCCACGCGCGACCATGATCCCATCTGCGGCGGCGATGATGCTGTCCAACTCGGCGAGCGCTTCGTGTTTTTCGATCTTTGCGATGACGGGAACGCGCAGCCCTCGTCCCGCGATGAAGTCTTTGACGATTGCGACGTCTTCGGCCGATCGCACGAACGAGATAGCGACGTAATCCACGCCGTGGTCCAGACCGAAGGCGAGAAACTCGAGATCGCGCGGCGTTACCGACGAGATGTTCAGCGAACCGTCGGGGTAGTTGATCCCTTGCGCGGGGCGAAGATCACCGCCGAACTCGACGGTCGTCTCGATATCCTCGGCGCTCTTTCCGACGATGAGCAGAGCGATTTGGCCGTCCTGGAGATAGAGGCGCTTGCCCACATCGACGTCGGCCGGCAAATCGCGATACGTCGTACTGACACACTCCTTGGTTCCCGCGACTTGTTGGGTGGTGATGATGAATCGCGCGCCACGCTCGAGCCGGATGGAAGGCGTGCCATCGGCAAGCGGGCCCGTGCGCACCTTTGGACCGGGCAGATCCTGCAGCACCGCGGTATGAATGCCGAGCTCTCGAGAGATCTGCCGAGCGGAGCGAATCACGGCGGCGTGCTCTTCGGGGGTGCCGTGCGAAAAATTGAGGCGCAATACGTTAGCTCCGCATAAAAAGAGCGAACGCAGCACGGCCGGATCGCGCGATGCCGGCCCGACGGTCGCGACGATCTTCGTGCGCTTATGCAAAATTTGTTCCATCGACGAGTCAGCCTTGTGCCTCGGAACCGGCAGGCTCCTGCGGACGCAGCAACGCACTTAACGCCGTGAAGTTCCAGCGCGATCCGAAGGACCGGCGCTATCCGGAACGATTAGCGGGAAGCTTCCTCGCATCGCTCCTAATGCACGTTTTGCTTGCGGCGCTGCTGTTCACGGTGCTGGTGAGCTCGTCGGAGCAAGGCGCGAGCGAGAACGTTGAGGGCGGCGAGGTCATAACGGTTTCGCGGACTTCCCCAGTGGTGCTCCCCAACCAACCGGTGGCCGCGCGTGCCGTCGCGCCCGTGCCGCACGTTCCCGAGATCGCACCGCTGCGACATGCTCCCTTGACGGCGCCGCTCGCGCAGCGCCTGCCCGTTAATCGTCACGAGCTTGCAAAGTCCGCGCCGACCGCACCGCCGAATCCGCGTCCCATTCCGCAGACCACGCCCCAACCCAACCCGCAACCGACTCAAAATATCGCGGAGACTCGCCCTAGTTACGAAGTGCCCGCGGCGCCGGTCAGCATCCCGACCGTCGGACCGATCGCCGTCGCAGTGAAGCCGCCACCGAGCGCGGCTCCGTCGCCGGCGCCTTCAACGGCACCGGTCGCCCGAGCCTCACCGAGGCCGCCGGCGCCAAGCGCGCAACCCAGCGCGAAG
>Ga0265356_1000099_pt1 | contig 14685 bp, 10 predicted proteins | sample NZE4metagenome_FD_189075 | JGI IMG/M metagenome (GOLD analysis project Ga0265356, IMG submission 189075) | Rhizosphere microbial communities from Maridalen valley, Oslo, Norway - NZE4 | ecosystem: Host-associated > Plants > Roots > Rhizosphere > Soil | place: Norway: Oslo | collected 2017-09-15
CTGCGCGTGCGGATCGCCCTGTGCAAAAGCAAGCGCGCCGGTCAACTTCAAGACGAGATCGAGCGCGCCGCTCGCGCCGGTTTGGTTTGCTATGGAGAGGCCGAGTTGGAAACGATCGCCGGGACGGGCGAACTGCGGCAAGAGCGGATTGGCGATCAGCGGCTGCGTCGAGATGAACGTTTGATCGCCGGTAACAAAGTGCGCCGCATCGCCATCCAGCGCAACGGCCATTACTCGCCAGGTCGTGAGGTCGTCGGGCATCGTGAACTGCGCGTGCGCCCGCCCTTGCGCGTCCGTTTGCAGGACGCCGTAATAGGGCATCGGCTGGAAGTTGGCGCGCACGCGCGTGCTTCCGGCGCCGGCCAGAAAGCCGCCGCCGTAGCCGAAGCCTTTCTCACTCGGCGGCGTCTGCGTTTTCAGCGTAACGTTTTCGCGGTTATCGGCGAAGATCGTCGCGATCGGCTGCGTCGCAAAGACCGTCTGTACGAGATCCGGCAAACGATAGCCGGAAAGCTGTAAAATCGCATCGTTGACGACCATCGCAACGATTTCCCCACGCACGGGGCTGCCGGTGCGGCCGCTCAACGCAAAGTCTACGCTCTGCGCGCCACCGGGCTGGACCGTGGCGCTTTTCGGAGCGATCGCGAGCTTCAAATACCGGTCGGCAAGATCGACGTTAAACCCGGCCATCCCCGTCAAAGAGAGCGTGGCCGGCGTTACCCCCGCGCGCCGCACGACGACCGCCTCCAGCGCCGCATTCGGCATCATTTCGGACGTGATCTTGAACGGAAAGCGCACCGTGCCGCTGACGTTATGCAGCGTCGTGCGGTAGATCGCGTCGTTACGCACGACGGCCAGGTAGATGTCGGCGCGGTCGTACGGCGATGCAATCAGCGCCGTCGCCGTCTCGCCGGTCGCGTATTGCTTTTTGTCGAGCTTGATCGCAACTGCGCTGGGATCCGAGAGCCCCCAATCGGCCTCGCCGGCGCCGAAGGCGAAAACCTGAATTTCCGTCGCGCTGGCATCGTTACGCGCCGCGGCTGGGCGTGCGACGACCCGGTACGGGCCGGCGTCGCTGGGCGTCAGTTGCGCCGTGACCGGATGCTCCCCCGAAACGACATCGGCGCTCGCAACGGTATCGTACTTAATCGACTGCTGCGCGTTTTCGCCGCCCTCTTCTTCCTGTGTGGCCGACGTGTAGGTCATCTTCTGGAGCTCGAGATGCACCGAGCGCCCGGCGATCGCTTTACCGCCGGCATCGGTGACGACCACGCGAACCGGCATCGGCGTGCCCGCCTTGCCCACCGTCTCAGAGGCCAAGCCGATCGCCGCATCGCTGGGCAGCGCGAGAAACGTCTGCGAGTCGCTCACAGAAAGGTTTGATACGTCGCTCGTCTCCATGTCTACGGTGTAGGTCATCGGGAATGGCAGATCGGCGGGCACCGCGACGTCGAGCGACGTCATGCCCTTGGCATCGAGCGTGAGATCGCGCTGCAGCACGTCGGTCGTGAACGAGGGCGTCTGCTCGGGATAGAACCACTGCGGTCCAAACCAGAAATCGTCCCATCCCTTCGGCTGCACGGTCGCCACGTCCCGGGTGACGTAGGCGTGCGCGCTGCCGCCTTGCAGCGGCGCTCCAAAGAGATAGTTCGCGGAAACGTTCGCGCCGATGCTCGAGCCGGCGACGGCCGACTCCGCGGCCAGCGTTAGCGTTAGGTTGAAGTTCGGCGGTTTGAACTCGGCGACGCGCAGCGAACCGTCGATCTCGTTCCCATTGGTTCCTTTGGCGGCAATCGAGTAATAGCCCAATGCCTGCTGTTTCGAGAAGTCGATCGGCATCGAGAAGATGCCGAGCGAATCGGTGCGCCGGCGCCCCAGCGACGTCGCGACGTTGCTGGGATCGCTCAGGGTCACGTTGTAGAATGCATTGGCGTCGGGCACGACGCGATCGCCTTTGACGTAATACGCGACGCCGGTGATCTCGCCGCGCTCCCCGGGTTGGTACATTTGACGATCGCTGAAGATCGTGCCACGCGAGAGCGGCGCACCGCTGGTCCATCCACCGACAATGTCGAAGCGCGGATAACCGCTGTAGCTCCAAGTCGTGACCGTCGCGACGTCGGCCCCCTGCGTCACGACGACGCCCAGATTCGGCGCCTGATTGGAACTGGCCAGAATCGAGCAGCGCTCGACGTCGACGCCGTAGAAATTCAGCTCGCCGTTTGCATCGGTCGAGCCCGTCGCGCAAGACTGCGGCGCCAATTTGTTCTGATCGTCCACACGGTAAGCGGTTACGGTTGCGCCGCGCACCGGCGCGCCGTCGCTCAGACGCTGCACGAGTACGAGGCCGTGCGACGGAAACCATTGCGAGAAAACGCCGAGATTCGTGAGTTGCGCGACGCCCACCAGGCTCGAGTCGGAGCCCGGCGCGTCGAGGGCTGTGCGGAAACCGTAGGCGAGCGCGCCGTACGAGCCGCCAAGGCGCGACTGCAACGCAAGCCGCCCGACACTCTGTACGTTGCGGCGCGCGCCCGTCAGCGCAATGCTCGGCCAGCTTTGCCACGGCGGAAGGAAGGTGAGCGGGTCGCGCGCGCCCAGGACCTGCTGCGGCGTCAACGCAGCGTAGCCTTCGCGATACGAGCTTCCTGGTAAATTCGTTGCGTAGAAGTTCAGTTCGACCGGGGCGCCGGCCGGGATCACGCTGGGCTGCCATCCGCTGGGCGCCCACGCGCCCGGTGCGAAATCCGAAGTGTGAATCGTCACGCGCCGTTCGTGTCCGAGCGTTTGACCGAATACGTCTTTAACGCTCGCGGCGACCGTTGCGACGTATGTTTTGTCGGGATCGAGGGCGTAGGGGTCGATGGCGATCGTGTTCGATTGATCCGAAACGCTCGTCAGCGTCTTCACCGCCGCCGGCGCCGGCGAGATGCTCACCGCGTTTGCAATCGAGTTCGGATCGAGGGGATTGCTGAACGCGATTGCCGGATCCCCGTCGGCAAACCGGCCTCCGCTGTTGGGGCTTGGGACCGGCGTCGGAACGATTGCCAGCACGTCGTACGTGCGCACGCTGCCGAGGAAGCGTCGTGCCGTCGCTAAATTACCGTAGAGCGGTTCGACGCCGGGCGCGATTGCGAGCTGGTAGGTCGTGCCCCGCCGCAGCTCGCGCGTCGGGCGCAGATCGTAGACCCAAACGTTGAGCGACGGGTCGTAAAGTGCTTGCGCGTTGTCGCCTGGATCGGGCGATGGCGTCGCTTCCAAGACGGCCGTCACGCCGGAACTGGTGCCGTCGGCTCCATCGATCGTCGCATGAGTGGCCAACGACGCGAGGTCCACCGCGGCATTGCCGGTGACTTGGAGCTTCGGCCGCAGGTCAACCGGCGCCGGCGTCCCCTCGTCGTCGGCGGCCGCGAGCTGCGGCAAGCTGGTAAAGCTAAGCGCTTGCGTTTCGAAGGTCCAGGCGAGATCTTGCTGCAGCGTGTCGCCGGCGAGGTCGCGTAATCCGGCGGCGAGTGTGACTCGCACGCGCGTGCCGATCGGCAGGGCGCGCTCGGCGACGAAGCCGATCATTCGCGGCGTCAGAACGACGAAGTGCCCGGCGAGCTTCGGCTCGATGCTGACACGATCGAGGACCGCCCGCGGACCTTCGCCGGAGAGGGCTTCAACCGGCGTGACCGGCTTAGCGAAGATGACCCGAATCTGCGCCAGCGATTGGGCGGTGCGCGTCGGCGAGATCGAGGCAATCCACGGCGGCAGCGACGGCTTCGACAGCGCCGACACCGCCGAAAGGCTCGGCTCGTTCGTCCCGATACCGGTGCACGAGACAGTCCCCGCGATGGCAAAGGCTACGAGCAGCGAATAGAGCGCACGCACGTATGCCACCTTCCAGCAACCAGCCATGAAACACTTCGTGCTCGCGTTCGCGATCTGCGCGCTGGCCGCCGCGATCGCTCTCCAACGCTCCGCAATCGACGTCGCCAAGCTCGCCCCGCCGCAGGGATCCATCACGTATACCGACCGCAATGGAATCGCGCTCGGAACGATCCTCGGGGCCGGGTCGGCGCACTCCGCTAGCGTTGCGCTCGACTCGGTCTCTCCGATCTTCCTCGAGGCGATTCTCGCCGCGGAGGACGCGCGCTTCTGGCGTCACGGCGCCGTGGACTTCGCAGCACTGCTCCGCGCCGCGCGTGACTACGCGATCTTCGGTGGCGCTCGCAGCGGCGGCTCGACGATCGAAATGCAGCTCGCGCGGCTCCTCTCTCCCGACGCTAGCGGTCGGAGCGAGATCGTTCGAAAGCTCCAGCAGATCGCGCTTGCGGAGCGGATTGAGATCGCTTCGAGCAAAACGGCCGTGCTCGCCGCGTACGTCAACCGCGTGCCGATGGGCGGAAACGTGTACGGGGTCGAAGCGGCGGCTCGCACCTATTTCGGCGAGCCGGCGGCCGATCTCGATTTGGCGCAGGCCTCGCTGCTGGCTGCGATTCCCAACGATCCGGCTCGGCTGGCGCCCGATGCCGATTGGCAGGCGCTGCGAGCTCGCCAACGTTACGTTCTGCATCGCATGGTCGATCTCGGCGAAATTACCCCGGCGATCGCGAACCGCGCCTTTGCCGAAACATTGAACGTGCGCTCTGTGGATTCGGGAATCGACGACGCGCCGCACGCACTCTTCTCCCTGTTCGCCGGCGGCGGCCTCCGCAGCGGACGCGTCCGCACGACGCTTGATCGCCCGCTCCAGCGTTTCGTCCAAGCGCAGACGCAGAACGTGATCGGCGCCCTGGAGCGTTATCACGTCACCGGAGGCGCGGCGCTCGTCGTCGATAATCGAACCGGCGACGTATTGGCGTATGTCGGCTCGCCGGACTATTTCTCAGATGAAGCGTTAGGGCGTAACGACGGAGTTCGGGCATTACGGCAGCCCGGCTCATCGCTCAAGCCATTTACGTACGAGCTCGCGCTCGAACGCGGAACGATTCGCTCGACGACGATTCTGCCCGACGTCGCGGCCGCATATGCGATTCCCGGCGGCAAGCTCTACGAGCCAGGCGACTATAGCGGCCGTTTCAGCGGACCGGTCCGCGTTCGGTACGCGCTGGCAAACTCGCTCAACGTGCCGGCGGTACACGTTCTCTCCGACCTTGGCGTCGAGCCGCTCCTCGCGCGTTTGCACGCTCTCGGCTTTGCGCACCTCGATCGTCCGCCGGCTTATTACGGGCTCGGTTTAACGCTAGGCAGCGGCGAGGTAAGCCTCTGGGAGCTCGTGCAGGCGTACGTTGCGATGGCGCGCGGCGGCAGCTTCTTACCCCTCCATCTTACAGGAGACCCCGCGACGCCACGCGCCATCGGCGATTCCGCGAACTGGGCGCTGATCACCGACATGCTGGCCGATCCGCACGCGCGGGCGCACTCGTTTGGATTGCACTCGGTGCTCGAGATGCCGTTCCCGGCCGCAGTCAAAACCGGAACCTCGTCGGATTTTCACGACACCTGGACGGTCGGATTTACGCGCGACTACACGGTCGGCGTTTGGGTCGGTAACTTCGACGGCAGCCCGATGCACGGCGTCTCCGGCGTCACCGGAGCGGGGCCGCTCTGGAACCGCATCATGCTGCGCTTGTACGAACGCAACGCCGAGCCGTGGGCCTTCGCGCCGCCGCGCGGCTTCGTTCGCCGGTCGATCTGTGCGACGACCGGACGGCTCGCGTTGCATCCGTCGACGGATTGTCCGGCCGTCGTGCGGGAGTGGGTCGCACCGCGCGATCTTGCCGCGCTACGAGCGCGCGATGAAGCTCCGGCGCTGCATATCGTCTTTCCGGCCAATGGCGACACGTTCGTGCTCAACGCCACGACAAGCGCGCTGCAGAAAGGCGAACAGCAGCTTTCGCTGCGCGCGATCGATCCGGGCGCTTTCGTTCACTGGAGCGTCAACGGTACCGCGCTTACCCTCGATGCAAGCGGGAATGCATTCTGGGCGTTACGCTTAGGGACGTGGCGAATTGAGGCGGCCGACGGCAAGCAGCGCGATCGCGTCACAATTCGCGTCGTGCCACCGGCGGTCGCCCGCCCCGGCTTTACCTTTTCGAAGCGCCACGATTAGGGCCGTCCGCTACTCGGTGTCGACGGGCAAGTCTGATGGCGGCTCGCGCAAGAAGTGCGATCTTGGATACTTCGATGGGATCGCGGTGAAGGGCCGCGGCTGCTGGGTGAAGTCGAAGGCGGGGTCCAAGCTCGTTGCGCGCTCGTCGGTGTAGCCTTGCGAAGACGGCCCGATATTTCCGGTGCCGTAGACCTCTTCGATAAACTTCAGGATGCTGCCGAACTCGTACTGCGTGTGATCGACGTAACCGGCCCTAGCGTAGGGCGAGATGATGAGACACGGAACGCGGAAACCGAGCCCGCGATAGTCGAGCTGCGGCGGCGGCGAGTTATCGTACCACCCGCCCCAATCGTCCCAGAGAATGATGATCGCCGTGGAGTTCCAGTACGGGCTCTCGCCGATCGCGTTGACCACCGACGCTACCCACGACGGACCGGTGTCGCTTTGGTACGCCGGATGATCGGAATCGGCGTGGCTCGGAGTCACCCAGCTGACCGCCGCAAGGTTACCGTCGGCGGCGTCGTTCAATACCTGGCTTTGCGGCGCGATGATGTTCGTGTTCCAGTCGGGGCCGTATCGCACGTACTTCATCGTTTCGAAGGGTTCCCACAAGCCAGCGTCTAGAAGTTTGCTCGCATAGTACTTCCACGAGACGCCGGCATCGTCGAGCACGTTGGCCATCGAGTTCCATTGGTCGAAGCAAGGAAATGGGCCCTGGAATTTCTTCTCGACATCCTTAGCGGTGATGTACGACGTCCTCGTGCCCGGTGGCGCGTCGCAATCGTCGGGAACCAGAGTCGGGAAATCGACCTCGGCCTCCGATGGCTGTTGTTTGATGTTGTCGGTGCCGGCGACCAGCGTCAGATGCGCCGTGAAGCTGCCGCCCCACTCCGTTGGAAACATTTCATCGGCGAGCACGTACTGCTGCGCCATGTCCCAGTAGGGTGCGATTAACAGCTGCTGTACGTACGAATACGCCTGGTATTCGCCCGACTTCTTCCCCCTTGAGAAACCGTCCATGTTTCCTTTGTGATAATCGATCATCGACGAGTACCAGGTGTGTTCCAGGTCGGGGCCTTGGAACGTGATCTGTTCGAGCGGGACCGAAATATCTCCGGGCGGACAGACCGAACTCGAGCCGCGGTGTGCTGCCTGCCGGATTACTCTGGGTCGCGATCTTACACGTCCGTTTGGAATCGCGCAGCCGAACGTCGGTGCGTTGGCGCCGGGATACCCGGTGAAAAAGTTTTCAAGGCTACGGTTCTCTTGGACGATAACGACAACGTTCTTGATATATTGGCTCGGCGATCCGCTCTGCGGCAGCGCACGCGCTAAAATCGCCGGCGTACTGGCGGCTGGTGTAGTGCCTGACGAAGAACATGCTGGAACGATGAGCCCCAACAATGCAACGACGCAAAACCGCTTAACGGACATGCGCGCCGCCGTTCCCTGCAGGCTAACCTATATCCTACGAAATCTACTTCGGAAAGCTAACCGCGGCAGCGACGGGATATTGAAACCCGCTAAAAGTGATGCTCGGGCTGCCACCTGCGGGATAATCATAAAATGCCGCACTATTCGAGCAAGCGTCGGGAACGACGACGGTGGTTCTCTGTTGTCCATCCTTTGGAACCGCAAACTGGAGTGCGTCGCAGGTGCCGGAGAGCACCGTCGTGCCTTCGAGGGTTCCGGCCGACGCCGAGACGGAGTATTGAAAGATCGCCGCTGTATGCTTGCCTTGATAATACTGATCGCCGATTGCAACGTATTTACCGTCCCACGCGACGCCGCCCGGGAAACCGACGCTCCCGCTTAGGCCGATCGTTTGCAGCGTCTCGCCGCCGCTCGGTAGTTCGGCGAGTACGAACTGATACGTACTGTCGAGGCCGTCCACAAAAAGATTTCCGCGATCGTCGTATCCGCAAAAATAAACGTACATCAAGTCCGGATCCGTATATGTCGTCGCGCTCCCTTGGGCGCTCGTATAGATCGCAAGATTTCCTCCGCCGCTCGCGGTTCCCAAATTCGTCACGGCGAGATTTCCCGTCCTCGGGTCGACCGAGCAACCCAGAGGGTTCGCAGAGCCCGCATCGTCGAGGGTCGCCTTGGATTTTGTGGCGCCGTGCGCATACTGCACAATTGTAAGTGAGGCTGAGTTGACGACCCAAACGTTACCCGTCGGATCGGAGCACACGCCGGCGGGATCCTGCAGATGCGTTAGCTTTCCGACCATCTTGCCGGCGTGGTACGAGTAAATGAGGACCTCGTCGGCACCGCCATCGGACACGTAGAGCAAGGTCTGCGATTTCGCTGCGGGCGCCATCCAGGATGCGCGGCGACCTCGGCGGCTCGGAGCCCCCTTCATGCGATGCAAAAAAGAGAACAGCAGCGCCTGTGCCTGCGAACGATTGCTCTGCACAAACGGTGCAGGGCTCTGCCCCAATGGAACGCTGCAGCCGGCGAACGCGATGGCTATTGCGAGAAGTACGAATCGCACGACGTTATTCCTCATGGGCCGCGGCGTAAAGAGTGAGGATTCGCCGCAGACATCGCCCCTCCCGGCGGCTATTGCGCCGCCGGGCTCATGAGGGTCGAAACGGTGCCGTCGCAGCCCGAGAGAGCCGCGACGGCGAATGGGGTTACTTTTCCAAGACCTGCAGATTGTTGTCGTTATCGTCGTTGAAGTAGAGCTTCGTATTCGAGTCGTCGGTGCCCGTTGCCACCATTCCGAAGAGCGAGCCCGACGCACCCTTGTCGACGTTGCGCGTATCGAGGAGCTTACCACTCGGTGTCAACTCGACCATGATATTCTGACCGCTGGGATTGCCCGTGTTTCCGATCACGAGATTGCCGTTGGGTAGGAGCGCCGAGCTGATCGGACCGTCGAGCGGCGAGCCGGAGTACACAAGCTTGGCGTCGCCGGCAGACGGACCTTTGAATGTCTTTCCGCCTTTTTCCACGATGATGCCGCCGTTGGGGATCGTCGTCACGTTATCGAAAGCGACGAAGGTATCGTTCGTGCCGTCAACGATGTAGAGCGTGTCGATGCTCGCATCGTAGGCCAACCCCGAGGGCGCCAAGATGCTGCCCGGCTTGCCGTGATTGATTGCGAAGCCCTTCGCAATCACGTCGTAGGTAAACTTCGATCCGAGATTGATGCGGACGATCGTTCCTGCGCCCGCGTCACTTACATAGAAGACCGGGCTTCCCGAAGTCGGCTGCGCGAAGACCTGTCCAAAAGGATGGTTGAACGGCTTGCCTTTGATGTTCCCTTCCGCTTTGCCCGACGGCGAAATGATTGGGACGTCGTTCGCGGCGAACGCCGAGGCCCAAATGTCATCCGACGGGCTCAACGCCAGAGCCGCGCATCCGAGTAGCGTTTTGCTCGAGGAGACGAGCAGCGGCTTGGAACCCGGCGTCGGATGCAGCGCAACGATCGTAAAACCGGTGCCCTGCACGTTCTTCTTATCGTTGAAGTTACAGACGGCGAGATCGCCCGCGGTGAAGTCTCCCGTGGTCGAGGCCGCAACCGTCAGTCCGTACGGGTTGAGCTGCCCGAATTTCGGATCGATCGTCGAGCCGATGACGACCTGTTTCTTGAGCAGCTTCAAAATCGAGGTAGTGTCCTCGCCGACGCCATGGCCGGCGGGCGCCGCTCCGGAGGTCATCGGGCCGCCCGGAAGCACGCTGGAGTGGCCGGTACAGCTGGCAAAGGCCAGTACGGCAATTGTAGCAATCGCAATTCGTTTCATGCTTCCAGGCTAGGCCTGGGATGTGAAAAAACTCTGAAAACCCTGCCGTAACCGCTCGGCAACGTTTCGGCGCGACGATGGGCTGATGCAGAAGGATGCACTGGCTACCGCCCGCCGTCTCTTCGAACGCGACCGCCGCCGCGCCGCGGAACCGCCCGTGCTGGAGACACTGCTCCGCTTCGGTCACGGCGCGCTGTCCTACGCGCTGCGAAGCCGCATCCGCATTCTGCTCTTGCGCGCCGGCGAGTTCTACCGGGAAGCCTCGCCGGCGCTCGCACGCTTGGGAATCGACGTGGATGCCTGGCCGGCGCCGCCGGCCGGACTTTTCGTCGTCGAAGAGCGCGCGCTCTTCTTGCGCTCGCGCAGTCCGATGACCGTCGCACACGAGTTCGGCCATGCGCTCGACTGTGCGCTCGGCGGCGGCGTCTATCGAAGCAGCATCGATCCGCAAGTTCGCGCGCTTTTTGCCAACGCCCGAACGTTCGTGACGCCCTACGCCGCGACCGGCGTCGACGAATACTTCGCCGAGTCGCTGCGCGCGTACGTCGAGGCCAACGATTGCGCCTCGCCGTGGCCGCGGGCGACGCGCGCGCGGCTGCGCCACGGCGACCCCGGTATGCACGAGTACGTCGAAACGCTCTTCGAGCGTGAGTTCGGCGAGCGCCTCGATTTAGGAAAGGTCGCGTCTATTTGATGGTTTGCACTTGGGAAAGGCTTACGCCGCCGGCGTGATTTTTCCATGCGCTTCGAATGTAGCTGATGACGGCAGCGATCTGATCGTCGGAGATCTGGCCCTTCCAGCTCGGCATAATGCCGCTGTAGGCGAGATTATTCACCATCACGCGGCCTTCGAGACCGTTTTTGACGATCGCAATCACCGCGATCGGATTGCCGGTCACGACGGCGTTACCGGCGAGCGGAGGAAAGGCTCCGGATACGCCTTGGCCGTCGGGTTGGTGACAGCTGGAGCAATCGGTAAGATAGACCGTCGCACCATCGCTGGCCGACGCCGGATTCCTCATCGCCGCGGCGGATGCGGAAGCCGCTGCGCTTGCGCTGCTGGAACTCTTGGCGCAGCCCGCTACGGCTACCATGAGTACGAGCGAAACAACGATTCTCATGATGCAATCCTCCGAGGACGAGCGCTCATCGCCCAGACGAGTGCCACGAGCAAGAAATTGGCAACCAAAGAACTTCCGCCGTACGAGATGAAAGGCAGCGTAATGCCGGTCAGCGGCAGCAGCCCGATCACTCCGGCCACGATGATCACGACTTGAAACCCGAGCGTCGCACCGAGCCCTGCGGCGAGCAGCTTCGTGTAGAGGTCCGGCTGCTCGAGGCCGGTGGCCAGAATGCGGCGCACGAGATCGAGAAAGATCGCTAAGATGACGATCGCACCGATCAGGCCGAACTCCTCGGCAAGCGCCGCGTAGACGTAGTCGGTCGGCACGTCCGGAATGAACTGCGGATGGCCGAGCCGATAACCCGTTCCCGCCAAACCGCCAGCCGCCAGCGAATAGTAGGCTTGCGAGGATTGATATCCGGCGCCGAGCGGATCGGCGAAGGGATGGAACCAAACGGCGATGCGCGTCTGCACGTACGGATAGTGATGCACGGACCAAAACGCGCCGGCCGCAAACAGTAGCGCACCGAAGACGACGATATCGACGCGGCGCGTCGCCACGAAGAGCAGTGTAGCAAAGGTCGCGAGCAGGAGCGTCGCCATGCCGAGATCGCGCTGCACGACCAAGATCGCCATCGAGGCGCCCCAACCGATAAAGAGCGGGCCCAGATATTTGAGGTTGGCGCGCAACGACCACGCCCGCGCCGCGGCAATGACGTCGGCCATCTCGGCGAGATAGGCCGCCAAGAAGAGCACGATGCAGAGTTTGATCAGTTCGATGGGTTCGTATTGAATCGGCCCGACCTTGATCCACAGGCGAGCGCCGTTAATCTCTACGCCGAAAAGAATCAGCAGGCCGAAGAGCAAGAGCGAAGCGACGACCCAGAGATATTTGAATGCCGCGAAGCGCCGAAACTGCGTGAACGCGGGGCCGGCGACGAGAGCCAATCCGAGCGAGAGGAGCAGCCAAAGCTGCTGGCGATGGGCTAAATCCGGCGAAAGCCTCGCGACCATCGCAAGCCCGAACGCCGCCAGCACGACCGCGAGCGCGGGGATGACGTCGTCACGAACGCTCGACGCCGGCTGCCACAGGACCCACGCCAGCGCAAGCACGCCGAGCGCAACGAGCATCCATGGCGGTCCAATCGCCCCAGCCGGCGCAAAGGAGAGCGTCAGCGCGGCGACGGCCAGCGCGACGCTCATCGGCGTCAGGCGCCGAATGAGTAAGGCGGTCAGTGCGCGAGCACCGCAGCCGTGAGAAACCCGATGGCCGCCGCGATGCGAGCGAACGCGCGGGCGATTGTCGAGGTGTACGAGCTCGCGCTGGGCACCGGAAAGATCGCTCCCGCATCCTCTTCAAAGCGTGCGACGAGAATCTGCTCACCGAGTTCGCTGGCTTCCAGCCGGTCCAATAGCATGCGTCGTTCGCTCGCTCCCGTGATGCGCCGTCCCAGCAGCACGATCGCATCGCCGGGAATCAGTCTCACGTTTGAAATGCCGACGTCGAGCGTCGGTGCGGCCGCAAACGCGCGTATCAACACGGGTACCGGCCGCTCCTCCATCACGTCGTCGTCGCAGAGCGACGCGATCGCGCCGGCTCGCGCCAGATACGCCGCGGTCGCTCCGGCATGGATCACATAGGCTAAGCCCTGCACGATGATCACCGCCGTCAACGATGCCGCTGCCGCTACGTAATCCTCGTGGTTGGCCGTGTTCGCGTGGAGCACGCCGTTCACGCGCCCCAGAACGGCTAACATCGCCGTCGCAGCGGCCTGCGGCCGATCGATGGCGCGCCGGAAGTGTGGGCTGCGCATCCGGCCTTGACACTCGGCGCGAAGCCGCGCGAGCAGCGCGGACTCGATTGGAAGGCCGCCCATCTGGCCAAAGCCTCGAGCGACCGCCAGTAGCCACGTGCCGGGGCCGAGTTGCAAACTCAAACACGACGTCCGGTCGCCCCGGATTGCCAGCGTCATCCGGCGCGCACCGACGTCACGACGATACGCGTCGTTCCGACATCGATCTCGTCGCCTTCGCGAACTTCGATCGCTTCGGTCACACGACGCCCGTTAAGGAAGGTGCCGTTGCGGCTGTGCAGGTCTTCGACGTAGACGACGCCGTCGTAGCTCGACAAACGCGCGTGCTCACGGCTCACCTCTTGATCCGGCAGCGACACGCCGGCATCTTGCGCGCGGCCAATTCCTACGGGTGGCCGCACGTGATGCTCGCGACGCCCGCTTCGCTCGACGATCTCGAGACCGACTTGCATCGGCGTTAGGCTGCCGATCTCCACAGCCGCTCGAACGCGCGGCCGCGCCGCCAGCACCGCCACGACGGCCAGGGCCGCGGTGATCTCCAGCGATCCGATGCGCATCTGTGTCGTGAAGGCGGCGATGACGCCCAGCACGATCATGCCGACTCAAATCTCATTCGCGTGCTTCCAAACTGCAGCTCATCACCGTCGCGCAAGGCTTCGACGCTCACCCGCTTGCCGTTGACGAAGGTGCCGTTCGTCGAGCCGAGATCCCGGACGACGGGCTGCACACCGTCAATTTCAACGATCGCGTGGGCGCGCGAGACGCTGGGATCGACCAGGACGATCTCGCTCTCCTCGCCTCGCCCCACGCGCGTCGTTCCCTGGACCGAATATACCCTATCGGGCGGCACGCCCTTGAGCATACGCAAAGAAAAGTGAGCGTTGCGCGTCGCCCCTTCGCCCACCTCAACGGCAACGGCGCCCAGCGGCACGCTTTCGCGGGGCGCCATTGCGACCCGCGCTTCGCCGTCGGTAAACGTGACGCCGACTTTCGCGGCCAGATCGTCTAAGAGCTCGGCCCAGGCTCGCTGTAAATACTCCACGTGCTCCGTGAGTCGCTCGAAATCTTCGGGACTCACGTACACCGCATACGCGGCCGGCGCGCTCAAACGGCCGTCGTCGGCGTGGATCTGCGCTTGCATCGTCGAGACGAGTTTCCTGGCGATCTGCGCCGGCTCGACGTCGCTGGGGAACGTCTTTGCGAAGGCTCGCTCGATAAAGAGCGCGCATGCCTGTTCGATCTTCGCCAGGAAGCTCACCCTTCGACCGCGCTCAGGACCGGCGTTCCAGTCGCGCGATATAGAACCCATCGCGCCCGTCGATCCCGGGCGGCACGAGCACGTCGCCGGCATCGGTCAAGAGCGACTCGTAAGCCGCCGGTATCGGGCCGCGTTCGAAGTTCTCTCGCGCCAAGAACCAGTCCATCACTTCGGTCGTTTCGCGCGGGTCCGTCGAACAAACTGCGTAAACGAGGCTGCCGGAGGGACGGACGTGACGAGCCGCCTGCTCGAGAAGGGCTCGCTGCGTCATGGCCAGGCGTTCACCGTCGGTACTCTGTTTCTTCCAACGCGCCTCGGGCTGGCGCCCGACGATGCCGGTGCCCGAGCATGGAGCGTCGAGCAGCACCCGGTCGAAATGCTCTTCTGCCGGAAGCAGCGCCGCCGTCGCGTCGCCGGTCAGGATGCCTCCGATGACGTCCGCTCGTTCCAAACGCTGCGCGAGTGTGGCGGCCTTGCGAGCGTCGCGTTCGATGCAGAGCAGTCGCCCTTCGCGCGCGAGCCGCGCGCCGATTTGCAGCGCCTTGTTTCCGCGCCCACTGCAGACGTCCAAAACGCTTTCGCCGGCCTGCGGATTGAGGACCCCTGCGGCCATCGCCGAGCTCTCCGATTGCGGCCACCAGCGG
>Ga0265356_1000101_pt1 | contig 14593 bp, 13 predicted proteins | sample NZE4metagenome_FD_189075 | JGI IMG/M metagenome (GOLD analysis project Ga0265356, IMG submission 189075) | Rhizosphere microbial communities from Maridalen valley, Oslo, Norway - NZE4 | ecosystem: Host-associated > Plants > Roots > Rhizosphere > Soil | place: Norway: Oslo | collected 2017-09-15
CGGCCAGCGCGATCGCGAGCGCGCAAAGAGCCAGGGCGAGGTGCTGCGCGACGTGCGCCGGCAGGTCGTAAAAGGCCACAGGCAAGTTTTTGGCCGTTTGGGAGGCGAACCCCGGCCCGAACCGCTAAGCACTGCTATCAGAGTGATAACGCAGCCCCGAGCCCCGCAGCCGGCGATGCCGGTCAAAAGCCTCGACGATCCCGCTTTCTATATCAGCCGCGAGTTATCGTGGCTGGAGTTCAACGACCGGGTTTTGGAAGAGGCGCTCGACGAGCGCAACCCTTTGATGGAGCGGCTCAAATTCGTCGCGATCTACGGGACGAACCTCGACGAGTTCTTCATGATTCGCGTCGCCGCGATCAAACAGCAGATCGAGGCCCAAGTCATGCGCCGCTCCGAGGAGGGTCGTACCCCGACCGAACACCTCGCGGCCATCTCGCAGCGGTTACGCGCCTCGCTGCCGCTGCAAATGCGGCTGCTCAACGAGCAGCTTTTACCCGCACTCGAACGCGAGGGCATTCAGTTGATGCGCGTCGCCGAGCTCGACGAGGAGACGCAAGCCGCGCTCGAGCGCACGTTCGACGATAGCGTCTTTCCGGTGCTGACCCCGCTGGCCGTCGATAGCGGACATCCGTTTCCATACATCTCAAATCTCTCGCTCTCTCTCGCGGTCGAGCTCGAGGAGGCGACGAGCGACGGTGTCGAGCTGCACTTCGCGCGCGTGAAGATTCCGCCGACGCTGCCGCGCTTCGTCCCCGTCGAAGGCGCAAAGGAGCGGCGTTTCGTCTTGCTCGAGGATTTGATCGCGCATCACCTCGACGGGCTCTTTCCGGGTATGCACGTCCGCGAATCCTATCTCTTCCGCGTCACGCGCGACGCCGACCTCGATTTGCAGGAAGACGAAGCGGACGATCTCTTGCGCGCGATCGAGTCCGAGTTGCGCCGGCGGCGTTTCGGTGAGCCCGTGCGCCTCGAGGTCGAACGGGGAATGCCGGAGTACATTCGCGATTTTCTCTGCAACTCGCTCGAGCTCGAGCCAGTCGATTGCTATGAAACCGAAGGGTTGATGGCGTTGAGCGATCTTTGGCAGATCGTCAACCTTCCCGGATACGAGCAGCTACGCGACAAGCCGTACATGCCGGCTATCCCCAAGCGCTTGATCGGCGTTACCGACATCTTCGCGCAGATTCGCGAAGGCGATATTCTGCTGCACCATCCGTACGAATCGTTCGATCCGGTGATTCAGTTCTTGCAGCAGGCCGCCGAAGACGAAAAGGTCCTCGCCATTAAAGCGACCCTCTATCGGACTTCGGGCAAGAATTCGCCAATCGTCAGAGCGCTCTTGACTGCTGCGGAGAACGAAAAGCAGGTTGCCGTAGTCATCGAACTCAAGGCGCGGTTCGATGAAGAGAACAACATCGAATGGGCCAAACGGCTCGAGCGCGCAGGGGCGCACGTCGTCTACGGCTTTGCCAATCAAAAGGTGCATGCGAAGACGCTTTTGGTCGTACGCGAAGACGAAGACGGGCTTCGGCGATACATGCACTTCGGAACCGGTAACTACAACGAGAAGACCGCGCGCCTCTATACGGACCTAAGCCTATTTACTTGTCGTTTCGAGCTGGGCACCGATGACGCGCAACTGTTCAACGCGCTTACCGGCTTTTCGAAGGTCACCGATTACGAAGAGTTGTGGGTCGCTCCGGTCACGTTGCATCGCGAACTGATCGCTCGAATCGACCGCGAGACCGAACATGCCCGCGCCGGCCGGCCCGCAGGCATCCGCGCCAAGATCAACGCGATCACCGAGGGCGACGTCGTGCGCGCGCTCTACCGAGCGTCGCAGGCCGGCGTACCAATCGATTTGCTGGTGCGTGGAATGTGCGTGCTGCGGCCCGGTGTTCCGGGAGTCAGCGAGAACATTCGCGTCCGCAGCATCGTCGGACGCTTTCTCGAGCATTCGCGAATCTGGGTCTTCGAAAACGGACGAGAGCTCGAAACGATAATCGCGAGCGCCGACTGGATGGGACGCAATTTGGACCGGCGGGTGGAGCTCGCCGTTCCCGTTCTCGACCCGGTGATGGCCGAAACGCTTTCGTCGCAAATCCTTGACGTGCAGCTCGCCGATAACGTCAAGAGCAGAGAGCTGCACGACGACGGTTCGTACACGCGCCTATCGCCCGGACCCGGCGAGATGCCCATCGATGCACAACGCGTATTTCTAGCGCAAGCGCAGGGTCTCTAAGTAACGGCTTAGCGGCGTAAGCTGCTTCTTAGGCGGTGGCTTTTCGGCTGAAGTAATGCGAGACCCACTCGAAGTAATGCGAGATCCACTCATTGAGGGTACAGTCACTCGGGGATAGATACCGTATTACTCGTCAAGCGTAATTAGCGTCGAATGGCATCCCCGATCGGAGAATGCCGAAAGCGACGACCAAGAGTTTACGCATGACTGCGCCAATTATGAGTCGCTTGTGCTTGCCGGCTGCGGGGAGTCGCTCAGCAAAGGTCCGCAGAATCGGATTGAAGCGAAGGGCCCATCGCCGGCATGTAAAGCGCCTTGCGGATGCGAGCGTTACCGGTTTTGCAGAGCCTGGTACGCCCGTGAATGGAAGTTCCCGAACGCCGTTCTCGCGGAGATAATCCGGCAAATGCAGCGACGGCTTTGGCGGACTGGAAGCGATCGAGATGCGGGATCTCCGAAAGGATGGATCCGGCGGTTGTCTCACCGATCCCGGGAATCGACGTCAGCAAATCGCGCCGTCGCTTGAGGTCGGGATGGTCGTCGAAGTGCTGGCGAATCTTCCGTTCAACCTGCGTGATCTGTTCGTCAAGCGTGGCGATGACTTCCCGAATCGATGCAGTAACGATGGCCGCGTCCGACGATTGTACGTACACCGATTGCTGCGCTCGGGTTTTCTTGAGGTGGTCGTAATGGCGCATTAGTGCTTGCAGGACACGGATTTCGGGCGGAGGCGGGACCCACAGCTCGGGGCTCTGGCTTTTACAGAAGCGAGCGATGAGCGCCGCGTCAACGGCGTCAGTCTTCGTTCGTAAGAGCTCGCTTTGTGCGAATGCTTTGATGCGGGCCGGATTGACCACGCTGACCCGGTGCTCGAGGCCGTGCAGATATAACGCGAGCGCCTCCCAATACGCGCCAGTCGCTTCCATGCATATGTGTGCCTCGGCGGCGCGACGATTCTTAAGCCACGTTGTTAGCTGTTCGAACCCCTTCGGCGTATTCGGAAACACTTTCTTTGCATCAGCGAGATCGCTTAAGAGAAATGCGTGAAACGTTTCCTTCGACAGGTCGATGCCTAAGAACGATGCCATTAAGTTCCTCCCGTAACGGCACCCCTTCTCGATCGACCTTGTGCATTCGAGCTAACCGGCCATGCGGTGCTCACGATACCGTCCGATCTCTAAGGGCGCCACGGGCAGGCCGCCTATCTATCCCGCGAGTTTTTTAACCCAAGGAGTTCAATCAGCGTGACCTGCCCTACTGGCATCATACAAGGAGTTGGCGCCGCAAGAATGAGGCCCCCCTCCGCGGAGCCATCGAAGCCAGCCGATCTAGGCCGCTAAGCGCAACGGCCTCGCATTCGCGAAGGCGTGCAGAGTGCGCGGGGGAGAAAATCGCGCCGCTATTTGCTTGAACGAAGCCTGTCGAGCGCTTCGCGAGTGGATTTCGTCAACGGATGATCGGAACCCAGCGCCCTCTCTCGAGTCGCCAGAGCGCCTGCGACAATAAACCCTCGGTCTCTTGGTAACGGCGTTTATCGCGGAACGTTTGCGCGAGACCGTTCAGGCCGCGCGCAACGTCGGGATGGTCTCGCCCGAGCGCCTTCTCCCAAATCGCCGGAGCGCGCTTCTGCGGCGGCTCGCTTTCAGCATAGCTTCCTTGATAAAAGTACACAATCGCGAGGTCGTTCAGGCTACCCGCAACCTCGGAATGCTCGGCCCGAGCGAAGGTTCTCATCTCGGTATCCCCCTGAAGCCTAGACGGATTTGGCGAGGGTGTTCGGTGAAGTGGTGCTTAGCCGCGGCGCATCTGTTCCCCGGTCGCCTCGCCAGCAGGTGCTCGCGCTTCCATTGACCATTCCGCCGGCGCCACTCGGTGATCTCGAGGCCCACGGCTTCTCTGCCGTGCGGAGCCGGCCTTAACTTAGCACTTCGTGCACCTTTCCGAAACCTCGGTTAGGCGGTATGATGGTGGACCGGTCGGGCCCGCTCGGCCGCCTAGGCGGCTCGGGTTGCGGCAGCAAGACCAGAGGAGCCCGTGAAATGGATCTGATCGAACGATGGTTCCACGTATCGCCGGACGGAGGCAGCGGACTGCTTGAAGCGTTTTATGCGGTCGCCGCCTTTTTGGCTGTACGCGCACTCGCGTTTCATGTGCGCTCGGTCCGGAGGCGTCGCGCCCCCAGCTAAGGATCGCTAGTCGCCACCAACCTTAGAAGCGGAGCCCGTCGAATGCAACACCCAATTTTCTTACCTTTCGGTTTGTTTCCCGGACCCAACGTCCAGGTAACTTCATTTACGTGGAATCCCGGCGATCGCAATTCACGCAGCGAGAGCGACCTCGTTACCAACCCTACTAATAGCGATAATTTGATTGCCGTCTCTAAACGATTTTATGACTTCCAGCACTACCGGTTTACCGTGGCGACTGCGTTCACGAACGATGGCGGGCTGACGTGGAATAAGTCGGCTGATGTGAATCTGTGGGGCCAAACGGAGCAGAGCGGCGGTTACACGGATCCCGCTTTAGCTATGGATCCTGACGGGGTTGCGTATCTCGTCGCGGAACCCGACACGTGGACGGAACAGCCGTACCCGAACGATATTGAATCTCAGGGAATGGACGTCTTTCGGTCAGCAGATGGCGGCGCATCCTGGTCATCTATACCACGCTTGCTCGTGGAGCGAGAAGCAGGGGACGACAAGCAGTGGGCCACGGCGGACAATAATCAGTTCAGCCCCTACTGTGGAAGCGTATATGCCGTGTGGGGCGCCGGCACGCCGCTGTTTTTTGCCCGCAAGCCCCCAGGGCAACAGGAGTGGGTCGGCGCCGGGACCGATTTGTCACCTTCCGCAATTTTTAGTGATGCGGCCTTTGCGCCGGCAATTTGTGTAAGCGGTGACGGCACGATTCACATCGCCTGGCACGTTCCCAATACAACGGCGCTCTTTTATATGCGCTCTTCCGATGGCGGGACGACGTTCTTAGATCCCGAGGTCTGTGTCGAACCGATCGGGGACATCAGCGATAGGTTTACGGCAAACCCGGGCGACTTTGCAACCTTTCCCGGTGGTACGTTTCGCGTCATGACATTAGTCTCGATTGCGCCAATTGGCCAGAGCGGATGCATAGTTGCCTGGGCCGATGCGCGAAACGAGTTCACTCGAATCTATTATCGGATTCGATCGGACTCGGGCGCCTGGCTGGGCGACGATGGCGGTCGGCCGTTACTCGCCGATATCGGTTTCTCCGATGCGACAGCCGTGCAGCACTTTCATCCGCAGCTCGCCGTGACGCCGAGCGGCCTCGTTGGTTGCGCCTTTTACGAGTTCGGTCAGAGCAGCGATGAAATATTTCGCGTCGCCGTCAAACTAGCGTCGACCGCCTTTACTTCGAACTTCGCTTTTCTCGCGACCGTCACCGAGAAGCCGTGGGATCCGCTCGTGGATGCCCCGTTTGCTCACAGCCCCCCTGACCAGTCTGTCACGTTCATCGGCGAGTACTTCGGCTTGGACGTATCCGGGGACGATTTCTGCGTTCTGTGGACGGACACACGAACGGGTCATCAGGAGCTTTGGTTCTCGCGCGTCGCCACGTGGCGATCGGAGCCGGGTCCGCCTAGACTACAACCCGGTCTCGTCGGCCAGCTTATCGGTGGAGTCGCAGTTGACGGCGGCGGATGGGTCATTACGGGTGGCTATCCCCATCCGATTCCTCCGTGGGGGCCGGTCACCGAGATCCTGCAACTGCTCGCTGCCAACGCGCTGCTTTCGGGGATCGCGAGTCGAAGCGCTCGTCAAATCGAGCAAATGATCTTTAGTACAATTTCCGAGATCGCGTCCCGAGCAAGCCAGCGGGAAGATTTACCGTAGAAACGCACTGGCATTAGCGGTCCGGCAGCAGGCCGAGGAGTTTGCGTAGAACGGGAGTCGACCGGCCCAGCGCGCGTGCAGAGGGGCAGAGGCGCGGGGGAGGAGATGCTCAACGCATAGCGGCCGAACTACAAAGTCAACGAGATTATGGCCTCAACGCGAAGACCGTTCCGTTATTGTACGTGCCGCCAGCGGAGGTCGTCCCGTACAGCATGGCGGAAAACAGCCCCGAGATATTGCTGCCATACATTTTTGCGATCGCCTCCCGGCCGAGCGTTAACCGTATGTGAGATCGGTGCTCTGTCCGACCTCGATAATATAACCGTCAGGATCGCGGATGTAGCAGCGAATTTCGCCGTACTTGGCAATCGGTTCCGTGAGGAACTCGGCTCCTCGACTTTTCCATAATTCATAGCACGATTGAATATCCGCAACACGGATATTCAGAAAGCTGCTGATCTTATCCGGGTCGGCGGGGACGCTGAGCGTTACTGTAGGCTTGTCCGGGGTCGGGCCGCCCCCGACGTTGACGATGAGCCACGTATTCGCGATCTGAATATGCCCAGACGCACCCTTGCTATCGCCTCTGCTCAGAATGCGGCCGCCGAAGACCCTTTCATAGAAATCGGCCGATCGGTCGATGTCGGCGACGGTGATAAAGTGTGTGACGGTGAACCCGTCGCGCGGGGGCATCTCATAGCTCTTCTGTTCGATTTGTATGCCGCTCATTGACGACTCCTCTCAATACAGTGCTCATCCACTGATGCCCCATTATTACTACAACTTTGCCCTCGGCCACTTCTTATCCATAAGCGACCCCAGCTTTGCTTTGCCCGACTTCGATGATGTAACCGTCAGGATCGCGGATGTAGCAGCGAATCTCGCCGTACTTGTCCAGAGGTTCCGTGAGGAACTCGGCTCCCCGACTCTTCCATAACTTGTAGCACGCTTGAATATCTGCTACACGGAAATTCATGAAGCTACTGATCTCATTGGGGTCGGGAGGGGGGCGGAGCGTCACGGTTGGTTTGTCAGGTGTTGGACCGCCCCCGACGTTGATTATAAGCCACGTGTTTGCGATTTTGATGTATGGCGGTGCGTTTCCATCGCCCATGCTCACAATTTCTCCCCCGAAGACCGTTTTGTAGAATTCGGCGGATCGCTCGAGGTCGGCCACTGTGAGAAAGTGCGCGACGGTAAACCCCTCGTGCGGTGGCATCTGATAGCTTTTCTGGTCTACTTGTACTTCGTCCATTGATCTCTCCAATTGTGGTTATAGTTTAATGCGCGGGGACGATAAACTCGACGGTCCCTTCGTCGATCGGATGGTGGTTTGCATCAACGAGCTGGATTCGCACCTTGTGCGGCCCGGGCGCGAAACCGTTGAGAATGATTGATTGTCCGCTTGCGTCAACCCAGCGCCACGATGCGTCATCAACCGTAATGTGGACGTGCCCGATCCGAGGCGAAACCGCAAGTGCTTCTTCCCCGAAGACGTCCACGATGTGAAGATTCTCCGAGTAGTATTGGATGACGACCCGACCGGTCGAAAGCGCCTCGGGAAGCGGAGGATCAATAATGATCTTCGCCGGTGGTTCCGCGCCCCTCAGCGGCTCGACCGGTGCGGCGCCGAGCATCTGGCGAGCGGTGTTCGTTGTTGCTGTTGCGTTCTTCATGTCCGTACCCATGACGCCTCGCGATCTTTAGGCCCTGGCTTCTATCCTCGGACGCACCGTAGTAAAATGAAGTGAGGCTCCCACGTATTGGAGGATGATCGGCCATGGTTCGTCGCCTTTTTCTCTCTGCCTTCTCGTCCGTTGTCGCGGTAACTGCGTCGGCGCTTTATTCGGCCGGCGCTGCTAAGGCGCAGAACGCGCCCCCGCAGCCCAGATACGAGATGTCGTTCCCAGAGCCCGAGCCGATTGTCGTCGACCAAGCGACCGCCGATCGAGCTCGCGGTCTTCTCGATGCCGTCACGCACGGCACCTTCGATCGCTCCGAGTTGATATCGCAGCTGGACGCGTTCGTAGGTCCTAACGCGTTCCCATTCGGAGCGATGCTCTTGAGCGCGCTTGGTCCCCCCCAATCGATGTATCCGTTCGAAAAGCGCATTATGGCCGACCAAACCTGGACGTTCTTTCGCGTGCGCTATCCAAAACAAATCCTGACGTGGGTCGTCGGTGTCGATCCCGCAAATCGAATTACTCTGCTCGACCTTAGGCGTGGTCCCACCAACCACATTTTTAGCGTCACCTGGCGTAACATCCAATATTAGCGTGCCCCGCGCATCCGAGACTCCGTTTAGCTTTGCGCCGACGGCAGATGATGTCGCTGACGGGCTCGACCTTAGCGGCAAGCAGGTTATCGTCAACGGTGGCGCTTCGGGCATATATGCATTAGACGCCGGGAATGCGGCTCGGCTCTGGGATGTTGCGATGAATCTGCTGTTTTAAGTTCGGACCAGCTTCGGCGACGACGCCCACGAGATTTCGTATCGGCGCCGTGGCGGCGATCCGTCGCACAACCTACGCCGAGCTCGGATTGCCCGGGGCCGGCCGGCGGCGAGCCGCGTCTACTTCGGTGCGTAACGCCCCGATCTCACGCTCCTTGGCTTCGCGTTCGCGCGTCAGCGAGGCGACCTGCGCGCGAAGCTCGCGCGCCTCGATGTGGTCGTACGCCGCACCGGCCCGTTCGGTGAGGGGCACGATGCTTCGCACCTCGTCGGGGTCCAAGTCTGCACCGGTACGATGGGGGCCGTACAGCACGATCGCAACGAGTTGATCGCGCAGCAGCACCGGCGCCGCGAGCACGGCGTTGGCGACGCGCGACAGTTCGTCGGACGACCACGTTACGTCGACCAGACGCACGGGGGCGCCTTCGGCTAAGAGATGCAGCACGAGCGGATCTTCCGGCGTCAGCTCCTGCAGGTCGGCGTGATCCCAACCGATCGCCACTCTGCGAACAAAGCGTTCTGCGCCTTCATCCCGGTTAAACAACGCGGCCGAAGCGAGATCGAGCGCCCGCACAGGCTCGTGGACGAGGAATTGATCGACTGCCTCGCGCGACTCGGCGTGGAGCACGGCACCCGCCGCCCTCGCCAGGCGCTGCTCCGCGAGATGACGCTGGCGGAAAAACGTGCTGTCGATGAAGCGATCGACGTTGTGATGCAGCATGTTAAGCGCCGATCCGAAAGCCAGAGCGACGATGATTTCGGCGGTCAGGGTAAAGCGCGTCTCGGCGAATTGTTTCGATAGGAACCAGTCCAACAGCAAGAACGTTCCGGCGATGATCGATGTAATCGTGCCATAGACCAGCGCGCGGCTGATCACAAACTCGATGTCAAATACTCGGCGGCGAACGACCGCGTAGGCGACAGTGAGCGGGATGCAGACGGCGACCGCGAGCAACGCGTCGCTAAACCAAGCAGGGAACGAATTCGGAGAATTGATCGCCACCACGCGCAGGATCAGGACGACGGGAAAGATGAGTATCCACTGCATCCGCTGCCGTTCTTCACCGCGGCTTCGGACGAGCGTCACGATAAAGATTGCGGTCGCGCTAAGATAGACGATAGACGTGAGCAAGACTAGGAGCTCGATGAGGGCTTGTCCCGGCAATCCGAGGAAGTCTATGCGCACCCAGACGTAGAGCCACGCGGCAGGGAGTAGGATCGCAAGCGTAACGGCAATGCGATTCAGCGGCCGCCGCCATCCGTCGAGCTGGTTGTTCGGGAAGCGCAGCGCGAAGATCGTCACCAGCGCGCAACTGGCTCCGCCTAACGTACCGAACGCCAACACGTTGAACCAGAAGAACGCGTTCGATCCGGGCCAGTAGAACCAGAGGTCGCCATAGCGGCGCAGCACGCAGTACAAATAGAAAGACCACGTCATCGCGCTGGGCCGCAGCAAGAGCAGGCCCGAGCCGACGATGAGAAATATTAGGTACGACGCGCAGAGGGCCAGCAGGCGCAGCGCATCCGATCGGCTTAGGTTGGTCATTTTCGGATCGAGCTTCACCGGCCGCGCCGTGCCGGCGTGCACCAGCGTGAACGACAACGGTTGCGGCGGCTCGCGGAACAAGTCCCGAGGCAGCGGCGTGGCAATGCGGTCGCCCGGGACGAGCGCGGCCTGCGCCGCCGGCGAACCAGCGTCGACGCCCGTTACGATACCGTCGTAGTCGACCGAGAGGCCGCTGTTTGGGCATGGCTGCCAGACGCAACTCACGTTGGGCGCCAACGTTCCGAGCATCCAAATGCCGATGATGGTTACGACGACGGCACGCGCGAGGCTCGACATCGCTGATGCCGCGTCAGCCGGGACTGGCCGTGGAAACCCTCGAGCTTCGGCGCATTCCCAAGCGTCGCACCATCGCCCGGTCGACGGTCGGCTTCGTCATCGGAGGCACGAATAGCGTCGACATCGGCGTCACCTTCCCGTCGGGCAAGTCTTGCAACGCGACGCGATCGATCGTCGGGTTGCAGAGCGGGAGTTGGGCGGCTTCATAGGCGACCACCTGGTGATTGGCGCGGTAGACCTCGAGCAGCCTCTCGGTCAGCACTACGAGCCCCGCGCGGTTCCAAATACCCTGCGCGCGCTTGTATCCCGATTCGGCGATCGCGCCGATCTGCCACAAGATGAGATTGCTCGCTGGGTCAGTCGCGCGCCGGTGCACGAGGAAGTCGGTGGCTTCGAAGCTCAGGCACCCCCCGACCGCGGGGTCGACGCCGAGGTCGGCAAAGAGGCAATCCTCGGCCGATATACCCGCGAGCATCTCGGCTGGGAAACCTTCGGCGCGAGCGCGCCGGACCGACTCGTGGAGCGGATAGGCGTAAACGCCGGGATGGCCGTACGACACCGCGCAAACGCGCAGGTTCTCTCGCACCGCACCGACGATCCGTTCGACCATCTCGTTATAGGTCTGCCGCCGTTCCTTACCGACGTCATAGAGACCGTTCAGCGACTCCGTACTGAGGTTGAGTTGCCGGATCCAATATTCCGCGAGAGGGTCGGTAACGAGCGAGAAGACCTTCTCGGCGCGCTCGATCCGAGCGGTTGCCTCGATCGTCGCTTGTGCAGGGGCGCGGATACCGATGCCGACTGCGCAGAGCGAACCGCTGCGCGCCTCGTTCATCTCCCTTTGCGACCGCCTTTACGTCCAGTCTTACGCCCGGCTTTGCTTACGGCTTTACGCCCAGTTTTGCGTCGGGTTTTATGTGCTGGCTGTAGCTCGCAGGTGAACTGTAGGTGGTCCATGGGGAGCACGATGGTAAGCGTGCTCGCCCAGCGTTCGTTTGCTGGTACGAAGGTCGACGCGGCGTCGAGTTCATCTATCACGGCTTTTGTTATCGTTCGTGAATCGTTTGTAGCGAGGGTGTATTTTTGGACGTCGTCTAAGCCCGCGTAATCGTTCTGAGCACCGGTCGCGACGTCCAGCAAGTACTGGGCTAGTAACATCTCGTGTCCTCCGTAATATTGCCCGCTGAGAGGCAAAATAGGCCTCAGTTGCTCGCAGACTACACTGCCGAGGGGTACTTTCCCGCTTTCCTCGGTCACAGAGTTGTTGCGGTGTCCGGCCTAAGGCCCGGTGCGGGCGCCCAAAGGGCCTCCCAGTGGCGTGCGTGCGGAACCTTTGCGCCCGATCGAATGCGGTGAGCGATGCGTCGGTGGAGGAAGTGCGTTTGCTCCGCTGGGATAGCGCCGATGCATCGCGAACTTACTCAACCGTCGTGAGCGCTTCAGGAGGGTCGCCATGAGGGTTACAGGTCTTAGCCGCTCCCTGCTCAGAAGCTGTGTGGCTGCGGCAATGCTCGCAGGCTGCGGGCAGCTCGCGCCGCTTGCGAACACGCCCCAAGGCGCTGCAAGAGAGAACGTGGGTGCAACGCACGCTAAGCCTGCGATCTACGTTGCAAACGACCTTTACCGCGCAGCGAGCGTTACCGCATACGCGCAGAATGCAAAAGGTGACGTAAAGGCGCTGCGGACGATCGCGGGCTCGAACACGCTAATTAAACAGCCGGGGGGCATTGCGGTGGATACCAGAGGCCGCATGTACGTTGCCAATCTCTATGGCGGTGGGACGTCGGGCGATGGTAATATTCTCGTTTTTGCTTCCAATGCCAACGGGAACATAGCCCCAATCGCCACGATCGCACAAGACGTGTACTACCCGTTCGGAGTTGCGCTGGACTCGTCAGGCAACGTGTACGTGGCAAACTGGCAGGGCGGGAGCATAACCGAATACGCGACGGGCTCGTACCACCTGATGCGCAAGATTCAAGGGGATGACACGGGGCTTTATCCGGTCGGCCTCACCATCGACTCCGAAGGGAAGATTTACGCGGTCAACAACTGCGAGTGCAGCAGCAGCTTGCCGACCATCACGGTTTATGCAAGCAGCGCTAACAATGACGCCCGACCGTTGCGAAGCATCGGCCCAGAGTCGGACCTTTACTATCCGCAAGGCGGCATCGCGGTCGATGCGAAGGGTGAAATCCTCGTTACGAATGCCGGCTACAGCCGGCCGGGCGTCTTGGTATTCGCGCGGAGAGCGCGGGGAGACGACAAGCCGATCCGCACCATCTCCGGTTCGAAAACGCAGATCGCCAGCAACGTAAACGGTCTGGCTTTGGATGGCGTCGGCAATATCTACGTGACCGGCTCATCGGGGTCGTCCGGGCCCGGGAGCGTGCTCGTCTTTGCTCCAACCGCTAAGGGTAACGTCCCTCCAATTCGAGAGATCGTGGGCGCGAAGACCGGCCTGGTTGCCCCAGCGGGAATTGCGGTTCGCTAGCTCGTTGAGACGTGGCGTTTATCCCGCCGGCTCAACCCATTAGCCTCGCAACCAGATTGGCGCGAATGAGTAACGAAACGGCGGTCTACTATCAACAAACCGCGGCGCGGCTCCGCAGAGCTTTAGCCTCGTCACGAGATTCGTACTGCCCATTTGCTGACCTCGACGACGCCAATCGGGAGATCCAGTTGTGACCCTGTCAGGGTCGCAATTGGCGAACCACCGGCCGGATACTTGTAGACCTCGAGGGCCTCGTTGCCGGCATCCGGGCAGAAGACATCGCCCTTGCCAATCCACGTCTGAACGCAGTCGCTGGAACCGGAGAGCTTGACCGTCCGCTCGAGCGTGCAACTCATGGCGCTGCACGTATAGCCGTAGATCGCATGCGCCTCCTGGTCGTTGATCGTGATGTATCTGCCGTCGTACTGCAGCGCGCCTGGGAACTCGATCGTCCCGGACAGCGTGACTGGCTTGAAGCTCGAGCTACCTGAGGCCATTTCAACGACGCCATAGGTGTCGCTCGCGGTGATGCCATCGACGAAAAGGTCGCCGTTGTTGTCATAGCCGTCAAAGTACGATGAGGCGAGGCCATCGGGCACGGTGGCGCCGGTGCCGCTGGCTCCCGCGAAAATCACGATGTCGCCAGTGCCCAGGAGCGTGACGGCAAGATCGCCCGACGACGGATCCATCGCGCAGCCCGCGGGCTCGCCCGCGGTTTCGCTGAGGGTCTTAATCGGGCCGATGCCGCCGTAGGCGAACTCTTCGATCTCATCCGCGCCAGACGCAACCACCCAAAAGTCGCGTTTGGCAACGCCATACAGGGCATCGCCGCACTCGCCTTGAGGTTCATCTGAGAAGATCTCCCGACTCAACGGGTCTCCCTTTGGATAGTCGAACTCCACCAGGTCGCTGTTGTAGAAGTTCGAAACGTACTGGTACAGGCCGTTCAACTCGTGATGCCTGTCGGGCGTCACCGGAGCAACATGACTGCGCATGCGCAGCTTCGGGTGCGCCGCCGTAATCAGCCGACCGTTGATCGAAATGGTTCGCGGAGAGTGAAAGCCGCTCGGCGTCACGCCCGAGGGCGTGCCAAATGACGAACTGCCGCTGCTGCAGCCCGCCATCAAGGCTGCCGATGCCGTGAAGCCGAGGGCGCAGGTAACCAGCCAGAGTTTCATAGAGGGAAAATGCTCCTTTTCTGCGATCGTTTCAACTAATTCTAAGGAGTCTTCGACGTGCCACGATCGGCGTGCGCTGCGAATCCCCCGCTCCCGAAGCATCAACGCGTGGGCGCCTCACTTTTGAGTATAGCTCGGCCTGGCGAACGCGATATCCGTAGCTGTACGGAGACGCCGCGGCCACCGTACGTAGATGCCCGCAGGAGACGTACAGCAACAGCTGAGCTGCTCGCGTAGTACGTCCACGAGTTTTTCGTAGCCCCATTTCTCATCCGAACCGTGACCTGCGGGTGCGTCGACTCGTCAAGGTCCGAGAGCCGCTAGAGCACCGGAATACTTGAATAAACCAGTGCTCTTAATTTATGACTCCTCTGCGTAAAGAGAAAAAAAACAGATTATTTTTCTGCTGCCACCACGCCGAGCGGAAAGTCGAAGTTGCCCGTAAACGTTGCGATCGGTGAACCGCCGGCCGGGTACTTGAAAACCTCGCCGTCGTTATTACCCGCGTCGCC
>Ga0265356_1000102_pt1 | contig 14549 bp, 14 predicted proteins | sample NZE4metagenome_FD_189075 | JGI IMG/M metagenome (GOLD analysis project Ga0265356, IMG submission 189075) | Rhizosphere microbial communities from Maridalen valley, Oslo, Norway - NZE4 | ecosystem: Host-associated > Plants > Roots > Rhizosphere > Soil | place: Norway: Oslo | collected 2017-09-15
CAACGGCAGCGGCGAGCCAAAACCGTATCACAGCGCGGAGTTGGGAGCGAACCCGCAGCCGGCCTACGATGCGAGCGGCAACCTTTTGGTTATCAGCGGCGGCAACGTGGCCGCGCTGCTTGCCAAGGGTAAGCAAACGTTTGAAAAGATTACGTTGAACGAGACGATCGGGAACGTCGCTCACGCCCAATGGGACGGCAAGTACTTTGCCCTGCAATCCTACGCGCCTACGAAACACAACGGCCCGAACGTCTACGTGCACTACTATCGCGTGCAAATTTCCGGTTCCACCGGCACGATCGTCGGCATCAGCCGGTTCGCCAACTGGCGCCTGAAGGATGCAGGCCAGTCGTGGCTTGCGCGCGACACGGTCGTCGCGACTCCCGGCAGCCAGATTAACTTTTGGAAGTATCCCGCTGGCGGACAGCCTTTCAAAGTTTTGCATCCCTCCGATCCAACTCAGGCGGTGACCGTCAGCCTGGCTCGGTAATGCCTCGCTACTGGCTGCTGAAGACCGAGCCCAGCGGCTATTCATTTGAACGACTACGCCAAGAGCGCACGACTCCCTGGACCGGCGTGCGCAACTTCCAAGCGCGCAATAACATGATGGAGATGCAGGTTGGCGACCTCGCGCTCTTCTACCATTCGAGCATTGCAGAGCCGGCGGCGGTCGGCATCTGCAAGGTCGTCAAGGCAGCGTATGCCGATTTCACGCAGTTCGAGCGTGACGGCGAGTATTTCGACGGACGCGCAAAGCCCGACAAACCGATTTGGTTCATGGTGGACGTCGCTTACGTCGAAGCGTTCGAGAATCCGGTCACGCTCGCGCGAATGCGCGCCGAACCGCGTTTGGTCGGCATGGCTCTGCTGCGGCGCGGACAGCGGCTCTCCGTGCAGCCGGTGATGCCGCACGAATGGAAGATCGTTTTAGAGCTCTCGAAGAGCCCGGATTAAACTTGAATCCTCGAAAAGCATCCGCAAGCGTAACTAGTTTGCCGGGTAGCCGCCCAGAGGAGTGTTGGTGTGCCGCGCAAGAAGGGCCGTGGACCCTGGTCGCTTTTCCGATGATTGTCTGTCCGATGCGATGGGACTAGGTGGCCGTCGCCGAACGAAGGTCCGTACTCGCGCGCCGGACGGAGAACTATTAAGCCCCGATCGTTTACCTGGAGGAAAAGCATGTCGTTTAACATTCACGGTAAGTTCGTTGTTTTAAGTATTACGCTTTTGATAATCTCCGCCTGCGGCGGAAACGGCATTGCGCCATCAAACCTCTTCAATACAAGCACAACTTCGGTTCAAGGATCAAACGCCGATTCCAACGGCGCGGCGCCTGCCGACACTAAATCCATTCTGAAGCTGCTCACCAAGAACGTCAAAATCGGCTCGACAGTCGATCCGAAAAATGGGGACATGGGCCCTCGCGCAATCTCGGTGGCCCGATCGACCTTCGGGCTCAAGAAAGGCCAGCTGCTCGTTTGCAACTTCGACGACTCTGCGAGCACTGCTGGGAAAGGCACCACGATCGAAGTACTTGATCCAGACCCGCATTCTAAGCCAAGAACCTTTGTGCAGGGCAGCAAGATCGAAGGTTGTGTCGGAAATGCGGTGACGGTTGCGAATGACGTATACGGCGCCGGGATGGCGAGCGGGATTTCCGCTCAGTTCAACCAGAGCGGTAAGTTACAGTACAGCTACGGCTCGCCGATCGAGGAACCGTTGGACGACGCCGACGCATCCTGCGGTCTTGCGTACGCACCGGAAGACGTCTACGTTTCCGATGCGAAGACCGGCAGCGTCATTAAGTTGGCGAAGCCTCCTGTGAGCAGCGGCCGTGCGTCAGAGACCCAAGTGATTTCCGGTTTCGGCGTCAACAGGGCGTCCGGTTGGAGCGCCCTTGGCCCGTCGGGAATCCAATACAATGCGACCAGGACCGGCAGTCTGTGTAACGATACGCTGTATATCGTGGATGGCGTCGATAACACGGTCGTCGCCGTTTCGAACGCCAGCAACCTACTTTTGAAGAATGAGATCGTCGTGCGGCCCGGCGGCAAGAAGTTCAAATGCGCTTACCCAACAAAGACGTGCGCGACGCTCGTTTACAGCGGCTCGCCGCTCAACGCGCCGGTGGCGCAAGCGCTGCTGCCGAACGGCAACCTTATCGTCGCCAACACCAAAGGCGGAAACACACTGGTGGAGCTGACGCCGACCGGGAAGGTTCTCGCAACGAAGACGATCGACACGAATAAGAGTGCCGACATCTTCGGCCTTCTGGCAGAAGGTACGGACGACAGTACTACGGTGCTGTTCTACACCGACACCAGTACGAACACGCTCCAAGAACTCGAGCAATAGAGTACGGCGGCAGTGCTGCCAAAAGGCGCAATATTCTGCCCAAGCCGCTATTCGACGGTTCCAAGTTCTGCTGCCAGCAGGCTTCGCCATGCGGCATATGCGTCGGCGTTTTGCGACGTGGCCTTGGCCTGCGCCAGCATCGCACTACATCGACTGGCTGACATAAAAGATGTGCTCAAGGGACATGATTGCGCCCATGCATGCTGTGGGCGATATCTCGCCTCCTCCCAAGCTCGAAAGGCGGATTGAGAGGGCGGAGCATCCTTTGCTGATTTCTGGATGACCGCAGCCCAGCCGCCTTTTGCGCCCAGGAGGGGGCCTCGTTTTGGAAGGCGTTAGCTCGAGGGTCCAGCGAACATGGAAAACTTCAAAGCGGACGGCCGTCGATCATGTGTTTTGTTGTGGAGGGATTGTCTGTGAAAGTTTCTCTCGCCTCAGTTTGCGCGGCTGTTTTATTGGCTGGGTGCGGCAATAGTGTTGCGGCGTCGCCGAGCGTGACTACAAACGGCACTCAGACGAGTCATTTGCGCTCCTGGATGAACCCGACCGCTGCCGGAGAAAATCTCGTGTATATCTCCACCTTCCCATTTTCGAGAGTCTCCGAGGTTGAGGTCTACACCTATGGGGAGCGCAGCTATGTTGGTATCCTAAAGGGGATCAATAACCCGCAGACGTTGTGCTCCGACAAAGCCGGAAACGTTTTTGTTCCCGAGGGCAGCGATTCAAAAGTCCTTGAGTTCGCACACGGCGGAACGTCCTCCATCGCGACCTTCAACGACGCGGGCCATTCTCCACGGGCATGTTCCGCGGACAAGGTCACGGGAAATGTTGCCGTTATCGACGGCGGTGTCGCGATCTATCAAAATGCCTCGACCCACCCGACGCGGCACCAGGACGCCAAGTTCGCAAGCTACCATTTCTGCGGCTACGACGATTCAGGCAACCTCTTTGTCGATGGCAACGACGATTCGGGTCGCTTTGCGTTTGCCGAACTCCCTAAGGGTGCCAATACCTTCATCAATATAAATCTAGGCCACTACGTCGCAAAGCCGGGCTCGGTCCAGTGGGATGGCAAGTATATGGCGGTCTCCAGCGACGAAACGGTCTACCGATTCACTATAACCGGAGAGACCGGCGAGCTCGAAGGCAGCACGAACCTCTTAGGTGGCGACGGCCCAATCGAACAAGTTTGGCTGCCGAGGTTCGGGAAACGCATAAGCAATCCGCAAGCCAAGCACGCCCTTGCGGCGCAGTACCACTTTTTCCGGCACGAACCCGGCGACGTAGGCTTTTGGAGCTATCCGAACGCCGGCGGGCCCACGCATTTGCTCCGTGGGCCGGACCACCCGGCCGGCGTGACCGTAAGCGTAGCCCCGAAATAGCCGAGGAGCAAGGCAAGATGAGGAGCTTGGATTTCAGGCGCAACGCACTTAGCAGCTGCGTTGCCGCGGCAATGCTCGCCGGGTGCGGCGGATCGCAGCCGCCGATCGGTGCGCCGGGCGCGACGCCGCAGAGCCGCGCGGTTCTCATGGCAACCCGCCGAGATCTACTCTACGTTTCGTCGGATCTTGCGACAAATGTTTACACATATCCCCACGGCAAGCTCGTTTCCGCTCTCGGCGGTAGCACCGGGGTCATCTGTTCCAATGCGGCAGGCGACGTTTTTTTGAGCCAAGTGAACGTGGACGTCATTGACGAAATTGCGCGACCGACGCGTCGGGCAACCTTTGGGTGACGAACATTGGTCTCTTTGACGTCGTAGAATACTTAAAAGGATCAGCGAAACCCCATGCGACGATTACGAAGGGGTTGACATACCCTGACGGCATTGCCATTGATCATGCGGGCAATCTTTACGTCGGGAATCTTCAGCCCTAAAGCACGTCAAATATCCAAGTGTACGCTCTGGGTAGCAAGTCGCCGTCACGCACGATCACCGACGGCGTAACCTGGCCAGTGGGCATCGCCGTCGACGAGCACGACACCCTCTACGTGACCAATGACACTGCACCAGGCAACGTCGAGGAGTATCGGGCCGGGCAGAGCAAGCCGTTCCGGGCGATAACGGATAAGCTCGTTAACCCGGCTGACGCCGTCGTCAGCAAGAACGGTTGGCTTTACGTTGCGAACTGGGGCTACACCTCAGGCGAACAGGCAATCCTTGAGTTTCCCCCGCATTCCTTAAAGGCATCTTCTAGGGCGATTACCAAGGCCGTCTTCAACCCCATCGGACTAGGTTATAACCCGCCACTATTGCCATAGTAAATCAATCAGCAGGGTCGCCCTTTTCAAGAGGTGGAACAGATGAAAATTTCAGGTTTCAGCCGCCATGCGTTAAGCGCTTACGTGGCGGCGGCAATGCTGGCAGGGTGTGGCGGATCGCAGCCGCCCATCGGCGCGACGGGCTCCTTTGATAAGGTCACTCAAAATCGAAGCATCGGGCTGCTTAACGCTTCGGCGCAGAGGCTTTCGGAACTGGCCTTGGCTAGACCACAATACGCGGCCCCTTCTCAGCTAATGTTTGTCGTTAACTTTAGCACTCCATCCGGCGTCGGCAACGTCGTAGTCTATGATCCAAAGACCAACGATCCCAACCCGATTGCGCTCATTACTGCGGGGATAAACGAGCCAAATGGCGATTGCGTCGACGCCAGCGGTACACTCTACGTCGGCAGCGATCCGGGAAGTTCGGGTTGGATTTCGGAGTATGCCGTTGGCAAAACCAAACCGTTTAAGACAATAACCGACGGCATCGATCAACCGGCCCTTTGCACGATCGACGGCCAGGGAAACCTTTGGGTGACCAACAATGGCGGAGCTGCAAACGTGACCGAATACTTGAAGGGGTCCACTAAACCGCACATGACGATTACGAAGGGCCTGATTTATCCCATAGGGATCGCTATCGATCATGATGGCAACCTCTATGTTGGGAACCACGTGCCGTACTCGACAACAAACGTCCAAGTGTATCCGCCGGGTGGCAAGTCTCCAACAAGAACGATTACCGATGGAGTCGTGTGGCCGACGGGGATCACCGTGGACGCTAAAGACACGCTGTACGTGGCGAACGATACCCCTCCATGCAATGTGGAAGAATATCGCGCCGGTCAAAACCACCCGTACCGGGCCTTAACAGATGAAATCGATGGGCCGGGGGGCCTCTCGTTCGGCAAAAATGGTTGGCTGTACGTCTCCAACGAGGGTCTGCTGGGATGTTCCGGGCCCTCGCCAGCCCTTCTCGAGTTTCGCCCGGGTTCCGTAAAGCCGTCACGTAAGATGATTAGTAAAGATTTGCAGACGCCTGTGGGAAACGCGTACTCTCCGCCGCTGCTACCGTAGCTCCCGCACGTCTCTGCCCCTCTGTACGGCGTTCGCGAAAGTGCGGATCGCGACGCAGGCGAGGCGGCTAGGGGTGGCCCTAAGACAATGATCTACGGCGAAACGCTGACCGTCCAAGCCCAGATGTTTGGCATCGTAATAGACGCGACTCTCTTACCGCCTTGAGGATAGTTCCAGATACCTAACGCCGTGAAACTCAAGGGGGCGACGATGAAATTGCTGGATATCCAAAAGTATTCGGTTTGGTTTGTCCAGCCTTGAAAACGAATTGTCTTGATGACTGTTCCCTTCGTTCCCGAAATATGGACTCGCTTGATCACGACGGGCTGATCTTCCGTTCCCGACAGCTTAGTTTGGATCGCGATATCCTGCCCGTCCCACTGAAGGTCGTAATAATCTGAGATTTTCTCGTTCAGCGTAATCTTGAGGAACTTGCTGCTGCCGGCGGGCACCTCTCCCAGAGCGTTCTTGCTTCCGCTTCCGTAGTTGAAGAACAAGTCCCCATTATTGTCGTAACTTGGATACTCGGCGATGAAATCGAGCTGCTTAAGGCAAGTTGGCTTGCCTTTTGCGTGCATATAGACTGCAACGAAGCAGCCCTTAATCCCGCCCCCGTCATTGATGGCAAGATTGCCGGTTTTTGGATCGGCGGCACATTGCCCTCCGAGACCACCTTTATCGTTAAGGTACCCAGCGGGCCGCCGCCCCCCGTGCGCGTACTTAAAGATGACGTTATATGCGGGGACGTACACGTTCCCGCGGTCGTCACTGCAAAGGTATGCCCATCCGTCGGTAGGCATCAAGACATGCTTATGCGGCGCTCCTCCCGGGAACGAATACACCGAAAGTTTCCGCCCTTGAAGCTTGCCGAGAACGTAGAGAAGGCTTCCCGAGCTCGCAAGTGGACTCGTCTGCAACAACGGTGGAATACTGGAATTCTGCGTCTGTCCGCAACCTATGGCGAGCGTCAGCGCGCAAAGTGCCGAAGGGATTCGCAAATAGCGATAAGTCACCGCGCGACGCTCCGATCCGACGAAACGCTGACCGTCCAACTCACAAAGGAGGGCATGGTTATAGTCCCAACTTTTTTTCCACCTTGCGGATAGTTCCAGATACCCAATTCCGTGTCGGTCAATGGCGCGATGATGAGATTTCCCGATATCCAAAACTGTTGATCACTATCCGTCCACCCGTCGAAGCGGATCGTCTTGACGACGGTTCCCTTCGCCCCAGCAATATGGACGCGCTCAATCACGACGGGCTGGTCGATCGTGCCCGGAAGTTTGCCCTGGATTGCGATGTCCTGGCCGTCCCACTGAAGATCCCAAATCCTTGTTACGGTTTTGTTCAGCGAGATCTTGAACGTCTTACTGGCGCCCGCAGGCAGCTCTCCCAGGAAATTCTGGTTTTTCTCGCCATAGAAAAACAGATCGCCGTTGCTGTCGTAGCTCGGGTGCGAGATATCGAAGTCAATCGCCTTGATGCAGCGCGGGCTGCCCTTCGCATGGATGTAGAGCACAACTCTGCAGCCCTGTGTGCCGCCCGGACCGCCGGCGAGCAGATTCCCGGTTTTGGGATCACCGGCACATTCTGGACCGAGCGCTCCTTTGTCCTGAAGATACGCAATCGGCCGCTGACCGCCGTGGGCGTATTTGAAGATAACGTTATACGTGGGGGCGTATACGTTCCCGCCGTGATCGCTGCAGATATAGTAGCCTCCCTTCGTAGGCATCAATACATGCTTATGCGGCTCTCCTCCAGGGAACGAATACACCGAGAGTTTCCGTCCGTCAAACTTCCCAAGAACATACAAAAGGCTCGAGCCCGAAAGGGAGCTCGCCTGCGACAACGGTGGAATGGTAGATTGCTGCATCTGTCCACAGGCGATGGCAAGCGTGAGCGCGCATAGCGCGGATGACATTCGAAGAAAGTGGTAGTTCATTGCGTCACGCTCACGGTGACGCTTCCCGGAGTGGCGATACCACTGATCGTCTTCGTTGGGTTACCACCAGCCGGGTAGGCGAGGAAGTAGATCTTATCGCCACCTCCGTCCGACAGAACGATCGTCGATCCATCGATGTAGAAATGCTCGGCCTCTTGGTCGAACGGCATAACCCCCTCCTCGACACCACTATGCCCGGTTATCGTGTACTGTCGAATTACGCCCTTGCTGGAGTAGCCGCCGGCGTTGCCGAGCGCCATGTACTTGCCATCCCATTGTGCGCCGATCGAATATTCGACGTGCTTGTCAAGGGTCACGCGCCGGAACTGGCCGTTGTCTAGCAGCGCGAACTGTGTGCCTCTGCCGCCGAGCGCATACAGATGTCCTTTTGGATCGTAGGCGACATCGTATGGCCCGAACCAGATGTAGTATCTTTTGGGCTTCCCGCGCGCGTGCTGGTAGATCACGATCGTTGAGCCTTCCGCGTTTGCGACGGCTAGGTTTCCCGTGGTCGGGTCGATCGCGCACCCATAGGCACCATTGTATGGATCGCTAAGCGTGGCGATCGGTTTCTTACCGGCATGAGCGTACTCGAAGATCGTGGATGTCGAGTGGTAGGATTGCGTCATATAGACGTTCCCGCGCGAGTCTGAGCACAAGCCGGTGATTTGCTTAGCGATCTTCCCGACGAGCTTACCTTGCGGATAAGAGAACATGTACACGTAAGCATAGGTGCCCGTAGAACTCGTCACGTAGAGCAGGTCGCCCTTCTGCGCCTCGCTATGCCCGCGTGCAGCCGTTTGCGGTATCGCGCCCGGCGCGCCGATCGGCGGCTGCGATCCCCCGCACCCGGCTAGCAATGCTGTGGCCATGCCGATGCAAACGGCGAAGCGGCTACGAGCGAAAATAATCATTGGAGGCATCTCCTAGAGGCGGAACGGATCGGCGGCTAAGGACATTCGGCGCTGCGCGGCTCAGTCCCAGCGGTATGCCGTGTCAGAAGCAGACGGTTGGGCTGCTCAGGCGGCGGCCCGAGCGAGAGCGACGTTTACACGAAATTCAACGATTCGCGGCGAGACTTGTGGGCGGCTGAGATATTGCCTTGCCTACGAGAAACCGCCGCGCAATGTATCGTTCACGATACTGGCATCAGCCGCCGAACGGTTCAACGAATACGGAACTAACAAATGAAGCCGACAGTCGAGCATCGGCGGCTTCTCGAAGCCTCCGCCAAGGGACATGGATCGAGGAAGTGACGTAATAGAGACGTGAACGACGACGGGCGCTGCCGATCAGCACCGCGGTCGCGGAGGCGTGGCCCGAAGGAGCTTGGGACCTCGGAGCTTGGCTGCTGCGATGGAGCTGACGCTTGGTGCCGAACATTCTTGGCCCGCTGATCCGTTCATGGATCGAGGAGCAAGGCAAGATGAAGAGCTTGGACTTCAGCAGCTGTGCGTTATGCAGGTGCCTGGTTGCGGCAACGCTCGCCGGGTGCGGCGGATCGCAACCGCCGATCGGTGCGCCGGGCGCGATGCTGCAAACCTCGGCGATCGCGCCTTTGCAGTTGCCGGGGCAACGATACATGCGCGGTAAAGGCACGTGGCAAATGTTCACCTCGGAGGGATACCTGGCAGGCATCGTGCGCGCGAGGAATGGCGATTTTTGGGCCGCCGACGGTGACCAAACGACCAGCTTGTCGCGCTTCACGCCAAAAGGCAAACTTCGCGTCTTTCAGATCGGCTACACTCCGCTCGAGATGACGCTAGACGGGAGCGGCAACTTCTGGCTCACGGTGGCCGAATATGAGGACCAGATCATCAGCGTCACCCCAAGTTTGAAAGTTACAGCGTTCTCTTTGACCGACTCTGCCGATGGAGGGATCACGCTCGGCCAAGATGGCAACATTTGGTTTGTCGAAGCCACGCACATTGGAAAACTTACGCCGAACGGCAAACTTACGGAATACGCGACTGGGTTAACGCAGGGCGAATCAGGTTTGACTTGGGCAGATGGGCTGGTATGGTTCCGCGGAAACGGTTTAACCAGCCTCGACCCAAAGAACGGCCACGTCACAAGTTATGACGTTCCAATGGGCTCCAGTGGCGGGGCAATCGTCGCTGCCCCTGACGGGTCCCTCTGGTATGCTATGGGCTCTTTATTGGGTCGGTTCGATCTCAAAACGAAGAAGGCGACGACCTATAAAGGCCCCGACGACTTCATTGCTTACGGCGCACCGGAAGACACGGCTTTAACACCAACTGGCTCCGTCTGGTACACGTGCCAACGCCTCGGCGGTCACGAAAAAAGCGTCAAGGGAGGCGGCTTCGTACGCTTTGACATCCGAACGAAACGCTTTACCGCCTATGCATCGCCGAAGGGATACGACTGGGGCTGGGATCTCTTGATTGCTCCAGACGGTAAGATTTGGGGCACTGCCGGACGCGCCGTGGTAGTGTTAGACGCAAATCCCTAAGAATCGTCCGCCTTTGGTCGACGTTCGCAAACCCCTAGCCCCCGCGCCTCTGCCCCTCTGCGCGACGTTCGCGAAAGCGGGCCGTGGATGCTTAGCGGGGGGCAACGCAGATGAGAAGCTTGGCTCGCCGTGGCGTCACCACTGCGCGGAGCTAAGCACCGCCATGCCGAAACGTTGCTAGGCTTACGTGGCGTTCACGAAGCGGGGAGCAACGCAGATGAAGAGCTTAGATTTTGGTCGCTACGTGCTAACCAGCTGCGTGGCTCGCAGGGTGCGGCGGATCGCAGCCGCCGATCGGCGCGCCGGGCGCGATAGCGCAAGCCCCGCCTTGGTGATTAAGTCATGAGTTCTACTTATCCGCCGCTTAAATGCAAGGTGCGCTTCACACTAGAGAAGGGCACCTTGGACGAACAGATACCGTGGCCTCCGTGTAAGGATGAATCGCTTTGGGGTGAGCTGACGGGGCCAGGCACGGCGAGGTTATTAAACGTTCCGTTCTACGCCAAGGGGGTTAGCTATCTCGACGAAGTGAACATCACGGACCCTATGCCGCCCCACAGCATGAGTCGTGATGACATTGGCCCGAATTTCTTTTGCTTTGAGTCGGTGTCGAAGCGTTCAGGGCATGCGACGGTTCGAGCGATTCTTAGGTCGGAAAATCACAGACAAGCGGCAGAGGAGACCATTTCCCAGATTGAGCGACTTGGTTGCAGATGGGAAAGCGCGGACCAGGGTTTGCTGAGCATCGATATTCCGCCCGAGGTCGATGAGCGCCGCGTCATGCAGATATTAGAGACCTCGGCGTTTGAGGGCCAAATCTATGTTGACGTGGGCGTGCTACGAAACGAAGTTAGCTAAGTTCCCGTTGCTGCTCTGTCCTCAGCACGACGGTCGCGAAAGCGCGAAAGCGACGTTTACACAATATTCAATGACCCGCAGCGCGATGAGTGGGAATACCGGTGGTTGCCGATGTTGCGCGCGACACCGGTTCCGAGGTTACTTGAGCAAGGTGTGTCGCGGGCGACGATCTACGCGGCGCGTGCCGGTAGACAGTTGTATGGCCGCACGAAGGTCCAGTTAATTGCCGTCCTCCGGCGTATCGAAAATCCTTCGTAACGGGACAAACCCTTTCCGGCCGCTCTTGGGTTAAGACGCCGTATATCGCTCAATCGGCAATTCCCAGGGCGGTCGCCCTAACCGCATCACCTCCCGTCCGAAGAAGAGCAAAAGCGATATCTCATCGGCGGAGAAAGCCTCCTGCTGGAGTTCTGCTTTGTAGGCGTCGATAAATGATAAATGAAAGACCAGCATCGTTGAAAGCGCGCGCATCGCTGCAGCCCTGCATTGGCTCTTAGCCATGCGCCATTTCGCGACGCCCTCAATCTTGTCGTGGCGAAACTGCAGGTTTACTCGCAGAGGAGCTATGTCGTCTGACGTTAATCGGTCATCCCAGTCAAAAAGCCGAACGTGATCGTTTTCTTCAAGCACCGGCTTGAAGGTTTCGACTAGTGGCTGGTGATAGTGCATCGCACGGTTCGTCGCGACCGGCAACTTGACCTGAAAACCATGCACACCGAAGAGCAGCACCGTGACGAAGGTCTCGCTACCCTCCGGGTACGTTCGGAGGTCGTGTCTCGGAGGCCATGATTCTGGGACGTACTTTTGTTCGAGCGACAGCGTCCGCACGTAAAACCCGCCCGCAAGCTCATCGCCGAGGATGTACGGTAGCATCGCTTGGGCCACGTCTCGATCGACATCGGTGATGAAACCGGCCACGAAGTGGAGCGCTGTTTTTAAGACGCCGCGCTCCACGTCGCGTGCGACCTCGATCTCAAAGTTAACGATCGGCGGCCTCTCAAGCACAGCGATTACGGGTTTGGTTGGGTCTTCGAAGGCGTTTTCAGCCACCAGATCGTCTAACTTTCTCAGGTCGCCTTTGGCGTACTTGATCTTCCCGCTCGGTCCTTTCCGAACGTCTTCAAGCAGACGTTCCCGGCGAACGTGAAAGCCTGGCCCTACGACGAGGCGCTCTCCGCTGTCCGAACGACCAGTAAACGCTGCTCCTTTGGTGCCGCGCGAACGCGAGACCCCCAGCATGCTCACAAACGGTGCATACTGAGCATTCATCGGCGCGTCGCATCTATTACCAATAAGGTTGTTGTGCTCGGAGCAGGTTATCTTTGCCACCAGTCTCCCGCCGAGGGCGTCGGCCAGAATGTGTTCGCGCGAGCTGGGCGGCTGAGCGCAGTAGAGGCACGTCGCCGGTGCTCGCCGCGCCTTTGCTACAACATCCCGAACATCGGGAACGATTATTGACCCGATCCTGCGCTCCACCCTCACTAAGACCTTGGATCGGCGGCGCAAGATTCAAACCGAGCGCGATCCTGCGCGGCCCGGCATCTTGCGGCTCGAAAATGCAAAGAGCAGCATTCCGGGACCGCTTGCCGAACGTTCGGAATAATGGGACCCTTTAAGCTGCAAGGAGCAAAGCAAGTGAAGGTTCTTACTTTTGACCGTTATACGCTATGCTGCGCGCTCGCTGCGCTGCTCGCGGGCTGCGGCGGATCGCAGCCGCCGATCGGTGCGCCGGGCACGATGGCGCAAATGTCCGCGAGCGCAACGCACGCCGATCGTGGCAAGTCGTGGATGGCGCCGCATTCGAGTAGTGAAGACCTTATCTACGCAACAGGTGGATGTGGCGGAACGTGCGTTCTGTCATACCCTTCAGGTAAGCTCGTGGGCACGGTTGGGACGTACGGGTCAGCGATATGCTCCGATAGCAGCGGCGACGTATACATCACAAACGACAACGAAGTCGTCGAATACGCCCACGGTGGAACCAGTACCATAGCCACTTACTCTCTGAATGGAAACCAGGCCTTGGGCTGTTCAGTAGACCAAATGACGGGGAACATAGCTGTTGTTTATCGCGGCGACGGTGCGGATATTGCCGTTTTTCCCAACGGCGGTGGAACTCCAGCTTTGTACGATTCACAGCTTGACTCTTCGTATTGCGGGTATGACGGTAACGGGAATCTCTTTGTCAACGGATACAATGGACAGCAGTACGGCCTTTCCGAACTTCCGACCGGCGCCAGCGAGTTTACAAGGCTTTCGATTAACGGGTCCCTCGGCGAGCCGCGCGAGGTTCAGTGGGATGGAACGTATATCACCTGGGAGAGCGGCGGCGGTCAGGGAGGTTATGCGGTGTCACGCTTACAGATCTCGGGTAGTACTGCAACGGTCGTCGGAACGACCAATTTCAATGTCCGTCATTATGCGACGCAGTCGTGGATTTTCGGTAACCGGATTATCATCCCGTACGAAAGCAATGGGAGGCGCATGAGCGCCAGTATCGTTGGCATTTGGAAATATCCAAAGGGTGATACCCCTATTAAACGTTTTCAGAGCTTTGGCTCGTATAAGAAAAAGTCCCTAGATTTTCAAGGCGTAGCATTCAGTGTCTAAAAAGATAAACGAAAACACCGTGAAAATGGCGAAACTGAGTCACGAGGCTCTAAGCATCAGCATAGCCGCATTGCTGCTCGCAGGCTGCGGCGGATCGCAGCCGCCGATCGGTGCGCCCGGCGCGATGCCTCAATCAGGCGCGAGCGCAGTGCACGCCGAACGCAGTAAGTCCTGGATGGACCGGGCAGCTTCCGGACAAGATTTGCTGTATGTTGTTAGCTACGCCAACAATAACGTAAGCGTATACACCTACCCCCAAGGGCACCGCGTCGGTACGCTGACTGGGTTCATCACACCATTAGGTGAGTGCGTTGATCCCGCCGGTGACGTTTTCATTGCTGCGGCAGCGAACCAGGAGCGCACCTCGGGCCTCATATACGAATATGCTCACGGCGGCACGAGTCCCGTCGCGATGCTCAGTGACGCAAATCCAGCTTTCGGCTGCGCAGTCGATCCCCAGTCAGGGAATCTCGCGGTGACCGGCGGAGGCGTTGCGGTCTATACGCACGCCAGTGGCCAACCGGTCCTGTATGACAGTTCGCAACCCACCTATTTCTGCGCTTACGACAATGAAGGAAATCTCTACGTGTCGGACACGACTGAGAGCGGCCCTGAACAGTTGGTTAAGTTGGCAAAGGGCAGCAGTGTGCTTGAGCCGATATCCCTTGACGTCAGCCTGTACGGAACGGACTTAATCCCGCCTTCGGTCCAGTGGGATGGGAAGCACATGATGGTATCGTCGGCGCCCCAAAAAGTCGAAGTAGGGTATGATGGACCCATTTCGCTATACAGGCTGCACATCTCCGGAGACAGTGCGACGATAATCGGCACTACCACGCTGAGCAGTAAGAAGAATGTACGCCGGACCGGTCAGATCTGGATTCAGGGCAAGCGCGTCCTCGGAAGTGATTATTATCACCGCATTGGTGGCGTTGATTCGTGGTCGTACCCGAACGCCGGGAAGTCCCAGAG
>Ga0265356_1000104_pt1 | contig 14489 bp, 13 predicted proteins | sample NZE4metagenome_FD_189075 | JGI IMG/M metagenome (GOLD analysis project Ga0265356, IMG submission 189075) | Rhizosphere microbial communities from Maridalen valley, Oslo, Norway - NZE4 | ecosystem: Host-associated > Plants > Roots > Rhizosphere > Soil | place: Norway: Oslo | collected 2017-09-15
TCGACGGCTTGCTCGGCCGGCTTCGACGGAGCGCTTCCAGCCCGCAATGCTCGCACCGAAGAATGTAGCGTTTGGTCGATTCCCGCAGCGCCGGGGCGTTCCCGAGATCGTGATAGATGGAGGTCAAACCGCACTCGCGCAGCTTGCGCTTGAAGCGCGCGCCGTGGCCCATCTCCTTGAAATGCGCGAAGCACCACGCGTGAATCATCTCGTGAAGAAGGGTTTCTTGCAGCGCGTCCGGGCGCCGTCCGAGTTGCTTCGACGAGAGCTCGATGAGCATCGGCTGACCCGTGTAACTGATGCGCCCGGCCGAGTTTGAGAAGCGTGCGTTATAACGAATTCGGCAACCGGGGACCGTCCCGTTAAAAAACTCGTAGTTCAACCGCGCAAAAAGGAGCTGAAGATCGGCTTCGGCGGGCAGCATTGCATGGTTTCCTTCGCGATGCGTCCAACCGATTCTTCGTGCCGCCAAACGAGTCGGGTGGGCTTCCGCCTCGAATTTACCTACCGATCTTCGTAGTCATCGCTGCGATCTTTCTCTGCGTCATGGCGTATTTGGTGGCAGACGGATTTGGCGTGACCGGTTCGGTCTTCGGGAAGGCCGTCACGGCGCGAAGCGCCGAGCAGACCCCGCAGCAGGGCTCTCAGAACGACGTTGAGGGTGGTCCGCCCGCGCCCGTGGTCGCGGAGTTGCGAAAGCTGCGCGCACGCATCGCGGCGCACCCCAACGACGATGTCGCGTTGGCGCAGCTCGGCGATATGTATTTGGCCTCGAATCATTTCGAACAGGCGATTCCGCTCTACGAGCGCGCTTTGCGCGCCAACCCGCGAAACGTCGCGGCGCAGGAAGGCTTGGCACAAGCTCGGCAGGCGTTGCGCCCATGAACGTCTACATTTCGTGCGACATGGAGGGCACGGCCGGCCTGTGCTCCTGGAAGCAATGCGATCCCAGCGATGTTCACGAGTATCCGATTTTTCGCTCGAACATGACGCGAGAGGTGCGCGCGGCGATCGATGGCGCGCGCGAGGGTGGGGCGCGCCGGATTGTCATCAACGACTCGCACTGGTCCATGCGCAACCTGCTGCTCGACGAGCTTCCAGCAGATGACGGCGTGCGCGTTATCTCGGGTGCGCCCAAGCCTTGGAGCATGATGCAGGGCTTGAATGCTGCAATCGACGCCGTCTTTTTCACGGGCTATCACGCCAAAGCAGGCGACGCCGCGACGCTCGCCCACACCTACTCCGACGATGTCTACCGCGTGACCGTCAACGGCACGCAGTGCAGCGAAGCTTTGCTCAATGCAGCATTGGCCGGGAGCTACGGCGTGCCGGTCGTCTTCATTACCGGAGATCGCACGATCGTCGAAGAGAGCGTTGCCGCCATGCCGTGGGTGGTCGGCGTCGCGGTGAAGGACACGATCGGTTTCTCTGCCGTGAACTCGCTGACGCCGCAGGCAGCACGGGAGGCAATTCACGCCGGGGCTCGCGAGGCGATGGGGCGCATCGCCCACGCCAAGCCGTTCGTCTTCGACGCGCCGTTCGAGCTGACGATCGAGACGGCCAACGTCGAGCAGGCCGATTTCATCGAGCTCATGCCCGGCTTCACCCGCATGGGGGGACGCGCGGTGCGCTTTACCAGCGGCGATTATCCGACGCTGCTAGCGGCCTTTCTCGCCGCGACCCGCATCGCCGCCGCCGCGAACCCCGTCGGATGAGAAAGGGATGAACCTTTATATTTCCAGCGATATGGAAGGTGTGGCCGGCGTCTGCGCATGGCAGCAGGTCGATGCCCGCACGCCCCACCCGGAGTACGAAACCTATCGCCGGTACTACACGCAAGAAGTCGCCGGCGCGATCGAAGGAGCGCGCGCCGGTGGTGCCGGCGGGGTGCTCGTCAACGACTCGCACGGACCGATGCGCAACCTCTTGCTCGACGATCTTCCTTCCGACGTTCGCGTGATCTTCGGAAACCGCAAGCCGTTTTCGATGGTGCAAGGCGCCGACGGCGGTTTCGGCGGAGCGTTCTTCATCGGTTATCACGGGGCGGCAGGCGATGCCGACGCGGTCTTGTGCCATACGTACACACCCTCGATCATCTACGACGTTCGCGTCAACGGTATTCGGTGCAGCGAAGCGACGCTCAACGCCGCGCTGCTTGGCTTTTACGGCGTCCCGCTTCTACTGGCGACGGGCGATCGCACGACGGTCGAAGGCATTGCGGAGCAGATGCCCTGGGTGCGAGGCGTCATCGTGAAAGAATCCATCGGCAGCTTCGCGGCCGATTCGATGGTGCCGGCCGCGGCGCAGCGCGCGATTCGCCGGGAAGCCGAAATGGCGATCGCCGGGGCCGCGGGCGCGAAGCTTTTTTGCTTCGAGCCGCCGGTCACGCTCGACGTGCAGCTCGTCACGGCGGCACAAGCGCATCTCGTCGCAACGATCCCAAGCTTCGAACGCACCGGCTCCCGCAGCGTTCGGTTCGTGCACGATTCCTATCCGGTCGTTTTCAAAGCGTTCGTCGCAACCTGGCGCCTCGGCGCCACGTCATCCTGACCACCCAATGCCGATGGATGCGGCGCCGGCGACTCTAGATGCCTACTCGATCTGGCTTCATGCCCGGTCTGCCGTTACGAGCGCGCAATATCCGGACCGTCTTAGCTACACGATCGCCGTCAGTGGACTCGACGGGGAAACGCCGGTCGCCGATCATTATCGGGCCAGCGCCGATCCGGGCAACGGAGCGATTCGGATATTTCCCATCAGCGACGAACAGCTGGCAAAACCACCGCCGGTGCCTCACGGTATCAACGTGAACATCAGCTTTGGGCTCTGTATTGCAAGAGGGGGATGCGGCGGCATCCACATCCCTGTCGGTCATCCGGCGCCCTATCAAGATCTCCTCGGCGAGCCGCTCTTGGAACCAACGTATATGTTTGGCCTGCGCTACAGGGCGCTGCGGGCGGCGGCGTCATCGCCGCAGGCGGACGGCTCGTTGCGGGTCATTGCAATAGTATCGTCAGGGTCACCCGACTATAGCGTTTCGCTGATCGATACGCCGCTGCTCGACGGCGTGCCGACGTATCACCTCGGCCTTACGCCCCTTCGTAAGCCGAAGGATAACCGACTGCGCGAGCTCTGGATCGGCAGCAGCGACTACTTGCCGAGAAAGGCTATCGTCGCAGGAAACTTTACGCTCGCTCCACTCGTGGACGTGCCGTGGACGGTCGATTTCTCGGTCGTCGCCGGCGCGCCGTATATAACGCGCGAAAGCGCCGCGGCTACTCTTCATCTCGCGCATCACCGCGTAGTTCGAGAAGCAACCGTCGCGTTCGAAGATATCCAAGAGCCTCGCTCATCGATCTACGACGTACCGCTTATCGCGCCGGACGTGCAGGACACGACGCTCGTCGAGCCCGCCCCTTAAATCCGCATCACGGCTGGAAAACGGCAATTTGGCGGCGAAAGGCTCGCCCCTATGGGAAATTGCCGTCCACGAGTGGGCATCGTCGTACTGGTCGCGTCCCTCGTGCTTGCTGCGGCGTTGCCGGCAACGGCGGCGCCGCTCGCCGGCCTGCACTATCTCGTCGGTACGTGGAGCTGCACGTACCGCGCCGGAGCGATGCACATGGCCTACGATGCCACGTATGCTTACGATCGCGATGGCCGCGCGCTGCGGCAGATCGCTTCCTGGACTGGAGGCAGCGACGAAGAGTTACTCGCTTTTAACGCTGCGCGCAGCGGTTGGACGGCGGTAGTTCTCGACGACCAAGGAACCGCCACGATCATGCGCGCGAACGGCAGCGATCCAAACCATATCGCCTACCGCAGCGTCTACCCCGACGCAAGCATCGCCGTAACGTTCGATCGCATCTCGGCGACGGAGTACACTCTGCACGGAACGGTGCGCTCGCGCGGTAAAACGATCACCTCCGTCGACACGTGCTTGCGCAGCGCGCGTTAGGCACTGCATTGAAAATCCGGAGGCCAGCCTTCGTCACCCTGATGGCGGCGATTGCGCTCTTATTCGTGCCTGAAGTTTGTCGCGCATCGGATACCGCCGGCGTGATGGCGACGATCAATGGCGCCGTCGCGGCGTTTAACAAAGGCGATAGGCATGCGTGGTCGGCAGCATGCGCCTCGCCCTCATCGGTCATCGACGATTTCCCGCCCTACACGTGGGGCGGACCGACGGCTTGTGCCGACTGGTGGAACGCATTCGCGGCTGCGAACAAGCAGAACGATATGAGTTGGGGGACTCTGGTGCTGGGCACGGGATGGCACGTCGCAGTGACGGGCAAGCGCGCGTATACCGTGTTTCCGGCAACCTACACCTACAGAATGAAGGGAAAGCCCGCGAAAGATTCCGGTATCTTCACGCTCGTGCTAACGAGGACGCGGGCCGGTTGGCGGGTAGCGGCCTGGTCTTGGGCCGAGCACTAAGCTGACCGCACTGGTTAGGGACGGGACAAGGGGATAATGCCGGAACGGCTATCCCCTTGTCGTTTGCATCGCCTTAAATAAGACGCACGCGGTTTATAGGTTCTTGTTCGTGGGCGAGAAGCCGGCCGCTTCGGTGTAAGTCGTACCGTTGAGACCGTTACTGAAACTATAGAGATACTTGAGGCCCGTGGGTGCATACTTGTAGACATCAACATCGCTGTTCGCGACGTCACCCATGGCTATCTCATCGCCCTTCTGGTTGAGGTTGCCAAAAATTGAGTCACCTTTGAGGGCCGAGGAACTGACGAGCTTGCACTTCGGATCGCAGCCACTGTATACGTACAGTGCGCCGGTTATATCGATCGAGACCAAGTTGCCCTTCGCGTCGAAGAAAAGACCGCCAAACCCCGCGTTCTTCGTGCCGGTTGCAACCGCGCCTTTACCTTTGCAGCCCTTCCAATAGACCAAGACGAAACCACTCGTCGTCGACGTGGCTGCCGACATCCAACAGTCGCCTTTTGTGTCCGCGGCGATGCCGCCGCCGTATCCCGTGATCGCCGAGTTCGTCACCGGTGGCCCGCAGCTGCTCGTCTTGAGCGAACAAACCAGAACGTCGCCAACACTGGTGCTGGTGGCTAGGATTTCTCCGACGTAGATCGAGTCCTTCGTTGCGTCGAAGCTTTTGGCGTCGGACGCTTGACCGTTCGTATCAGCGATCGATCCGAGAAGCTTTCCGCATGGCTTTGGACCTGCATAAACATTGATTGATGGTTCCGAGGTTCCGTCGCTTGCTGCCGGAAGGATCAGGTTCTGCTGGAGATCGACGCCCCAACCATTTATTGCATAACCGTTGATCGTGCAGGTTGGCGGGCTGTTTTTGCTGTTCGGATTTGGATATGCGTTGATGAGGCCTTCTGCCTCCGAAAGGTTGCTGTAGAATTCGCTAGCATAAAGCGCGCCCGCCGGCTTCTTCTTTTTATCCGGGAACGCCATTCCAAGATGCAAGCGCTGTATGCCGGTAGCGTGCATCCAACCCGGTACCAAGCTAATCGGCGTACGGTTGTTGGCTCGCTCAACGCGTGATGGCGACATAAGGCTCGGAACAGAACCGCTCTGCCCGGACAAATTGCCGGCGCAGGCGGCGAGAAGCCCCACGCCAACCGCGGTACAGAGCGCCGAAGTAAAGTAACGCATCAGGGAGTCTCCTTGGACGTGACGAGAAGTGTGGCTGCTAGAACCGACGGAACGACGCTACCGCTTGAAGCAGCTCGGAGGGCGTTGCGAGGGTGCCGGTGCCAAGGTTTGACTGCTCGATTTGGCTCAGAACATCCTGCATGTGTGTCACGGAGCCACGCGAGGTAGAGCTATACAAGCGCGGTCGTTGAGCGTGTCTACGGCAAGTCGTCGAAGACGCTTCCCTGTCTGACGGAAAGCCCTATTGCTGCATTGCCGGCCGGTCGGAAACCGAATCGAACTAATTACGCAATAAGCGTCGCATCCCAAGGCAAGTAGCTTATCATCCTTCGACAAGCTCAGGATGACATCGGGAGGTTCAGGATGACACCGAAACTCCAAATTCCCTAGCGCCTACGCGAAGCGCAGTCCTGAGCGAGCGCAGCGAGTCGAAGAGTCAGGATGACATTGGGAGGGGTCAGGATGCTTTTGCGGGGGCTCCTAAAGCGATCGCAATGTCGACGACGTCTTCTTCGGTCAGCGAAAGGCGGCGCATCGCGACCTCGTAGAGCTCGATCGTCTCTTCGCTCTTGCTTGAGGCGGCGCGCTCTTCGCGTAAACGCTTGACTTCGTCGGTTACGCGATGCGCCAGGTCCGACGAAGACTCGACGCCGGCGCGTGCGAGATGCTGGGAGTGACGGCGCAGTGTATCCTCCACGAGCGCGGCGCCGGTGTGTTTTCCGAACACCCAGCTCGTGTCCGCGCCGACCAGCTCGGCGGGAACTGCTTCATACATCCGGTGATCGATCAGCATCGCCTGGGTGTGGATGCCCGACTCGTGTGCGAAGACTTTGGAGCCGACGATCGGCTCGTGCTGCTGCAACGGGATGCCGCTCATGCGCTCCATGAAGCGCGCCAGCTCGCGCAGCTTCGCGTACTTGAAGCCGGGCAGCTCGATGCCATAGAGAACGCGAAGCGCAACGACGAACTCGTGCAGCTTCACATTGCCGGCCCGTTCGCCGTAGCCGTTGGCCGTCACCGATACGACCTTGAAGCCGCTCGAAACGGCCGTGATCGCATTGACGGTCCCTAGGCCGTAATCGTTGTGAAGATGCGCGACGATCGGTAGCCCTTGCGGTAACGCGGCGACGATGCGCGAACAGTACCAGCGCGTCGCTTCGGGCGTCAGCGTTCCCACCGTGTCGGGCCACGCCGGGCGGGTCCCGCCGGCCTCCAGGCCGGCTTTGAAATACTCGATGAAGTACGCAACGTCGCCGCGGCTGCCATCCTCGGCGCCGAACTCGATGTGCTCCACGCCGCACTCGCGCGCGTGCCGGATCGCGTCGCATTGCAGACGGATATTCGCGTCGCGGTAGAACGCCAACGGCAGATCGAGCCAGGCCTGCTCGTCGCGTCCTTCGTAGCGCAGCAGGGTCTTACCAATCTTGTATTTCAGATGCAGATCGCTGCCGCTGGTAAAGACGAAGAACGTCACTTCCCGCGGTTCGATTCCAACGTCGCGCAAGGTTTTGACCGTAACGTCGATGTCGCTCCGGTTGCTGCGGCACATTACGACGATCTCGACATCACCCAACTCGCCGCGTCGTTTGGCCCCCATGACGAGCTGCAGCGTGCGGCGATCGCCCGCCGACGCTGCCGGAAAGCCCACGCTCATGATGTGGACGCCGATGGCCGCCAGCTCTTTGGCGATCTCCAGTTTCTGGCCCGGGGTGTAGCAAACGCCCGGCATCTGTTCGCCGTCACGCAGCGTCTCGTCATAAATGCGGATCTCACCAGGATCGGGGAATTTGACCTCGCGCGTAAACTCTTTGGGATCCCGAATGAGGCGCTCGATCGGTTCGCGGAGCATACTTGGGCGTTCTACGAGCGCGAGACCATCTCTTCGTGCTTCACTTCAGCTTGCCGCTCGCCGAGGCGCAACTCGGCGGTATCCCGGGGGAAAAGCAACTCGAGCGTCCAGTCGAAGGCGACGCGAAGTTTGCGGTCCAGGCCCGGCAACCGCAACAAATAATAGGTGCGCCACAGAAACCACGCGATGAAGCCGGTGATGACGCGATTGCCCGGAAGTTGCGCGACGGCCTTGCGCCCTCCCAATGCGGCCATCATACCGAGCGAGCTGTATCGAAACGGCTTCGTCGGCTTGCCGCGCAGCGTAGCCACGATGTTGTCGGCCAGGCATGGCCCTTCGCGTATTGCGTGTTGCGCCGTCGCAGGATAGACGCCGCCCTCTCCGTCTGGAATCGATGCGCAGTCCCCGAGGGCCCAGACTCCCGCGACCCCTGCGACATGCATGTCGCTCTCCGTCTCGATCGCACCGCGTCTCGTCCTCGGCAGAGCGGCTTTCGCTACCGTTGGAGAGGGTTGAACGCCCGCGCTCCAGATGATGGTTTCGGTCTCAATGCGGTGTCCGCTCTGAAGATTGAGTCCGCTCGAGTCCGCGCCCGTAACGCCATCGCCCGTTCGCACTTCGACGCCGCGGCGCTCGAGGACGCGGCGCGAGTACTCGCCCATCTTCGCAGGAAGGCCGGCGAGCAAGGTGGGTCCCGCTTCGACCAAAATCATCTTGACCTGCTTCGGCTGTAAGCGCTTGTAGAAGCGCAACACGCTCCGAAAAAGCTCCACGATCTCACCCGCCGTTTCAACTCCTGTAAAGCCGCCGCCGACGACGACGAGCGTTAGGAGGCGCTTGCGCCGTGCTTCATCGTCGATCGTGTCGGCAAGTTCGAGGAGCCAAACCAAATGATTGCGCAACGCATCGGCGTCGTCCAGCGTCTTGAGCGCCCAGGTGTGCTCCGCGACTCCGGGCAGACCGAAGGTCGAGGTCGAGGCCCCGAGCGCCAGCACGAGGTGATCGAAGGGTTGGACCACGTGCGTGCCGGTGAGGACGTGGTGGTACTTCACCGTGCCGGCTCCGACGTCGATTTCGTCGACGTCGGCCAGAACGTAGCGGCTGCGCCGTAACTGCTCGCGGATCGGCGTGACGACGTGACGGACTTCGAGCTCGCCGGACGTCACCTCGGGCAGCATCGGCGTGAAGAGCGTGTAGTTCTCGCGGCTGAGCACGACGATCTCGGCTTCGTCGGGGCGCAGACGCCGCTCGAGCCGGCGGGCTACGGCCATTCCGGCGAAGCCTCCGCCAAGGATTACGATGACCGGCACGAGTCGCGGTTGAAGACCACTGCGTGGATTACCTTCCGCCCCCCGCGCCGCCGCCGTCCGAAGAGCAGCGCGAAGCTCCCAAGCCGGTCCAGCGGCGTAACCGAGGCATCGGTGCGATCGTCGCCGCCGTCGTCGCGTTCCTTCTGAAGTTCAAGTTTCTCTTGTTGATCGGCGCGAAGCTCTTTGGGATCAGCTGGAGCTTTCTGCTCTCGCTCTGGATCTACGTCGTCATCTTCGGTTGGAAGCTCGCGGTCGTCGTAATGCTGCTCTTGCTCGCGCACGAGCTCGGGCACTACTTCGCGTTTCGCGCATACGGCTTGCCGGTGCGCCTGCCGGCTTTCGTTCCGTTGTTGGGCGCGTTTACGGCGGGCGCCGCTCCCGACGATCTAGAGCAGGACGCCTACATTGCGCTGGCGGGACCGTTGACCGGCCTCGGGCTCGCTGCGGCCTGTTATGCTATCGGCGACGTAACGCACGATCGCTTCTGGTTCGCATGCGCCGATCTTTCGGCGTTTTTGAACCTCTTCAACATGCTTCCGGTACCACCGTTCGACGGCGGCCGAATCATCGGCGCCGTGTGGCCGCCGCTCTGGATCGCCGGATTCGTTCTCTTCATTGGCTTTGCGATTTTTTGGCACATCCCGCTGCTCTTCATTGTCATCATCGGTTTGCTGGGGCTGCCTTCGATTATCGCCGCGTGGCGGGGGCACGCCGATCCGCGAGCCGCAAACATGACGTTCGGCGCGCGCGGTCGCGTGAGCGTCTGGTATCTCGCGACGGTTCTGGGGCTGCTCCTCGTCATGTCGCAATCGCACGCGATCGCGACTCCCGGCTCGACGAGCGCCTTCGGCTGGTGAATCGCGCGTGGCTGCTCGCCTTCGCGTACATTGCGATAGCGATCGCCCTCCTCGCGGCGCGCCCGTTGCCGACCCCGGGACCGTCCTTGCGCGACTTCGAGGCGTATTGGTCGGCCGGATCGGCGTGGAACGCCCATGTCGATCCTTACTCAAAAGCAATCTGGCAGGCAGAGCGCAGCGTTCCCGGCGTTGACGCTCGACGCGGCGAACTCTTACCATTCATCAATCCGCCGCCGACGCTGCTGCTCTGGAGTCTCTTCGGGCGACTGCCGTATCAGCCGGCGGCCACGCTCTGGCTCGCGCTCCTTGCGGGCGCGCTTCTCGCGCTGATTATTACCGTTCTTCGCGCAAGCGGCGTGCCTCGCGGCGCGTTTGTTTACTGCGCCGCGCTGGCGCTAGCGATTGCATTTGGACCGGTCACGAGCGACCTCGCCCTGGGACAGCTCGCGTTGCCGGCGTTCCTCGGAGCGACGCTGCTGGTCGTGCTCGCCGATCGTTCCATACCGATGGCCACCGTGGCCGCGACTTTCGCGTTTGCCGCACCCAACGTCGCGCTTGGGTTAGCGTCGCAGCTCGAGCGCACGCGCGCGGCGTTTGCGATCGCTGCAGCAGTGGCGATTACCTACGCCTTGGGCGTCGTAACTGCTGGTTGGAGTTGGCCCCTTGCCTATACCGCGGCCGCGGCCGCTCACGGCGCGGCCGAGCGATTCGTGACGATCCAGCTGGCCCCGGCCGCGATCGCGTACGGGTTTGGCGCGACGCCGGCGAATGCGCAGCTGATTGCAATCGTGGCGGCAATCCTCGCGGTGGCCGCTGCGCTGCTTCTCGCGTTGCGCGTACGCGATGTATTTGCTCGATTTGCGGCGTGGTCGACGCTCGTGCCGTTCGTCGCGATATTCTTCCACGAGCACGATCTTCTGATCGCTTACCCTGCCGCGCTTTGGTGCGCGCTGCGAACGCACGCGACGGCACGGACGTTCGCGCTGGCGGGCGCGCTGCTCGTCTCGATCGATTGGCTCGGTTTGGCCCAGCGGCCGACCGGCATTACTCAAAGCGCGCTGCTTGCCATCGCGGCGTTAGTCGCGTTCGCCGCGCTTGGCGACGCCGGCGAGGCGCGCGGCGCTTGGCGTGCCGCGTTGCCCCTCGCTGCGCTGTTTGCCGGAGCGGCGCTGCTTGCCGCGCATCATCCCGCGCCGGTGTGGCCCGACTCTTTGCGCAATTTCCACGCGACGTCAAACGCTAGCATTGCCGAGATTTGGTTGGCCGAACAACGCGCCGGCGGTCTACTGGCTGTGGCGCCGGCGTGGGCCTTCCTGCGCGCGCTCCCGTTGCTAGGCTGCGCGCTCCTCGCCTATGCTATATATCGACATTCCCCATATCGTCGAACGGCGTAAAAGCGCCTGGATGATAACCCTTTAGGCCGGGATTGTAAGCGTAGCCGGTATCGAGCACCTCGAGAACGATCGTCGGCACGTCGGCCACGATCATTCGCATCTCCTGCGCGAGCAGAACTTTTTGCTTCTCCGGGTCGTACGTGAGCTTAAGTTGCTCCATCAGATCGTCGAGTTTCTTGTTGCAATAGTGCGTCACGTTCTGACCGTTGGGCGGGATCTGATTGCATTCCATCGTGTTGGAGATATCGGCGACCGGCAGCCCCTGCCACGAGAACATCGTCATGTCCCATTTGCCGCCATACACGATGCCGGCGTTCTGATAGGGGGCAAAAAACATTGCCGGCGCGAACTTGCGTGTCTCGATGTCGATTCCCACGGCGCGCAGCTCTTCGCGAATCAGCTCGACCGTATCGTCGGCAGTTGAAACGCCGGTGTAGTACGGGAACTGGAGCGACAACCGCACTCCGTTCTTGACGCGAATGCCGCCCGTCCCGACCTTCCAGCCGGCCTGGTCCAGCAGCTGCCGCGCCATGGCGGGGTTGTGATCGACAAATGGGATGTTCTTGACCGCGAACGGCAACGTCGGCGGCACAATGCTCTCTTGCAAAATGGCGTAACCGTGGGCGATCTTCGAAACGATCTCCCGACGATCGATCGCGTAGCGAATCGCTTGGCGCACGCGAACATCGCTGACGAGCGGCCGCGTGACGTTAAAGTCGAGGTGAGAGTAGTAGATGCCGGGCTGCACGTAGGTATGAACGCGGTCGATCGCCTTCGTCTGAACGATGTACGAAGGCGGGACCTCAGGCCAAAGCTCGACGTCGCCGGTCTGCAAGAGCGTGAGCAACGTATCTCGAGACGGGATCAGCCTGTAGGTAATCCGCTGCAGTTTCGGAGCGCCGCGGAAATAGTACGGATTGGCCTCCAGTTCGATGCTGTCGCCGCGCTTCCAATCCACGACGCGGAATGGCCCGATGCCAACCGGCTTGGAGTTATACGGAACGCTATTAATGTTCTTATACGCTGCTAGCAAATGCTTGGGAAGCACGGTCGGGTTTGCGCCGGCGCTGCCGAAAAACGTCGGTATATAGGGCGAGTACGGATGCTTGAGATGGTAGACGACGGTGTACTTGTCGGGCTCGTCCATCTTCGCGATCAGGTTCCAGCCGTCGCGCCCGACCTCGTTGTTCGCCGGATTGAGGACGACCTGAGTCGAGAAAACCACGTCGTCGGCATTGAATGGCGCGCCATCGGACCAGCGCACGCCTTTGCGCAAATGCCAGGTGATTGTGTTGCCATCCTTGCTGATGCCGCCGTTTGCCTGGGTGGGGATGGAGGTCAGCAGCTCGGGATATGGGTCATTGTGCGCGTCGTACTTCACCAGATAGGCTTGCGTCATCTCCGAAATATAGCCGAGCGTCGTCTCCGTAAAGAGATGCGGATTGAGGGTCGGAACGTCGCCGCTGCCGTCGGCGATGGTCAAATAATGGGTGGCAACCGTCTGTCCGCCCTTGGTGCACGAACAGAGTATGGCGGCCGCGGCGGCGACGGCAATGAGAGACGAAACTCTTAGCATGCGCTGCGCTCCTTAAATAGAGTAGTTCCAGGGATCCCAAAATGCCGAGATAACGGGGGATGGGTCGAAGCCCTTCAAGTCGCTGTTGTAGACGAACGGGGCTCGAGTGAAGCTGACGATGATGGTCGGAACGTCCTTCGTGAGCTGCTGCTGGACGATGATGTAATCCCGCTTCCGCCGAGCTTGATCGACGGTCGAAAGAGCATCGTTCATCGCAGTCGTCGCGACCGGATTATCCCAGAACATTGCATTCTGTCCGTGCGGCGCCATGTTCTCCGATGAGTAAATCGCGCTGTCGTCGGGATCGGCCGCGGCATACCATGAAAAGCCGGCCGCGTCGTAATGGCCTCCTTGGAGAATCCCGCTGGAGGAGTTGTCGAAGAACTGACTCGACGGATAGTTCTTGATGTCGGCTTGCACGCCGACGTCGCGCCACTCGCGTTGCAAGTACGTTTGCAGCGCTTTGCCGTAGTTGGACTCGGTTTGCGTGCTAAGGGTAAACTCCAGTCGTTGACCGTTCTTGACGCGCACCCCATCGGGCCCGACCTTCCAACCATCCGCATCGAGAGTCGCGCGGGCCTTCTGCGGGTCGTACGGGTAGTGGGTAACGTCGTTCGTAAAAGCCCACGAGAGCACCGGGCTTTGATCCGTCTCGGCGGCTCTCGCCGATCCATGTAGGAGCTTGCTGATGATGTCCGCACGGTTGGTGGCATAGGCCAGCGCAATGCGAACGTTGCGGTCGCTCACGATCGGATGCCTAAGGTTGAAATCCACGTGTGTGAAGAGAAAGGAGTCTACCCGGATCGCAACCAGTCCGTTTGCGGGGTCGGCGGCCAGCGCCGCGTATTGCGGCCACTTCATCCCGGTCCCGACCGCCAGCATGTCGATTTCGTGGGTCTGAAGCTGCGTCTCTTCCGTGTTTTCGTCGGGCAGAATCCTGTAGATCACTTCGTTGAGCTTAGGTTTACCGAGATAGAAATCCGGATTAGCCACCATTCGAACGTCCTGGCTGCGATTCCAGGCGACGACCTTGAAGGGGCCGCTTCCAATCGGCAGCGAGTTATAGGGGGCTGTGTTGAACGAGCCCTTATCGTCGTTGTACTTCGCCAAGATATGTTCCGGCAGGATTGGCGCGTTCCCGTTCACGCTCCAAAGCTGCTGCAGGAACGGCGCATAGAGCTTCTTCATGTGAATCACGGCGACGAGCGGATTCGAGCAGTCGATGCTGCCGATGCTCTTGTAGCCATCGGTCGTGACCACGTTGTTATGCGGATTCATCACGACTTGCCACGTAAACTTGAGGTCGTCGCAGGTCAGCGGAGTGCCGTCTTGCCACTTGATGTTCGGACGCAACTTGTAAGTCAGCCGCAATCCATCCTTGCTGACGTCGCCGTTGGCAATGGTGGGGATTTCGCGCAGTGCATCGGGAACGGGGTGCGCCTTCGAGTCGTAGCGGATCGCCCACGAGAAGATGAACATCGAGAGATCCAGCGTCGGCGAGGCAGAATCCAGAACCGGATTGAGACTCTTGGGATCGGTCCCTTCGGACCAGCGAAAGACTCCGGGCTGGGTCCACGGATGGCCGGCCACGGCGGAGCCCGAACCGGAAACCCTCGAACAGCCGGCTAACGCAACCGCCGCTAACAGCGCGACGAGCAATGACGTGATCCTGACGCTCATGCGGATCCCACTTCTTCATCCGGCTGCGCAAGCATTGCCGCGGGATCGATGCCGCGTTGGGCGCAAAAGTCGCGATAGGCACTCGGAGCAATCTCCGACGGCTTGATCTCGCTGCGACCGCCCCAGAAGACGTTGGTATAGGCGAACTCCACTCCGGCCTCCCGCAAGTGCTCGTCGATCGCGGCTTTGTGG
>Ga0265356_1000107_pt1 | contig 14321 bp, 11 predicted proteins | sample NZE4metagenome_FD_189075 | JGI IMG/M metagenome (GOLD analysis project Ga0265356, IMG submission 189075) | Rhizosphere microbial communities from Maridalen valley, Oslo, Norway - NZE4 | ecosystem: Host-associated > Plants > Roots > Rhizosphere > Soil | place: Norway: Oslo | collected 2017-09-15
TCGATACCAAACGCTTTCGGCCGCCGACCGCTGCGGAACGCCGGCAGGCGCGCGAATCGTTTGGCATCGGAGAGAGCGAGCGCGTCATCCTGTACTTCGGACGCGATATCGACGTGAAGGGTGGCGACATTCTCTGGCAGGCGCTCGACGAATCGCCGCCCATCGTGCTGCTCGGCGTTGGGCTTCCGCCACGAGCGGTGGCGGAGTTCTCGTCGCGCGTGCGAACGATCGCGCTGCCGTTTGTCGCCGACGTTGCGCCGCTCTATTGGGCTGCCGACGTTCTGGTGATGCCGAGCCGCCGCGAGGCTGCCCCGTATACCATGCTCGAAGCGCTCTGCTCAAATCTTCCGGTCATCGGAAGCAACATCGCACCTTTGGCCGAAATCGCAGCCGAGGCGCCCGACGTCGTGCTCGTTGCAAACGATCCGGCGAGCTTGTCGCATGCCTTACGTAACCGCGTCGAGCGCCGTTCGACGGAAATCGAAAGCGTGCGCGCGCGTTTCGGGCTCGACCATTGGGTCGGCGAGATGAGAAGCCTCTATGCGGCATAGCGGCCCACAGTCGGTGCTGCAGATCGTCGGCAGCATTCGCGAATACGGGGCGGAAAACTTCGTGCCGCTGCTGAGCCGCGAGCTCGATCGGCTCGGCGTCTCGGTCGCAATCCTGACGGTGCGCGGGCCGGTTGCGCAGTCCGCGGGATCGGTTCAAGTCTTGACGGCCGGCCGGCGCTCGCGCTGGGATCTCGGCTTTTTCCTTCGGATGGTAAAGACCATCCGCCAATACCAGCCGACCGTCGTTCATACGCACGGCTATCATGGTAAGCTCTGGGGTCGTTTGGCCGCGCGCATGGCCGGAATCCGGACGATCGTGCACACCGAGCATAACAGCGATTTTAGCAGCCACGCGATCCAGCGCGTCGTCAACTGCGCTCTCAATCGGTCGACCGATGCGGTCGTTACGTTCTCCGACGTTCTGGCGGCGCGACTGGTCAAAGAAGATTGCGTCCCGCTGGATCGGATCGTCGTCATTCCCAATGGCGTGGCACCTCCGGAACGCAAACCCGGCAAGTTCGCACTGCACGTTCACCCGCCAATCGAGAAAGGCGCGAAGATCATCTTACACGTCGGCCGTCTCATGAAAGTCAAGAATCAGCAACTCGCTATTCGAGTCTGTCGCGAGCTCCGCGATCTCCATCCGAACCAGCACTTTTGCGTGCTCTTCGCCGGCTCCGGCGAGGACGAGCACGCGCTCAAAGAGCTGGCCGCGACGCTTGGCGTCTCCGATCGCGTGCGCTTCCTCGGCTATCGCAGCGACGTCGACGACATCATGCGCCGCTGCAACGTGGTGCTGCTTACCTCGCTCAACGAAGCGATGCCCCTCACCGTGCTCGAGGCGATGTACGCCGGCACTCCAATCGTTACGACTCCGTGGCACGGCGCGAGCGAACTGCTGGAAGATGGCAAGCTGGGCTGCGTTACGGCGAGCTACGATCCCAAGACGGTGGCTACGGCGCTTTCGCGGTGGCTGGACGACCGCGACGGCACGATGCGGGCCGCCGACGCGGCATACTCCGCGGTGCGCAGCCGCTTCGACATTCGAATCACCGCGCGTCAGCATGCCGCGCTCTACGCGAGGTTCAATCTTGCAAACTAACTCGTCCGCGATCTCCGTGCGAAACGTCGAAAAGGGCTTCGTCGTGCGGCACGGCGCGCGTCACACGCTCTCCAAGGATCGCCGTAAGAACGTGCTGCACGACGTCAACCTCGAGGTGCGTCGCGGCGAGCTTATCGGCTTACTCGGCGCCAACGGCGTCGGCAAGACGACGCTCTTGAAGATGATGGCCACGCTCACGCTTCCCGATGCCGGGTCGATCGAAATCGAGGGAATCGACATCAAGAAGGATCCACTCCTGGCCCGTACCCGCATTGGGTATTGCGGAAGCGAAGACCGGAGCTTCTATTTCCGGCTCACCGCTCGCGAAAATCTGCGCTTCTTCGGTGCGCTCGCGGGTTTGCGCGGCCGCCGGCTGCAGCTTCGCATCGGGGAAGCTCTCGACGAAGTTGCGCTCGGCGAGGCGATCGATCGCCGCTTCGGCGAGTTCTCTTCGGGTATGCGCCAGCGCATGACGGTGGCTCGCGCGTTGCTGAGCGATCCGGATATCATCTTTTTCGACGAGCCGACGCGTGCCGTCGATCCGATCCATGCCGACGAGCTTCGCCGGATGATCCGTAAGGATCTGGTTGAAGACCGCGGCAAAACGGTCGTGCTCGCGACCAACGTTCTCGAAGAGGCTTGGTCCATTTGCGATCGAGTCGCCGTCGTGAGTAACGGCACGATTGCATGCGTCGCGCCGCCTTGTGAGTTGGGCGCCAGTCACGCAAACGGTTCGGCAACTCCGCCAACCCCCATCGAGCTTTTTAAGGCAATTACGACTTATGGTATGTGAACGTCCCGTCGCTCCCTCACCGCTGACCGCGCTGGCTAATGCGCTCTCGAAGACCGGCGCGATCTTCGTGCGCGATGCGCGCTGCGCGCTGTCGTACCCGGCGTACTTTCACTCGCAGTGGATCGCGATCTTCGTCGAAGTTACGATCGCCTACTATCTGTCGTTGATCGTGGCGCCTTCGGCGTCGTTCGGCGCCAACGGGCAGACGGGAAGCTATTTCACCTATCTCGTCGTCAGCTTCGCCTTTGTCACGTTCCAGAACAACGCGATGCTCAGCTTCGCCGAGTCGATCCGCGAGGGGCAGACAACGGGAACGCTGGAGGCCGTGTTGGCGACTCCGACGAGCCTGTCGTTGATCATTTTGGCGACGGGCCTTTGGTCGTTTACGTTAACGCTCGGGCGAGTCGTCGTGTACTTTTTGCTCGCGCTGCTCTTCGGCTTGAACCTACACCACATGAACTGGCTTACCGCCGCGGTCTTTCTCGTTCTCACAATTGCCGCGGTCTCACCGATCGGCGTGCTGGCCGCCGCGGCGACGATGGTTTTCAAGAAGACCGGGCCGCTGGCATTCTCAGTAAATAGTGCGACGAGTCTGTTCGGCGGGGTCTACCTTCCGTTGACACGGCTGCCGTTGCCATTACAGGCGATTGGCTGGATGTTGCCGATTACGCACGCGCTCAATGGGTTTCGCGCCGCCGTCTACGGCGCGACGCTTTGGGACCTTCGTATGGAGGTCGTCTGGCTCTTGGGGCTGACGGCGGTCCTCATGCCGGTATCCTTGTACCTCTTCGCACGCACCGTTCATCGTGGGCGACACGATGGCAGCCTGGCCGGATACTAGCCGGCCGATGTTCGAGAATTTATCTCGGGAGAGTCTGATGAAACGCTTAATTTCACCGATCGCATTCCTGGTCGCAATCTGCTTCGCCGCAACGGGAGGCATGGCGATTGCCGCGGGTACGTATGAAATCCATCCGGGCGACCAGCTCCTGGTCTCCGTTTACGGAGAGACGTCGCTGACGCAGACCGTGACCGTGCTGCCCGACGGCTACGTCAATCTTCCGCTAGTGGGAAAAGTCCACTTTGCGGGAAGGACGCCCGAAGCCGCTCGACAGCAGCTTGCAACTGCGCTTCAGCAGTACATCCGCAATCCGTTGGTAACCGTCGAGGTCGTAACGCAAGGTCAGATCAACGCGCTGGTCTTGGGCGACGTGAAGTCGCCGGGTAAGTACGCCTTGCGCTCGAATGCCAAGTTGTCGGATGCGATTGCCGCCGCCGGCGGCCTCGATAGCTCGCTCGTTGGCGAGCTTCCGGTCGCGCGGGTGCAGAACGATGGCGGCGCGGTGCAGATGTCCTCGCTTCAAGGGCTGCTTCGCGACGGCGACTCCACGCAAGACGTTCCGCTCTCGGATAGCGCGGTCGTGTACGTGCAATCGCGTCAAACCTTTTTCGTCGAAGTCATCGGGGCCGTGGACCATCCCGGTGACGTGCAACTGCATGCCGGCGACGCGTTGAGCGTCGCCGTCGCAAAAGCGGGAAATAGCGCGACCGCGCAGTCCGACCTCAGCCACATATACATTAGCCACAAAGCCGCCAACGGCACCGACGTCACTCAGGAAGTCGATATGTATCAGGCCTTGGAGCATGGCAATCTCGCCGGCGACCCCAAGCTGCAAAAAGGGGACGTCGTGTACGTACCCCAGACGCGAAAGCCGGGCACCAGCGGCTCCAGTATTTTGAACTTCATCCGTCTGATTTTAGGATTTTAGGTATATGATAAACGTTTACCAAACCGCCTTGGGTTCGTCACGCAAGCCTCCCGTACGCGACGCGTTCGCGCTTCTCGCAGAGTGGGCCGGCATTTTAAAGCGGCGAAAGAAGATTGCGCTGATCGCGCTGGGCTCGCTATTGGCGCTCCTCCTCATCATGGTGCTGACGACACCGAAATCCTACACCAGCGACGCCAGCGTCATCGTCGGAATGGGACGCCAGCCCAGCAGCGGCGACGCCCCAACAAACTTGCCCATTCTCAACGCGCTGATGGTCGTCTCGGGAATTCAAACGGGCGAAACGTACGCTGAGCTGATGACTGAGGCGCCGGTCGCGAGCCAAGTAATCGCGCAGCTTGGACTCAAGACGAGCGACCGAGGCCTACTTTCGAAAGTCAAGGTCGAGCCCGTCAACAATACCTCGATCATCCGCATCTCCGCGACGTGGTCGAGTCCGCAAATGTCGGCGCAAATTGCCAACGCGTTTGCCACCGCCTTCATCGCGCACGAGCGCGATCTGGTCGCTTCGCAGGCGGAGACCGCGCTGCGCTTTCTCTCGGCGGAGATGCCTGCGGCGGCACGGCGTCAGCGCACGGCCGACAGCGCGCTGAGCACGTTTCAAAAGAGTCACCAGGTCGCCGACATGAGCACTCAGGCGCAAGCGACCGTCAATGCGCTGACCGCGCTTGACGTTAAGTCGGGTCAGCTACTGCTCGATCGCCGCCAAGTGGCCGCCGAGCTGCGCAGCGACGTCGCTCAGTCAAACGCGATCCAGCCGACCACGTCGGGCTCCGAGTCGTTATCGCCCAACCCGGTAGTGCAGGAGCTGCGTACGCAGCTCTCTCAAGTCGATACGCAACTGGGCGAAGCCCGTAGAATGTACACGGAACGGCACCCGGCCGTCATCGCGCTGCGCGACCAGCAGCAGCAGATCGAACAAGAGATTGCGCGCGAACCGGCGACGATTGTCTCTGGGACGAGCACGGTCGTAAATCCGGCCTACGAACAGCTTACCGAACAAGCCACCGGCTATCGCACGGAGATGGCCTCGGACGCGGCCGGGCTGGCTGAAGTCGCCGCGCAGCGTAAAGCGCTGATGGGGCAGATCAAGTTGTTACCGGAGGAGACGCTGCAGCTCGCTGGGCTGGAGCGAAATGCGCGGCAGGCCGAGGCCGTTTACGGAGCCCTGCAGCAACGCACGAGCGACGCTCTGATCGCAAAGAGCACCGCAATCAGCGACGTTACCGTCACGCAGGCGGCCGATCCGGCCGATGCCGTCTCACATCCGAGCCGCGCAGCGATTTTACTGATTGGCGTGCTGGTGAGCCTCATTCTCGTCGCGACGCTGATCGCCATCCTGGAGTACCTCGATAAGCGCGCGCGATCCGAGGAAGAGATCCGCGCGGCCTTTGGCCGGCACGTTCTCGGAGTTCTTCCCGACCTCGAGGTCAGCGACGAGCAGTCGCTTCCGTGGTTGCGTGCGATGGCGCTGGAATCGCTGCTGCAACTCGTTCGCTCGATTTGGTTCACATCGTCGCGCGAGCTGCGCTCGGTCGCCTTTACGAGCCCTGGCGTCGGTGACGGCAAGAGCACGCTGGCAATCAACGTTGCGTGGACCTTGGCCGAAATGCAGCAGCGAGTGCTGCTTATCGACGGTGACCTGCGGCGGCCGATGCTGCACAAGCTGCTCAACGTGACCAACGGCTCGGGTCTCGCCGACGTCTTGAGTGGCGCGTCGACTTTCAAAGAGAGCGTGCGAAGCACGGCGGTTCGCGGGTTGGATCTGTTGACGAGCGGAACGCCGCTCTCAACTCCCGCGCACCTGCTGCAATCGGGCGACTTCGACCAGCTCTTACGCGAAGCGAAGTCGGATGGTTATCAGCGCATTATCATCGATCTTCCGGCCGTCATGCCGGTTGTCGACGCGGCAGCCGTCGCGGAGAAGCTCGACGGCACGATCCTGGTGGTCTCGGCCGCAACCACGAATGCTGAGTCGGCGCGTCAGGCCGTCTCGCACGTTGAAAGCCTCGGGATAAGCAACTTGCTCGGGCTGGTCGTCAATCGCGTTCGGCGCGAGACGGGCGCGGACGCTGCGTACTACGTCGCAACGCAGGGGGCCCCCCTGGCGCTGCCGTGACACACGTGCTCACCTAAGGCAAGCAAGGAGGAGGCCCCCACTATGGGACTAAAGTCTCATGAATGCTGCGACCTTTGCGGGCAACGGTGGTCGCCGCGGCGCTGGTAGCTATCCCAACTGGCTGCAGCGCGCCCTCGATCTCTCCCTTGCAACCCTCGACTTGCTGTAAAAATAGCGCCACGTCCGGCGGCGACTTTCTCGGCTGCCCGTATCCGGGCGGCAACGTCTACCAGCGCAATATCGCCGAGGAGCAGCCCGTCGCGGAGAGTGCGGCCTACATTCAGGCAATGGTCGACGGCGGTGGTGGCGCTGCCTTGATGGCCACAATGCCGACTTACGAATTCGTCAACATGGCGAATGGTAGGACGCCACTCCTTCCAGTCAATCCGCTGGTCAACTATATTATTCCCTACTCGCCGTTTCCGTGGGAGGCGTCCTTCTATATCGAGCCGCTCGTCGACGGACACTCGCTCGTCCTCCAGGCTCAGAACTGCCATTACTATGAGGGCTTCGAAACGACATACTCGCCGTCGAGCGGGCTGACGATGTACGATGACACCCACATAAATCTCAACAAAGCATTCAAGCGGCCTGCGACCGGCGGCCTCTCGACCTCGACTGGGATTCCGTTGGCACTTCTCGCTGTGCGTCCTGAGGAGTTGACTGCCGGAGTCATCTCGCATGCGCTCGGCTGGAACGCCGTGTACGGCTCGCTCTCCAACTCCAAGTGCGTTTCGCCTGCCGGCCGTATCGACTGCACCGACGGCACACCGTATGCCGGGCCGCCGAGCGACACCCCGATGCCGTCTGGTTCGCACGCCCGGCTCAAGAGTTCGTTCGATATCTCGGGCTTCAGTCTAGAAGCCAAGATCGTGGCGAAGGCCATGCAAACCTATGGAATGTACGAGTACGACACCGGTTGCTGCAATGAGATCCTCTTTACCAACGACGAGTACGGCGCGCCGGCCTGGACGAGTGCGGACGCGGACAACCTCGCGACGATTTCCCCGAGCGACTTGGAAATCGTCCCGCCGCCGTAAACGCATGGTAGGATAGATGAGGAGGAGGATGCTCGAGTGCAACCACTAGGCATTAAAGTTACGCTATGCGTCGCCGGCGTTTTCGCCTTGGGGACTATGAGAGGTCCCGCGCCGATTGCGGAGCCGAGGGACCAATTGCTCGCGCAGGTCATCGCGCCGTGCGTTACGCCGACGGTCGTCGCGCCGACCGTCGTCACGCCAAGCGTCGTCACGCCGACCGTCGTCACGCCGACGGTCGTTGCGCCGACCGTTATCACGCCGACCGTTGTCACGCCGACCGTCGTTGCACCGACCGTTGTTGCACCGACCGTCGTCGCACCAACCACCGTGTCTCCGAGCATCGTCGCGGGCTGCCCCGCGCCACAAGTCCAGGGAACTCCGCCTCCTGCAGCGGCCGCACCTGCAGCAACGGCTGTACCTTCGGCGCCGCCAAGCCCGCCAATAGACTGACCCTCGTTACGGCCTCAATCAAGCACCGGGTGGCGTTCCCGACACTTTGGGATATTTGGCCGCTTGTATGAGAGCGGCCAAATGTGCGCGGGTCACCGAATCGTGGTTGCCGCGCATTGAGACCGTGGCGTCACGAGCGATCCGCAATAATTCGGCTGCAGCGAGCGCTTGTGCGTCCGGTGGCGTGCCCTTCGGAGGCGCGATTACGAGCGTCGCCAGCCGTTCGACGTATTCGCTTTGCAAATTGCGCGAAACGAGCGGAATTGTGGCGTCGTGCAAATCGCCAAAGACGCCGGCGTGGAGCCAATCGAAGAGATCCGCAATCGTCATCGTCGGTCGCGTCGACTCGGCTGGATTTTCGTCGATGCGCTGCAGCACGAGCGGTTTAAAGAGATAATCGACCGCAGCGAGTTGTGTCGCGTTGACCTGCTCGACGAGTGGAAAGTCGTGACGGGCCGGCGGGTCGTAGGCCCACGCCGGCAGATTTCCGTAACCTTCCCAGCCGGTGTAGCCGTAGCCCGCCCACTCCGAGTACCTCAGCCGATTCAACACCGACGCGGGAACGCGCAAAGCGTCGGAACTAAAGAGCGCCGCGTCCAGAACTGCCATCGCGCGACGCTCGGTCCGCAGGCTTACCGGCTCGATCGGCAATTGCGCATCGGGATCGCCGGCATGCGCCCAGGAGAGATATTGACCGCCGAGATAGTGGGCGGCTGCGATCGCGCATTGGTCGTAATGGCGCAACATCAGTGCGAGAACGTCGCGTTCTTGTTCGTACGCATTCCCTCCGGCGGGCCAGTACTTATTGAGCGAGGCAATCTGGTCGCGATACATCTTCATCTGAACGTCGCACCACGAGAGAGGATCGTCGGTCAGCATGCCTTGCTCGACTCGAGGGTCGGCGGCGTGCCCCGTTTCATAATCCACGTCTTCGTCGGAAGCGTAACGCGTCCACGGGTTTGACCACGCCGACGCCCAACGCCGCAGCGTCGGAACCTCTTGCTCCGGGGTCGACGCACCGGGAATGCTCGCATAGCCGAACTTAATGGCATAATAGTCGTATGGACCGATCGTGGATTGGAAGAACTCCCCTTGTTTGTACGGCTGCGGCCAGAGGTTCAACGGCGCATATTCCATGACGCTCGACGTAATGCCGTGCTCCCGCGTGAACGCCGTGCTCTGTAGCTCGGCGGCCGTGTACGCCTCGTGCCCGATGAAATTGTGCTGCATGCCCAGATTATGGCCCATCTCGTGCACGATCGTTGCGAAGATCGAATCGTGGAGAAATGCGGCGGGCATTGGGTCGGTCGTGCGGTCATACCGCACGGGATCGACGACGTATTGCCACGCGAGACGCGGCGAGCTTCCGACGACCGCCGAGACCAGAACGCCGGTGCGGATCTCCTCGCCGGTGAGCGGATTGAACAGCGTCTGCGAATCTGCGCCAAAGCTCGGCCGGGTCTCGTCGAGCCAGCGTATCACGCTATAGCGGACGTCGTCGGGATCCCAATTAGGATCGTTCGGCTGATCCCGTACGATTATTCCATCGAGGATGCCGATCTTTTCTAGGGCTTTGTTCCAATCGAGACAAGCATCTCGGATCGCTCCCCGGTACGCCGGTGGAATCGTGTTGCTCAAGTAGATGACCATAGGATGCCGCGCGGTCGAGGGCCGCCCCGAATCGGCCGGATCGAAGTTCCATCGGACGATGTAGGGCAGCTGGCGCCGTGCTCGAGTATCGTTGGAGAAGTCGATATAGATATCGTCGTAGAGCCCAACGCGGTCGTCCATCAAACGCGGGCGGTAGTCGTCGTGCGGCATCTGCACGAAGTTGTAGACAACGCGCATCAGAATGCGGCGAGCATCGGGTGCGGTGTCGATCACGTGCGCGGCATCGGTTGCCCAGGTCTGACCCACCGTAATCACATCGTTCTCGGGAAATGCCTTGACGCCGTCGAAATACGAAAGCGTTGGATCGAGCCGGTACGCTTTAGCGGGGGGGATCCTGTCGTTAATGACGTTGCGCAGGTCGATATTGTCACCAAGGAGCGAGGACAGATCGAAGATTACGTTTCCGTTTGAAGGATTTTCGGCGACAATCTTGCCGATGCCGACGACTGAGTCGGGGAAGCTGCCTTCAATGGCGAGCTGCGCGGACGCGCTCGCTCCGGCGTGCGCGTACCAGTTTCGCCACACCATGACAACGCTGTCGCCGCGTCGCTGAAAGCGGAGGATCTGGGTGGGAAGGTAATCGGTATCGCCCCACCAGACTGGGTTCTGGCCGATCCCGTTCCCTGGCGTAATCGTCTCGAGGAAATCCGCGTTCAACTGATCCGGCGCGAGCTCGAGATATGTCCCGCCGTCTTTCTGCCAGATCGTGAAGAGGCCGCGGTAAGCGTGCGCCCCCGCGACGAACTCGGTATAGGACTGCGCGGCGAGGGCGCGTCCCCCCACCAAAACCAAGAACGACGCGGCGAGGATCGCGGCGATCGGTAACGTCCGTTTCATGGTGCAATCTTCGAAGGATTTAACGCGAAACTCTCCCAGCGCGTAGCCCGCATCGCGCGACGGGATCCAACGTAGGCCCCTGCGGCTCCAATGGGGAATTATCGTGGCCCATGGCCTTTCGCCGCACTCTAGCCTTCATCGCTCTTCTTGCATGGGGGGCCGGTAGCGTTGGCGGGCCTGCCCGCGCGCAAACCTCGCCTCAAACTGCGGCGCTCCCGTCGACGGTAACCTCCGACACCGCGCTGGTCGGATGGGCCGCCGGACCAGATGTGACCGCGGAGTTGGATGCCGAGAAAACGATGATGGGCGCGCCCAGCAGCGCCAATGCGATGGATATCGAACGCCATCTGTCGTCGGTTCCTCACCGCGCGGGATCGGCTGCCGATTACGCGACGGCGGTGTACGTCAAAGAACGATTGGAGCGCGACGGGTTCGTCACCCGCATCAAGGAGTATCAAGTCGAGTTCACCGGTCCGCTCGAGCAGAGTTTGACGATGCTCTCGCCGCGGCGGGTAAACTTCGACCTATTGGAAGGCACGCCGGGACACCGTACTAAGTGGGAACTGATGGCCGGGCAGCCCTTTCTCGAAGAATCGGGCGATGGGACAGTCACTGGTCCGGTCGTCTACGTCAACACGGCGTCGAAAGACGATCTCGCCGAGATCGACGCACGGCACGTGAGCTTGCAAGGCGCAGTGGTTCTCGTACGCCTGAGTGTTCCGGGCGGCGGCGGCATTCGTTCTCTCGATCCAAGCTACATCGCGTATAACGAGCTGCGAAAACGTGGAGTCGCCGCGATCCTCGAGTTCATGGAGCCAGGAACGACCGGCTATGGCGGCGGTGCGATGTGGCCCAACGGCAACTTCAAGAACCCGAACATGGCCGAGCGCATGGGTGGAATGTCGCCGCGCGGCTTCATGATGTTTCCCCCGGGCGATCCCACGATCGCCGGCAAAGCGCCGGTCGTCGGAGCACCGCACAAAAGCTGGAACGACATTCCGCACGCGACGATTCCGGAGCTGAGCATCACGCAGAGTACGGCGCGCACGCTGCTGGCCGGCTTGACCGGTCAGGTCGTGCCGCAGGCGTGGCATCCGATGTTCGAGTTCGTCCAGCATTTCGGCGGCAACGAGATCGTCCGCGTACACGCGAAGTTCGAACGTAAAGTCAAAACCATTTGGCTGGTCTTCGGCGATATGAAAGGCAGCCAGCAGCCCGACTCGATCGTGATGATCGGCAGCCACCGCGATGCGATGACCTTCGGCGCCATCGATCCCGGAAGTGGCACCACCGTCCTGCTGCAAGACGCCGACGCCTTCCACGCGCTGGCCGCGCGAGGCTGGCGGCCGAAGCGTACGATCGAGTTTGCGTCGTGGGACGGACACGAGCTTGGCCTCTACGGATCGGCGGCCTACATCTACGAGGACGGGCCGCAACTGCGCACCAGCGTCTTTCAGTATATCAATACCGATCAGCTCACGACCGGCGACCCGTTTGTCGTCAGCGCCTCGCCAGGGCTCTTCGCTTTCATGAAGCAGATTTGCGACGTTGTCCCGATGGTTGATGGCAAAGGCATGTTGGGCATGCGCGATCAGCGAGTCGATCCATTGCTCAACCCGATCGTCGGTGGATCCGACCATCAGAACTTCGCGTACATGCTCGGCGTGCCGAGCACGAGCAACGGCTATTATGGTTCGTTCGGCGCCCATCACACCGCCGAAGACAATCTCGATGGTCTGCGCACGTACGATCCCGGCCTCAAGCAGGCGGTGATTACGGCCCAAGTCACCGGCATCCAGGCGATGCGGGCGGCCAATGCAACGGTCGAGCCGTTGCGAATCGAAGAGATTCCGGCGCAGTTGCTCAAGGATCTCACGCCGTTGCAAGTCGCCGCAATGACGCGCACCAATGGCGCGACGACGCTGAGCGAGCTGCGTCCGGCGCTCGAGGCGTACCGAACCGCGGCACATGCAACCGACGTCGCGATGCAGCGCGCCGAGGCCCAAAGCGATGCCACGGCAATGCGAGCGCTAGCCGCGCGCGAGCAGGCCTCCCGCGACGCCTTCTTCATAAGCGGCGGCCTACTGCAGAACTCTTACTATCACACGATCGACCGTGTCTTCACCAGCTTTCCGGAAATCGCATTCGCGGGTGGCAATCCCGATACGATAAAGAAGGCGCTTGCCCGAGCATTGGATGCGATCGCTCAGGCTACCGCCGCCCTAAACGGCTGACGGGAAGCCTCACTCCAACACGATATCGAGCGTGATGTCGACGGTGTTGCCGATTGTCGGGTCGAGCCGCGTCCTGGTCATTCCAAACGCATGACGGTCGATTTGCGCCTTCGCGCGATACTCGGGATGCGCGGCTTCGCCGCTCACCGTGACGTCGAGTTGCTCGGGCTGCGTTACGCCATGTACGGTGAGGTCGCCATCCATCTCGAACGATGCCGGACCCTTTGGAACGATTCGCGTGCTTGTGAAAGTCCACCGCGGGAACTTCGCGGTATCAAAGAAGTCCGGCGATTCGAGCGACCGTTCGCGATCCGGCTCGCCGGTCGTGATGCGCGTCGCGTCGAGCACGGCGTTTGCGCTCTGCGGAATCAGGGAACCCGGGAGCAACGTCACGCTGCCGCTCAGAATCGGAACCGTTCCGGTAACGTGTTCGACCCAAATGTGCGCTACGCTAAACTGCGCGCTCGATTTGGCGCTATCGATCGCGCGCGGGGCGGGCGTCGCGGCAAGCAGCGCGCAAGCGAGAACGAGCCCAGCGAGCGACGCGGCGCCCTCAGTACGCAATGCTGAACTGCGCATTCATGGTGTCGTTCGTTTGGGGCTGGTGCGAAATGACGTCCTCGATCGTGACCCGCGTGTTTTCCGTCGGTCCGTAACCGCCCAGGAGCACGCCGTCGCGTTGGAAGCCGCCGCTCGAATCGGCGGTTCCCTCATAGCGCGCCTCAAAGAAAAGCTGTCGGTTGAAGGCATACCGGAGCTGTTCGAACCCGCCGCTCGACGTGCACGCGCCGATATGCGGCGTCACGCAGTTGGAGTCCGATCCGTCAATGAGGACGGCCTCGCTCGAGAAGCGCGTCCATTGGCCGAACGTGAAGCCGAAGCCGAGGCGCTCGAAACGGTCGAACGGTCCGAGAGTGGTCGGTCGCAGTCCGTCGTAGTGAAAGGCGCTCAGGGTAAACGCTCCCATCGCATCCTGCAGATAGGTTTCGGTATCGGCGCCGGTCGGAGCGAGGTCGCTCTCGCGGTCGTATCCCGGGCCGGCGAAAAGCTGTAGATTCAGGCCTCGCAGCGGATCGCCGACGCCCAAGCGCGCCCCTAACTTCGGATCGAAAAAGTCGAACGGATTGGTGCCCACCGTTTGCACGTAGGGCGTGTAGTTTTGGTAGGTGTCGCGGAAGGTTTCGGGATCGACCGGTAACGGAAGCGTGAACTGGCCGCCCTGGAGATAGATTGGAATGCGCGCTTCCCACGGATTGACGCGCTCGCTAATCCACGCGTCCCGCAAGAGTCCGGGCTCACCGCCGTCGACCACGTACTGCTCGACGAAGAAGTTCGCGCGCGATCCAATCGTTGCAGTCGTAAACGCCTCGACCTCGTCGACGATCGCTTTGGGCAGTCCGGCGCCGTTGGGCCCGTCGCCCTGGTGCTCGCTCGAGTCGACGAGATTCGTCTTTACGGAAAGCGGAAACGCCGGCCCCGACGACACGCCGGGAAACCGCTCGCCATAGGCAAGAAACGCAGCGCCGAACTGGTTGAGATGTGGAATTACCGAGTGGCACTTTTCGCACGTCACCCCGTACTGGTGCGCAAAGAGCGGAATGGCGCACGCCGCCATCGGGTTGCCAACCAGAAGCGCAGCCCAGAGGGAGGCCAGCCATTTAAGCATGCCTCACAAGATACTTAGGCTAGCCTAACATTCCTGCCGCGCCGCCGCGGCGGCCCGCCCTTCGGTGGTTA
>Ga0265356_1000108_pt1 | contig 14178 bp, 13 predicted proteins | sample NZE4metagenome_FD_189075 | JGI IMG/M metagenome (GOLD analysis project Ga0265356, IMG submission 189075) | Rhizosphere microbial communities from Maridalen valley, Oslo, Norway - NZE4 | ecosystem: Host-associated > Plants > Roots > Rhizosphere > Soil | place: Norway: Oslo | collected 2017-09-15
CACGTCGGCATAGCCCACGTAGTCATAGAGTGTGATATAGAGGGCCGTCCCGAACCCGGCCAGCAGGCCGCCGCCAAACCGGATCGGCTGACTCAAATGAAACGCGCGCGTAAAGTCGGCGTGCGAAAGCCCTGCGACTGCAACCAACGCGACGGTCGCGGTCGCGGCTACCGCAAGCAATGCGCTCAAAGCCGAGACCTGCGACGTGCGCCGGTAGAGCAAGACGATCGTAACGCCGCCGATCGCGATGGCGGCGAGATCGTGGGCGACGCCGTTTGCCAGCGGCGGATAGAGATAGGCAGCGTAGTTCGCGAAACCGATATATCCGCTGGCCAAAAGGCACGGCGCATACAAGAGGAACTGCCAATTGAAGAGGAAGGCGAGCGCCCGTCCCAGGCTTTCGGCGCCGAAGGTGTTGCGGAGATAAACGTACGTTCCGCCCGATCCGGGAAACTGCGACGAGAGCTCCGCCCACACCATGCCGTCGCAGAGGGCCACAATTGCGCCGGCGATCCAGCCGATAAGCGCGAGAGGACCGCCGAGCGCGGCGATGACGAGCGGAATCGTCACCAGCGGACCGATGCCGATCATCGTTATGACGTTGATCGAAACGGCGCCTCGCAGATCGATCGCGCGCTTCATACGGCACGTGGAGTTCGCGGTGCGAGGCGCGAGCTCTTGGTGCGACGAAAAGAGAATCGGATGCAGGACGCCTCTACGCTGTCGCGCTTATTACGGTTGGACGGAACGCTGAAGGTCGATTTCGTGGACAGCGCGGCGCTCGCGGGGAACTCACTTGGCGATCCGGCAACGCGGCCGTTGGCCGTGTATCTACCGCCGGGATACGATCCTGCGGGTTCGCGCGGGTATGCGGCGTTATACGTGTTGCACGGCTATACCGGCGACGTCGCCGGTATGGTGTCATCGAGGCCGTGGGAGACCAATGTCATTCAATGGGCGGACCGGCTGATTGCATCGAAACGCATGCCGCCGGTCGTGCTCGTTCTCGTTGATGGATTTACGCGGTTGGGCGGCTCGCAGTACGTCGACTCGATCCACAACGGAGCCTATGCCACCTACACCGTGCGCGACATCGTCGGGCACGTCGACCACAACTATCGGACGATCGCATCCGAAGGCGGACGGGCAGTCTTGGGCAAGTCCTCGGGCGGGTTCGGAGCGATGCATCTCGTGCTCGAGCACCCGGGCGTCTTTGGCGCGTTTGCCTCACATAGCGGCGACTCGTATTTTCGTTACGCTCACATCCCGGCGTTTGCAACCGTGCAGCGGACGCTTGAGGCCCACGGTTTCGACATCGAAGCTTACGTCGATGCATTCGAACGTAAGCCCAAGCGCGGCTCCGCGGATTATACGACGATGGAGATGCTGGCCTATGCGTCCGCGTACTCGCCGCGCAGCGCCACGCCCTACGACCTCGAGTTGCCGTTCGACCGGAGCACCGGCGAGTTACGGGACGACGTTTTCTCGCGCTGGCTTGCTTTCGATCCGGCGGAGCGTGTAGTCGATGGCCGCGACGCGCTGGCGCGACTTCGGCTTCGCTATCTCGACTGCGGGCGGCGCGACGAATATAATCTCGATATCGGTGCGCGGGTCGTTACCGAGCGCATCCGTGGGCTGGGCCTCGCGGTCCGCCACGAGGAATTTGACGACGATCACCGCAACACCGGTTACCGGTACGAAACTTCGCTTCCGGCGCTTGCCGCCGTGTTGGATCAGGAATGAAACGCTTCGGATTTTTCTTCGTTCTACTCCTAACTGCGACGAGCTTCGCGCGAGTCTTCGCGCAGGTTCCGCCGCCTCCGACCCCCAGTCCGGACCCGCACACCTATAGCGATGCGGGGATGACCTTCACGGCGCCGGCGGCTGCCGTTCTGGTGAACCGGCAGGAGGTCCCGTTGGCGCAACTCAGCGAGGACCTTCAGCCCGTTGCCTTATGGGTTCTCAATCCCGGTAAAGAAGATGCTCGGACCATTACGCTCTCGATGGAAGCCTATACCTCCGCACCCAATCAGTGGGAGGGGCAGTTTGAAAGTCAGACCCATGGCGCGCAAGAGGGGACGCTCATTCGCAATAAGACGCCGATGACGCTGCTCAACGGCATGCCGGCGACCTTTGTCGAGGTCGCATACGGCAGCGGATTCGACGCGAAAAAAGAGTACGCCGTCGTTTGGGCGGACGGTCAGCGCGGAATCGTACTCGCCGAGACAACGCGCATGGGCGACGGGAACGACGAAGAGGCGCGCAGCTTCCTCAAGCAAGTAACGGCCGTTCAGTATCCACTCTATCAGCCGTAGCGTCGAGCGTCGCGCGAAGATCGCCGATTAGGTCCTCCACGTCTTCGATTCCGACCGAGAGCCGCAAGAGCGCGTCGGTGATGCCGCGCCGTTCGCGTTCTTCCTTTGGAATCGACCCATGCGTCATGCGCGCCGGATGGGAGATAAGCGATTCGACGCCGCCGAGGCTCTCGGCAAGACTGAAATAGGTAAGCCGGCTCGCAAAATCGAGGGCGCGCTCGACTGGGCCCTCCAAGACGAAGGAAAGCATGCCGCCAAAGCCGCTCATCTGCCGGCTAGCGAGTTCGTGCTGCGGATGCGACGGAAGGCCCGGATAGTACACGCGCGCGACATCGTCGCGCGACTCGAGGAACTCGGCAACCGTTTGGGCGTTCCGCGCGTGCTCGCGCATGCGCACGGCCAGGGTCTTCGCACCGCGCATCGTCAGCCAAGCATCGTGCGGGCCGGGCACCCCGCCGGCCGCGTTCTGCGCGAACTTGATTCGTTCGTATAGGTCGCCGTCGTCGGTGATCGCTACGCCGCCCACGACGTCGCTGTGGCCGCCGATATACTTGGTCGTTGAATGAACGGCGATCTGCGCCCCCAACGCGAGGGGCTGCTGAAAATATGGCGTCGCGAACGTATTATCGACCGCGACGATCTGATCGCGACGGCGTAACGACGCCACGGCCGCGATATCGACGATGTTCAGCAGCGGGTTGCTGGGGGTTTCGATCCAGAAGAGTCTCGTATTCGGCCGAACGGCGGCTGCGACGGCAGCGAGATCGCGCATATCGACGTAGGTGAACGTGACGCCGTAACGCGTGAAAATGCGTTCGAAGAGCCGGTACGTGCCGCCGTAGAGATCATCGCCCACGACGACGTGATCCCCGGCCGAGAGCAGATTGATCACCGCCGACGTCGCCGCCATGCCGCTTGAAAAGGCGCTGCCAAAGCGCGCTCCCTCGAGCGAAGCCAACTGACGCTCCAGGGCCGCGCGCGTCGGGTTCACCGTGCGGCTATAATCGAAGCCCTTGTGCTCCCCGACTTTGGCTTGCGTGAAAGTTGAAGTCTGATAGATCGGAACGATCGTCGCGCCCGTGGCCGAATCGGCCTCTTGTCCGACGTGAATCGCTTTAGTTGAAAACTTCACAGTTCAGCGCTTGTCATCCTGAGCTTGTCGAAGGGCGAACGACGTCGGAGCTGGTGGAGAGAAAGCTAATGATGTCTTGGCGGGTGAGGACGCCGATCGGCTCTCCGTCGTCCGTTACGACGATGGCCGGATTGGCAAGCGTAAGGAGCTTGTACGCAAGCTCGATCTCTTCGGACTGCTCGAGTGCGGGAAAGGGCCGGCCCATTACCTCGCTGACCGGTTGATGGAGAATGTCCGCATGATCGAAGACGCTGCGCATAACGCCGACGTCGTTGACGCTTCCGACCTGCTCGCGTCCTTGCATCACCGGGAGCTGCGAGATCTCGTACTGGCGCAGCAGATCGAGGGCCGTCCTGACCGTATCGTCCTGCTGCACGGTGAGCAGCGGCGGTAACGGCGTCTTGCTGCGCAGAACGTTTCCGACCGTGGCGCGCCGCTTTGCATCGGCCAGAAAACCGTTGGCGATCATCCAGTCGTCGTTGAAAATCTTCGACATGTAACCGCGGCCCGAGTCGGGCAGGATGACGACCACGATTGCCTCGGACGGCAGCGTCTTGGCAAGCCGTATCGCCGCAACACCCGCAGTTCCCGAAGAACCGCCGACGAGTAAGCCTTCCTCGCGTGCGATCCGGCGCGCCATCAAAAATGAATCGCGATCTGAGACCCGCACCATCTCGTCGATCACGCGTAAGTCCACGGTTTCCGGCAAGTAACTCATGCCGATGCCTTCGACGGCGTACGAGCGCGGAATATCTCCGGAATAGATCGATCCTTCGGGATCCGCGCCGACGACGTGGATCGCCGGATTCTTTTCCTTCAAAAACCGAGCGGTGCCGGAGATCGTTCCTCCGGTTCCGATGCCTGCGACGAAATGCGTGATCGCTCCGCCGGTCTGCTCCCAAATCTCGGGACCGGTCGAATGGTAGTGCGCTTCCGGATTGAAATGGTTGTGAAATTGATTCGGCTGAAACGCGCCGGGTATCTCCGATGCCAGGCGGTTGGCGACGCCGTAGTACGACTCCGGTGAATCGGGAGGAACGTTGGTCGGGGTGATCACGACGTCCGCACCGTAGGCGCGCAGCAGGTCGATCTTTTCTCTCGACATTTTGTCGGGCATCACTAAGATGCAGCGATAGCCGCGAATTGCGGCGGCCATTGCCAAGCCGGTACCGGTGTTCCCGCTCGTCGGCTCGACGATCGTGCCGCCCGGCTTGAGCAGACCCTGGCGCTCAGCGGCGTCCAGCATCGCGACCGCGGGGCGATCCTTGACGCTACCGCCGGGATTAACGTACTCGACCTTGCCCAGTACCAGGCACGCCGCGCCGTCGACTACTTTGTTGAGTCTTACCAGCGGCGTGTGGCCGATAGCGTCTAACGCCGTTTCGCAATACGTGAGTTTTGACGCCGGGGGGGATGGCGCGGTGCTTGCCATAGGAGCGCCGCCTTCAGCGCGGCGAACACCTTCACCTATGAATTCACTCGGAGGCAGGCTCTTCATTGGAATAGCGTTGCTGCTATTAGGCACGCCGGGATGCAACACCGATGAACTGCCGCCGGCGGCCGGTTTCGCGAGTGTGTCGGGAACGGTCGTCGACTCGGCGACGAACGTACCGATCCGCGGCGCGCTCGTTACGGTCGATACGGTCTTAACGGCAACCAGCGACGCAACCGGCCGGTTCTCGATCGACAAGGTTCCCAGCGGTATCGCCGACTACGCGGTCGAGGCGACGGGCTACCAGGCGCTGTCGTCGAGCACGACCATCGAACCGGGCAAACCGTTTACACTCAACGTGACGCTCAGCACGCAAGCGGCGCCGCCTCACTAGCTTCCTAGTTTGAGCTGATCGCCGTCGAGCGGCGATAGGCGCTCGCGGGCTTTACCAGCGTTGCCCGATCCGCAACCGTGCGGTCGACGATCCCCAGCACGACGGTAGCGAGGCGAACGGGATCGTGACGAACGTTCTCCGTCTCGCCGATCACCGCCGCCGTCACGGGGTGAAATCCCATCGTGGAAATGCGTTCCGTATCGGCCTCCACCGGCACTTGCCCCTCTTGTGCGTATGCCGACAACAAGCGCGAGGGCGGTTCGTCGTTCACGATCACGTAGTCGCAGACGTGTTCGCCGGCGTTGGCAATCAACGCCTCCAGGTGATCGGCAGCCGTCATCCCATCGGTTTCGCCGGGCTGCGTCATCACGTTGCAAACGTAAATCTTGACCGCCGATGCGTCGGCAACTTCGCGCGCGATGCGGCTGACCAAGAAGTTCGGGACGACCGACGTAAAGAGCGAGCCGGGACCCAGCACGATGGCATCCGCATCGCGAATTGCGGAGATCACTTCCTCCAGCGGCGCTGCGGCCGGGGGATCGAAGAAGACGCGCTTGATCGGCCGCTTCGCCAGCGAGATGTTCGACTCACCCTCGAGAATCGTGCCGTCGTCGAGCTCTGCACAGAGCCGCACGACGCCTAACGTCGCCGGTAAAACGCGCCCCACAACATTGAGCACGCGGCTCGATTCCTTGATGGCGCGGTCGAAGTTTCCGGTAATGCCGCTCATTGCCGCTAGGAAAAGATTCCCGAACGAATGTCCGCTCAGTCCCTCACCTTCGGTGAATCGGTAGCGGAAAAGATCGGTGACCATCGCTTCGTCGTCGGCGAGCGCGACGAGGCAGTTGCGAACGTCGCCCGGCGGCAGCACGCCGAGTTCTTTTTGAAGGCGCCCCGAGGAGCCGCCGTCGTCGCTGACCGTTACGATGGCGGTCAGATTGCTCGAGCGCCGTTTGAGGCCGCGCAGCAACGTCGAAAGCCCCGTGCCGCCGCCGATCGCCACAATCTTATAGCCCTGCTGAAGCCGCCTGCCCGCCAACGCGTCGCGAAACCCCGTGGGCTGCCGGCTGCCGGCGATCCGAGCGACGGTGCGCATCCACATGAAGACGCCGATGCTCACGAATACAATGCCGGCGGTACCCAGAATCCCGGTGAGATAGGCGGGCGAAAAATAATCGACGACGATGCTGTCGAGAATCTCATTGACGTGGATCCCGCTGCCCTCTGCGATGAACCAGCGCGTGATCCCGTCGAGCAGCAGGACGATGCCGAAGACTGCGAGCAGAATCCAGCGCTTGACGCCGACGCCGGGCAACAGCCACTGAACCGAACGAACGAAGCGCTGGCGCATTAGGCTGCCCGCACGAGATCGCGAGCCTCAAGTACGACATCGATCCGGCGATCGGCGGCGAAACGTTGCGCGAGCCGTCGGGCCACATACACCGAGCGGTGGCGGCCGCCCGTGCAGCCCACTCCGATGGTGAGCTGCGACTTGCCTTCGGCAAGATAACACGGCAGCAAGAAATCGATCAAATCGGTAACCTTGGCAAGAAATGGAGCGAGAGAATCGTCCTCCTCGATAAAGGCTGCAACCGCTTCATCGTCACCGGATTTAGCGGCAAGTGACTCAACGTAGTTTGGGTTGCGCAAGAAACGCACGTCAAAGAGGAGATCGAGATCGGTCGGCAACCCGAACTTGAAGCCAAAAGCAACGAAGGTAACGGCGAGGCGCATCGGGCGGTCCGTTACGAAGGCCGTGGCGATGCGCTCCTTGAGTGTGCCGTGCGTCAGGTTCGTTGTGTCGATGACGACGTCGGCGAGCTCACGCAACGGTGCCAGCAGTCGCCGGTCGGCGTCGATGGCTTCTCGGACGGAACCCGTTTGCGCAAAAGGATGGCGGCGGCGCGTCTGGCTGAATCGGCGGACGAGCAGCTCGTCGGCAGCATCGAGGAAGAGCACCTGCGCCAAGTGCGTCCCTCTGATGCGATCGATTGCGGTCCGAGCGTCACCGAGCCGCACGTCGCCGCGAACGTCGAGCGCCACGGCAACGTCCGTCACCCCCGATTGCTCGAGCGCGGCCACGGCGCTTTCGAGAACGGCGGGAGGAAGGTGCTCGATACAGTAAAAGCCCAAATCTTCAAACGATTTGATTGACTGGCTCAGGCCGGCACCGGAGAGCCCCGTGACGAAGACGATGCGCAGGGAACCCATATGAAGCTCTTTTCGCCCGAGCGCGCCAACGCCCTCATTTCCAAGCTGGAGCCGCTGATTGAAGAGCTGCTGACAAAGCGCAGAGAGCTCGCGATCAAGCTGCTCGAGTCGGACCCAGCGCTTCACCATGCCAAGCCGGCGAGCCGCCCTCGCTTGGCCGGCATGCGCTCGGCGCTGCCGGAGCCGCGCTTCGCCGAGCTCAAACAAGAGATCGGGCGCCTGATCTATCGAGTCGAAGCGTATGGCTGCGTCGTCAAAGACATCGACCTCGGCCTGATCGATTTCCCCTCGATGCGGGATGACGAGCCGATCTATCTCTGCTGGAAGCTAGGCGAGGAGCAGGTTGGCTACTGGCACGGCATGGACGAAGGCTTCACCACCCGCCAACCATTATAGAAAAGCCCTAGCTCGCTGCGGGCTCGGCCTCGACGGCGATGAAATCCTCGGCTAGGCCTTGGAGGCGCACGTCGCCGAAGTCGGCCGTGTAGGCACCGCCTTCGGCACCGGTGATCTCGCCGACGTCGACGACGTTGGCGAGTTGCGGGATCTTCGCGCGGACTTCGTCGGGTATGCGCACGCGGTCGCCGATCGAGAGCGTACGCTGCTCGAAGAGCGCGTTGAGGTTGTCGAGGAGCATCGGCAACGGGATCCCATAATCGTCGCTGATCGCTCCGATCGTGTGCGTTTCGCTGATCGCGCAGTTCGAGCAACCGCCTAAATGGAAGCGCGCAAAAACGCGCCGCGCACCGGCATGGAGCTTGAATGCTTCGTCGACGGTCATTTCGGGAGTAAAATGCTGCTGCTGATTCATTATCTGCTTTCTTCTTTCGCTAAGACGCGCTGTGCGCCCCACCGGTTGCGCGTGGAAGGGCGGAGCACGCCTGTAAGCCGGATTCTGTTCCCACGAGTGGGCGATGACCATCTCTCTGGGGCGCGCGTTACCGAGCGCCTCGATGCGACGTGGCTCGTTCGGACGGGCCGTCCCTAAAATCGAGCGATCTTGCTTCAGGTGGGGTTTACCCGAGTGCGCGTCACCGCGCGACTCCGTGAGCTCTTACCTCACGATTTCACCCTTGCGTGGGCTCCAGAGGAGTCCACGCGGTATGTTTCTGTGGCACTTTCCTTCGAGTTGCCCCGACAGGACGTTATCCTGCACCCTGCCCTATGAAGCCCGGACTTTCCTCACCCCCGATCGACTCTCGTCGATGAAAGCGCGGTCATCCAGCGTACTCCGCGCCGCTAGTATACCACCGCGCAATGATCTCGGCAGCGTCGACCAACCGCGGCCCGGGCCGGCTCAGGTAGGCATTGCCGTCGAGCCCCAGGACACGACCGGCACGCTGCGCAGCAAGCGATCTCCAAGCCTCGACTTCATCGAGCTCTTCGATAGCACGGCGCGTTTTGGCCAGGTCGAAGCCGCACGGCGCGACGATAATTGCCTCTGGGCCGGCTTGCGCGATCGCGGCCCAGTCCAGCCGCCGCGAGTTCGCGCCGGGGTTGGCCAAGACGGGGATACCCCCGGCTAGCTCGACGAGCTCGGGAATCCAGTGGCCGGCGCTCATCGGGGGATCCGTCCACTCGAGAACGAGCGTTCGCGGCCTCTCTGCCCTGCCGGCGGTCCTGGCACGCAATGCCATAATGCGCGATTCTAGCCGCGCAACGAGGTCACGAGCCTCCGTCGAGTGACCCGCGATCGCGCCCAGCTGCGTAATGTTTACAAGCACGTCTTGCACGCAAGCCGGCTCGAGCGAAATAATACGAGGATCGGAGCGCAATCGCCTGGCGGCGGTGTCGACGATCTCGTAGGAAACCGCGCAGACCGCGCAGAGCTCTTGCGTAACGATGAGGTCGGGGTCGAGTCGTGCGAGCAGCGCACTGTCGAGATGATAGAGGCTCGATCCGGCGTGAACCGCTACGCGGACGTGACGGTCGATTTCCGCGGACGTCGTGCCGCCGGTGGTCGACGCGCAAGTAAGTTTCGGCAGTCCGAGCGCTTCGGGCGGATAATCGCATTCGTGCGTAACGCCGACGACCTCTTCACCAGCGCCGATTCCAAAGAGAATCTCGGTCACACTCGGCAGGAGGCTAACGATTCTCAAGCGGGGCCTTCGGTTACTCCCCTTGGGCGAGCGAGTAGCCGCGCTCGCCGTCGAAGGTGTAGAGCCCCTCGGTCTTGATGACGTCGAAGCTCGCGCGGTTGGCCGCATCGAGCAACGCGACGACGCGATCGGCGGTAAAAGGCATGCCGTCGGATTCAAATCGGCAGGACCAATGATCGCTCCAATACGTGTCGGGATTCCCGTTGGGCCAAACTTTCGTTCCGCGATTACTGATCATCGTCAGGCGCGTCCCTTCGACGCCGAACCGTTGCATCGCCGAAGCAATAACGTCGGGGTTGCCGTCGGGCCGGTCGATGAAGACGTCGACCCCGGCTCGCACCTTCGTCGCCGCGACGCCCGCGGGCCGGATCGCGAGGTTCATGTGCGCGCCCTTTGCATATTCCGCAGCCTTGAGACTGCGTGGTTTCTTGCCTAAACGCGCGATCACCGCATCGGCGAACTCACTCGTACCGACCTTCTCGCTCGACGTGCCTTCTTTATAGATGTCGTACGTGTGCACTCCGTCTTCGATCGTTGCCAACCACGCGTTGTGAACGCGCTCGGCGACGTCGGACTGTCCGATGTGAACGAGCATCAGGATGGCGCCGTGTAACAGGCCCGACGGGTTGGCGAGGTTCTGGCCGGCGCGACGCGGCGCGGAGCCGTGGATCGCTTCGAACATCGAACAGTGATCGCCGATGTTCGCCGAACCGGCGAGCCCGACGGAGCCGGTGATTTGAGCGGCGACGTCCGAGAGAACGTCGCCGTAAAGATTCGGCATAACGAGGACGTCGAACGCCTCGGGCGTATCCGCCATCTTGGCCGCTCCGATGTCAACGATCCAATGCTCGTGTTCGATCTCGGGATACTCGGGCGCGATCTCCTCAAACGTCCGATGGAATAAGCCGTCCGTGAACTTCATGATGTTGTCCTTGGTGAAGCACGTGACTTTCTTGCGCTTATTAACGCGCGCGTACTCGAACGCATAGCGGACGATACGCTCGCTCCCGGGGCGGGAGATCAGCTTTAGACACTGCGCCACCTGGTTGGTCTGACGGTGCTCGATGCCGCCGTAGACGTCTTCCTCGTTCTCGCGGACGATGACGATGTCCATGCGGGGATGCTTGGTCGCAACGTACGGATAAAGCGAAGCGCAGGGCCGAACGTTGGCGTACATCGCCAGCGTCTTACGAACGGTGACGTTAAGGCTCTTGAAGCCTCCGCCTTGCGGAGTCGTGATCGGTGCCTTCAGGAATACCTTCGTGCGGCGCAGCGAGTCCCAGGAAGCGGGTTCGATGCCGTTGCTCAACCCTTTCTTGTAAACCGTCTCACCGATTTCGATGCGCTCGAGCTCGAGCTGCGCCCCCGCAGCATCGAGGATGCGCAGCGTCGCCGTCATGATTTCGGGCCCGATACCGTCGCCGTAGGCAACGGTTATTGGGGTCTTCAAATCGACACGCAGCGGAACTTGGCGTACATGTACGGATAATCGTCAAAGAACCAGTTGCGCAAGGACCGGCGAATTAGCTCGCGCGCCGTCACCGGGCTGGCGCCCTTCATCACGAAGTGTTTGCCGTCGAAAAAGTCAACCGAGTACTGCGGATACGATGCCATTGGCTCGAAGCCGGGAAACGGCGCAAAAACCGTGGAGGTCCATTCCCAACCGTTGCCGATCAAGTCGGCGACGCCCCATGCGCTGATGCCGCCGGGGTGCGCGTCGACCGGCTCCGGATCGAAGCGCGCAAAATCAAAGTTCCCGTGCTGCGGCGCCGGCGGCTCGGTTCCCCAGGGGAAGGGGCGCTCGTTGCCCTGCGGCGTCCCGAAAGCTGCGCGGTGGTACTCGGCCTCGGTCGGCAATCTCGAGCCAGCCCAGCGCGCGTACGCGTCAGCCTGCCCGTGCGTCACGTAGACCGGCCAGGATTGCGGCAACGCAATCTCCTCGAAGAGCAGCCGGAGCACCCAAGCGCCGTCGCGTTCTTTCCAGAAGTGGGGTACCGGACCACCATCGGCGACGAACCGCAGCCAGTCGGCGTTCGTGACGGGATACGTCGAGATCTCGAAGGCGGGAACCTCGACTTCCTCGCGTCCGAACTCGTTATCCCAGCCGAAGGGAATTTCATCGGGTTGCGCGCCCAGCGTTGCGACGCCACGCTCGACCGTGCGTGAATCGTTCGGCGGCGGTGCGTGGTCGCGGTGTTCCTGCGCGACGAATCCCTTTCGGCTCGCATCGAGCTGGTGAACGATGTAGAGGAGCGTTTCGTCGTGCATGGCTTCGTGTTCGAGGATCGTGTAGGCCGACTGGGCCCGCGCGAGCCGCGGAACCGTGGAATCTTCGATCGAACTAAACGCAAGTGCGCGTAGAACCTGTTCGTCGCACGCTGCGGCAAAAGCCGCGACGGCGCGCCGGTGCGGCCAATCGGCGCGTTCGTGATGTCGCGCTTCGTCGACGGTCGCTGGGTCGATCCCGCGCTCGAAGAGGTGCTCGAGAACGGGGTCGAGCGACTCCTCCTGCAGCCCCCGCTCGTTGAGAACCAGATAACTAAACGCCGGAATGTGCCCTTCGTAAAAAGCGAACGGGTGGCGCAGGGGAATCGGCCGGTCGTAGAACGCTTCGTCGTTAACCAACGCGAAGAGCGCCGCCGAGCGCTTTCGATTTTTGCGGTACCAGTCGAGCAACCTCGACCGGTCCACCGAGCCTGTCGACGTGCCGGTGCTGGTGATCATAACGTTCCGCGCTTCTCTTGTTCGCGCTCAATCGAGACGAAGAGCGCCTTGAAGTTGCCTTTTCCAAACGATAAGCTGCCTTTGCGCTGAATGATCTCGAAAAAGAGCGTCGGCCGGTCCTGGAGCGGCTTGGTGAAGATCTGCAACATGTAGCCCATGTCGTCGCGGTCGACGAGGATGCGCAGTTCTCGCAAGGTCTCCATCGCTTCGTCGATCTTCCCAATGCGTTCTTCGAGCAGGTCGTAGTACGAATCGGGAGTGTCGAGGAACTCCACGCCGTTATGCTTTAGCGCCCGGACGGTAGCGGCGATGTCGTCCGTCCGGATGGCCATGTGCTGAACGCCGGCGCCGCGGTAGAAATCGAGATACTCTTCGATTTGCGATTTTTTCTTGCCCTGCGCGGGCTCGTTGATCGGAAACTTCACAAGGTGACGGGGATCCGTCATCACCTTCGAGCGAAGTGCCGTGTATTCGGTCGAGATGTCCTTATCGTCGAACGAGACGAGCTGCGAGAAGCCGAAGACCCGTCCGTAGAAATCGCCCCAGGCGTCCATCTCGCCCCAGCCGACGTTCCCGACGCAATGATCGATGAACGAGAGGCCCGGCTTCTTCGCGGTCGGGATGCTCTTGCGCGCTTCGACAAAACCAGGCGCGAAAATCCCCGCGTAACCGTCGCGCTGGATGAACGAGTGGACGGTATCGCCATAGGTCGCGATCGTCGCTCGTATCAGCCGGCCGTTGTTATCTTCGAAGGCCGTCGGCCGCTGCAGGACCCGAGCACCGCCGCGCACGGCCATCTCGAAGGCGGCGCCGGCATCCTCGACGAGAATCGCGATATCCTTGACGCCATCGCCGTGCAGGGCCACGTGGCGCGCGACCTCATCGTCAGGAACCAAACTGGCGGTAAGCACGAAACGCAGTTTATTCTGCGCCAAGAGGTAGCTGACGCGATCTCGCACGCCCGTTTCCGGGCCGGCGTAGGCGATTTGATCGAATCCGAAAGCGGACATGTAATAATGGGCCGCCTGTTTGGCGTTGCCGACGTAGAACTCGACATAGTCCCAGTCGATTTGCGCGAGCGGATTGCTGCGGGCCTCGGTGGCTGTGCTCATGTCGAGCGGATTTGGCGAAGCTTCGCCGGGTGCCCTGTCGAAAGCTGCGGTATGGAGACGTCGGTCGAGCTGCGCCCATCGGTGCAAAGCGCTTTCTCGAGATTGGTCGATTACGCCGGTCTCTTTCCGCCTGCGCAGCTCTCACTCGCGCAAGCAACCGCGCAATACCTCGAAGCGCAGCGCGGCCCGCATGCGTGGATGCTCGGACGGTTCATCATCCCCGTAACGACGTTGGCATCCTCGCCGCCGGCCAGCGACGGCCCATTTTCCGTCATTCTGGACGGCGGCTCGGATTCGCCCGAGTGGCTCGATTCCATTAAATCGCGCATCGATTCGGTGGCGGCCCTGCGAGGGAAGGGCGTTGCGATCGAAGCAATCGAGGTTCCTTTGCCGGCGGTTTTCACCGAGGATTGCGCGCCGGAGGAGCCGCTGCAACGACTGCGCGACCTCCTGGAGAGCGCGAGGATATCCGATCTCCCGGTCTACGTCGAGTTCGCGCGCCGCGGACCGTGGAAGGCCGTCGTCGAGCGCGCGATGAGCGCCGCCATTCGCGCCGGCTGCGGTGCAAAATTGCGTTGTGGCGGACTAACGGCGGAGGCCTTTCCTAGCGTGGGTGAAGTCGTGGAGTTTCTCGTTGCGGCCGCTGCGTCGCGTGTGCCGTTCAAAGCGACGGCGGGACTGCATCATCCGGTACGTCATGTAGATGCTGCCAGCGGTTTCACGATGCACGGTTTCTTAAATATTTTGGCGGCGGCTGCC
>Ga0265356_1000109_pt1 | contig 14085 bp, 8 predicted proteins | sample NZE4metagenome_FD_189075 | JGI IMG/M metagenome (GOLD analysis project Ga0265356, IMG submission 189075) | Rhizosphere microbial communities from Maridalen valley, Oslo, Norway - NZE4 | ecosystem: Host-associated > Plants > Roots > Rhizosphere > Soil | place: Norway: Oslo | collected 2017-09-15
CGCGGCGTGGCATCGGTCGAAACGGCGGCGATCGAGATGGAAGCGGTCGCGGTTCTCTCGGCGCGCTGCCGCGATCCGGTCTATCACCTCATCATCGCCTACGCGAAACACGAACGCCCGACGCGCGAGCAGGTCGTCAGCGACGCGGAGCGCGTCCTGAAAGCGATCGGAATGGACGACCACCAGTACGTCCTTGCCGCGCATAAAGACACCGATGACTTCCACGCACACGTAATCGCGAACCGTGTCGGGCCGGATGGCCGCGCCAACGACCTCTGGCGCGAGCGGATCGTCCGTGAGCGCGTCGGCGCGGAGATCGCAGCGGAGCGCGGGTGGGATATTGTTACGGGGCGCCACAACCGCGACATCGTGCAGCGGATCGAGCATCTCCACGATCTTCCAGCGGAGCCGGAACGCCGGCTCAGCGACGGCGCGTACCGCCGCCTGCACGAGCGCGGGGAGCCGCCGTGGCAGGACGTCGCACGTCCGTACATTCTCGATGCCGTGGATCGCGCACGAGACTGGAATGACCTACGCCAGCGCCTTGGCGCGCATGGAGTCGCCCTAAAGCTCGTCCGCCGCGGTGAGCGCGTCCAGGGTCTCGCATTTGCCGAGGGCTTCGATCGCACCGCGCTGGGCTGCGCTGCGTCACGGATTGACGCGCGCTGCGCGATCTCTGCGCTTGAACGCCGCTTCGGCCCATTCACTCCGTCGCATGAGCCTGCTCGCGGCATTGCCCGCGTTACGCCATGGAATAACACGGTTCGTCCAACGATTCTTGAGGCCGTGGATGCGGCGAGCTCCTGGGAAGATCTCCAAAAGCGACTGGATCAGCACGCCATTGTCATCAAGCTCGTCGAACGCGGTGGTCGCGTACAGGGTCTTGCATTTGCACAGGGCCGTCACCCCGATGCGCCAGGCTGTGGAGCCTCTCGCATCGGCCCCCGTTGCAAGAAGGCAGCGCTTGAGCAGCGGTTTGGCCCCTTCCCGCCAGATAAGCAGCAACGCCAAGAGCAGAGCCGTGAAGCAGCCAACGGAGAAGCGCGTCAGCGCAATCAGACACTGCGCGGTCGTGCGGAGCACGAGGGTGGTACCGATCCCCGCTGGGCATTGCGTGAGGCCAGCCGGATTGCCGATCATGCTCGGATGCGCTCCGCGTATGCGGCATACCGCGACCGCTTCTTCGGCGAACGCAATCGTGCACTCGAGGCGCGCCGGAACGCAGCCTGGGAGCGCGAGCGCGCGCAGCGCCAGCTCGAAGCGCGGCGCCGGCGCGAGGCGCGGCAGTTGTTGCGTGCCGTGGCGCGTCTGGGCGCGCGTGGTTTCATGGCGCGTCAAGTAGCGTATTGGTCGATTGACGCTGTGATTGCGCGCCGGAGAGCGCAAGAGCACGATGTTGCGCGCGTCCGCTGGGAAACAACGAAGATCGTATTGGCATCGGAGCGACGGGTATCGCGACAGGAGAAGATCATGGATTATCGCTCGTTTGTCACCGAAAAGGCGCGCGTCGGCGACCCCGCCGCGCTACGCGTGCTCGACATGCTATCGGCGCCGGGTCGCAACCGGGAACGTACCGCGCCAAGCGCCGAGCCGCGTCGAGTGAGCTTCAACGAAGTGCGCGCACGCATTGAGGTTATCCGGGCGGAGGAGGAGGTACGCTATGAGCGCTCGCGCGCGGAGCGCGCGGGCCTGCAACGCGTCGCGCAGCCGGCTGCACTCGACGATGTTCTGGCAGCAGAGCGGAAGCGAATTCAGGAGCAGATCGCCAACGCCACGGAGTTCAGCGGCGTAGAGCGCGCTCGACTCGCTCAACTTGCCCAAGAGAAGCGATCTTGGAATCCTCTCGCGCGAACGATAGCAACAAGAGCTCAGGCAGAACTCCGCGATGCGCGCCGCTCGCGTTACGATTCCGCAGTCGCGAAAGCGATGCGAGAATTTGAAGAGCGTGCCGTTCCGCAGATCGCCAAGCGCGTGGCTGCCGAAGAGCGCCGGTACTGCCAACTCGCCGCCACGTCACTTGACCTTGAAGCGCAAATGCGTGACGCGCGTACCGCCGTTCGCGACCGCATACCCCAGCTGGAGCATCGTATCCACGTCCTTGAACGCGCGGCGGTTTCGCAGCTTGAGGACTGCAATATCAATGCGAATCTCAAGCATATCTCGGCCGCAATCGACCGGCAGTATCGGATCCTGCCAGAGGCTATTCGGCGCGATGTTGAGCGTGCCATCCGCCGCGACCACGCTGGGCGGGCCCGATCGCGTGAATCGATATCGATGGGGGGCCGATAGTGCTCGGCTTGATCTATATCTTCGCGACCGCCAAGCCGATCTCAATGCGCCGGCTTAGTCAGCTCTTCGTTCTCGCACTGATTTTAGCCACTCTCGTGCTTCGCGTTCTGCACGTCAATACGCCACGCGGGGCGCTGTTAACCGCAACCTTACTTACGTTGTTCGCTTGGAGCACTCCGCTCTTGCACATAATGTATGCAACGGTAAGCCGTCGCGCGCTATCATTGGATGCGCTTCGGCAGGTTTCAGGGTTTGTCTGCTGGACTTACGGGTTTGCAATCGCTGCTGTGCCTATAGTCACAGTCTCAGCGATTCTGAGCCGAACGCGGGGTCTTCATCTGGCACTCCCTCGATTGTTGGTGATAGCTGCCATCGTCGCCCTTGCGTCAACCGTGTTCATTACCAGGTTGCGGGTTGCCACGATCGCGCGGCCAAGATGCTCGCAGCGTTAGTGTGGCTTGGAAGAACGACTTCTTGCTACGCAGCATCCGCCGGAACCGTTTCTCGCCCCGCCTGATGCCGAGACCGGGAGGCTCGGATGCGAGTTGGCGAGCGCTGAGAGGGCTCGCTATGATTTTCAGGAGTCGGTGCTGGGATGATCCGTCGCTTCGTGTTCTGCGTCCGCTTCTTGAGGCGCAAGCTCTGTCCAGGTGTCAGGCAATTCTCAATCAAGCCAATGGCCACAACCCCATCAGGGTTGGCGCCTCCCCCGCACAGCCAACGCTACTTTAAGGACCGGCTCGACCCGTCGTCATCACGCGACTCTACCAGCGAGAGGTTCTCGCGTTCATCAAATCTCAGTTCGCATTGCCCGGCTAGGCTGCGCCTTCCTCGAGCGCGGCTAACATAGCCATCCTTCCTTAATCCGCAAGGGACGCTGCGCTCTTTGCCCTTGCCGTCGTCGCTCCGGATGGCTGGTCCGGCCTAACACGAGTCGGCCACAGGCCACAGCAGCAACAATGAAGAGCCCGACACTCGGCACGCTGATCCCAGATGCCCCGATGCTGCGCGCGCAGCTAGGCGCCGTGCTGACCCATTTCGGATAGCAAACGCTCTCGTTTGTCCCAATGGCAGGCAGCCCGAATACGTCCCTTGGCTGACGGCGAGCGCTTTGACGCCGCTTTGCCTGTGCTTAAGCGCCCCGGAACGCGATTTGCTTGGCCCTCGCAGTTGCGGCCCTAGCCGGCGTAGCAACTTGCAAATGGATTCGCCGAATTAGGACTCGCTGTACGCGGTTTAATCGACGGAACCTGGCCGTCTAGCACCCTATCACACGCCCGTAGCACTTGACGTCTTGTCAGTGCATCCATCATGCCTCGCGCACCCAGGAATAGCGTGCTCATCGCAGCTAAGGATTGGCCAAAACGAACCGCTGATGAGAGTGCCTGTGAATTCGGCTTCGCATTACCCTTTAGCGCCACAAGCATCCCAGCCGTTAACCAGTCCCCAGCTCCGGTCACGTCAACGGGCGGCCCAGCATACTTTGCGGGAAAGTCTTTGTAAATCCGGCGTGATCGAAACGTGTACGAAAGCCGCAAGCCGGCCGATCCCTTGGTCTCAATAATAACGCATTCGGGAGACGCCAACGCCGAAACTGATGTTAGGCGGTCAGCAGAGTACTTCAGGGCATCGCACAGCCCCGCAGCGCGGCGAAAGGGTTTCCCGCTCGCTGACGATGATGGCTCGAAGAGTATAAACGCTCCTTCGTCCTTGAGACGCTCGGCGAGTTTCACTATAGCCGGTGTGGCACGATCGAACACAAAGGTCTTAGCTTTCAGGCCACAGGTTAAGTCCTCTAGCTTTGGAATTGGGGATGGGCGAAAACGCGAGAAATAGCTTCCGCAGTGCGGGCATCTGAGCTCAAATCGGTGCCTCGGCTCCCCTCCCGCCGGTTCGAGGAGCCGCTCAACCACGACCGGAGTATCGAAGGACTCGTTTGCCTCCAGCCCATTCGTATCGACACCGCAGCGCGCCAACTCATCTCTAACTATGTCGCCGGCACGATCCGCCCCCACCTCACCAACCATCGACACGGAAAGCCCAAGGAATTGCGTTATCATCGCGACATTACATGCGCTGCCACCGGCCGCGACTTTCTTCGGCACGTCAGCATTCAAGGCGTCATAGATCACATCTAGCGCGACAAATCCTGCGCACACAACATCCTTATGCATATACTTCGCCAGCGATGCAAAGTGTGTGAATCGTGCAATCTACTTTCGACATATCCACATCCTGCAACCCATAGTTATGGGTCTCAAGGTACGCAAGTCCTACCTTTATACCTTCCTCGCGCAATTCATAAGCCGCTAAGAAAGCTCCGACTGAGAGGAGTCTACTGGAAAGAGGGCTGATTATTGGTTTGCAACCGCCGAGAATATTGAGGGTTTCCGAGTAGGCCTTAATCGAGTGATGCAGCTGCCTGTAGCATTCAAATGGGTTATTTTCAGCAGCGTACACAAAGTTGCGAGCGTCAACTTGTAATTCGTCGAAAAGTATCTTCCGATACTCCGCTATAAGTCGGTCCCCGCGGTAAGGGTTTAGAGTTGGGGACGGCAGCACGGGACTTATCTCGCTCGGCCTGATGAAGTCATGAAGAGTCGTAAGTCGATCCGCTTTCCCTTCACCAAGAATTGGAAACCAGACCCTAGGCTGCTCAGCTGAACTTTCCGAGTCAATCTCGGCAACGAAGTACGGTAACATTGTGACGGTGTCATCAATGCCGATTTGGCTTATTGCGCTATCGACACCCATGCTCTCGGTCGAAATCACATGCACGTTTGGAGCGGCGTTCCCCGAAGAGCGCATCCTATCAGACTGATTAAGGACCGTCGCCAGAGCTGTCAACGCGACCGTCCGGGGCGTCGAACTTACGTCGATAATCACGTCATTGTAGCTCGAAAAGTCCCAGGAGCGAAGTTGCGCTGCGATTTCGTCGGCTCCAACGAAGCGACGGCGCTCATCACGTAAACGTATGCCCACTTCAAATACCGAACCTCTGCCGGCAGCAAGACCGTCCAGAAAAGCGCGATTGCGTCGAATTGCCTCTCGTTCAAGGTCTGTTAAGTGCTCCTGGCCCTGGTAGGCTATTAGGAGAACATCTCGTTCTCCGGCGCCGCCCTGGCTTAGGAGCATGTCCAACCCCAGGCACATTCTAGGATCAAATCCTTGTCCCATTACGTAGAGGACGCGACGCTCACGTTGGGCCAGAAACTCATTCCAAAACGCAGCCGAATCGTGACCCGAGTGTAAAACGTAGTTCTCCCAGCGCCGGCTCATGGCTCACCCTGAACTTCCACGAGTCTGCGTTCCTCGCGGTAGCCTGAAGCCATCCAGCGCTCAAGAGATTCTAGTGTCACCGGTCGCCATCCACCATACGATAGAGGCAGCCTGTACTTGACACATAATAGGCGGTTCAGGTACAACACGTACCATTGCTGTCCCTTACTCCGAACGTCATCTCTCGGTTCTAACAGGTTATTCGCCAAACAGGTCGCGATCGCAAATGCCAATTTGCCATCGCCATCTGATATTTTTGGCAAGGCAGCAATCAGCCTAGCCTTGTCCTGAACAGCCAGTCCAATTCCCGTTACGCCTGGCGCATACGGCGCGTTGGGTTGGCGCGTTATTGATGAGGCGAGACGCCCGATCCCATCAATGAGCCTTTGCACCTCGACCCCAAGTGGAACGCGAAGCTCAATTTCCGAAAATGCGGAGTCTGCAACCCTAATGAGCCTTTGCTCCTGCTTTTGCGGCGAAAGCTCGCGTGGCTCGCCCACAATAACCGCAGCGGAAATCTCTTCAAAAAAATCGCCCGAAAGGCGCAGGAACTGGTCTACGTTCCAGGACGATTCTTCGGCAAGGCGGTGCAGTCCATAATAGTATGGCAGACGGCATTCCGATGAGACAAACAACTCTGCCGCACCGCGCAACTGGCTAGACAAAACGTCGTCTGGATCACGTGGCGTGGTATCAATAAACTCAAAGGCCTTCTGTACCTTGCGGCGATCGCGTTCAGCAATGATACTCAGCGCGCACCACCGGATTGCCACTTCGAGCGGATCACTCAGTTCGCCTGACTCGATCGCACGAATTAGGGGCTGGTAAAATGTCGCTTGCGTCCCATCTATAAACGGACCGCGATAACGGTCGGTGGCCTCTAGAAGGCGTTGTCGTTCGGGTGTACCTAACTCTATTCGCGACCCAAGGAGCTGTCCGATAGATCGATAGTGCACGTCATCGGCCATAGCGACCCTGCGGTCCCCAATACCCGCGACAAACTTCTCAAATGCCTTCTGAGACTGCGACCAAGCACGTTCGATGCGTACATATGCGGAATAATCGCGCCCACCAAGGGCGCCTTCTGAAAGCATCTGGTCAGGGTCAAGTGACTGCAGTCTCTCCGCCAACCAGATCCCGATTCCGGCCCTGGACTTGACGGCTTCATCGATCAGGAGCCGCCTCTGGTTTGGGTGTAAGTCGTGAGCATCGTCTATCATTAGGAGACGAGAAGTTGGAAAGTCATTATCGAGGCAGGCAATGCTAAGTCGGCTCAGCCACTCGAATGAAAACATTTCCCTCTGGGAAGGTAGTCTGACTTCTGAAACGCTGAAACTGTCGAACGCCTCAAATAGCGCGGTTTCAATTTCGCTCGCCCACGCAAACAGTTTGTCGCCTTCTGTTGGAAACTCAGGCAGACCCGGAATTTCACAACTGCTCTGAAGCGTCAGCTTTGTCAACTCCGTTGGGTATCGGAGTTGTGCAAATGAGGAAGCTGCTCTAAGTGTTGCCAAAACGACTCTCGCGTTTATTAGTGAGATAAACCCTGCCTCTTTCGTCGCGTCGCTGGCGCTAAGACGTTCGATGCGAGAAAAGCTCGAACGGCACGCAAGGCTAATTCCCAGGACCGATATTCGATCGTCAGTAATGACCTTAAGTTCTCGGAGCCTTGCGTAAAGTTCGGGACGCTCACTTTGCTTTAGTCCGATCACCCTCCTGAGCACGCCCGGCGTGAAAAGGCGAAAGAGTGAAGTTTTTCCTCCTCCGGGCGCACTTTGAATGAATAACGGTTCCCGCCACTGTTCCGCCGCAGAGGGCAGTAAGTCTAGAACACCGGGAGCGAAATAGGCAGCGAACTCCTCATCGCTAACCGCCTCAGATGCCCTAAGTAAGAAGGGGTTCCTCATCTACCTAGTGGCGCGACACTCGTGGGAACAAGCCCAGAACGGTCTCCGAAAATGACCAAAGCAAAAACAGAGAGTTGTTTGGCGTGTTATGAGCTAAGACGAGAGGCAATCCTACTCCCGCGAATCCCAGCTTAACATCTTCGGTCTCGCCCACCTCGCTGTGAGCATCATAGCACTCTTGATCATAGTACTTGTCGTTCTCCACCACTGAGTAGAAGGCTGCGTCCTTGATGGGGTCAACGCAGAACGATTCCGGTAGTTGCTGAACGACAGTGAGGCCCGCGGTTGAAAAGCTTGGTATCCGCGGCATCAAGCTTTGAATGCGTGAGCAAGCGCGCTCCGTAGCGAGATAAAGCACAATCGTTACAGAGGCCGCGGGCGATACGACACCACGAAGAACATCGGCAAGATTGTCTGCAACGCGTCGTATCTTTCCACGTATCTCGCCATCCTTCTCCCGTATGTAACTTGCGCCGCTGCCTGAAAAATCGTCGAGTAGGAATACATGCTTAAAGAACGCTTCAGAATCCAAGGGTGCACGCCCCAACAGGCCTTCCAAATCACCCCTTAGCTTTTTCCCTAAGTCGGCTGCTTTTTCCGGCGAAATGTCATAGGTCAGCCAGACTTGTTCATTGCTTAATTGCGGATTCGCGCGGCGAAAGACGTCAACGTGAGCCCCATCGCTCAACCCTAGAAAGAGTGACGAACGCAAATCGACCGCATACTCCTTGGATTTTGCGATGGCGCCGACATTAAATCGTGGCAGACCCAGACGATCAGCCACGCTTGCCATTATGCGAGGTTTGATATGGTCTGGAAAAGCCATCGTAACGAGATGATGCATTTCTTGGCGGGAATGGAAGTATAAGCGACGTAGCACAAACTCCATCGCGTCCCGCTTTTGGTCCGCGCCAAACTGTTCTAGCCATAGCGCAAGGCGCTCGATGAAGCGCTGGCCTGGCCAGTACTGTTCGTAGTCGTCGTATTTCAGCGAGGCAAACGCCTGCAGCTCGGCCCGAACTTCGACAAGATCACGCGCGCTATATTCCATAACGCGGGCCAACAATTGCTCAGCCAGCCATGCCCTCACATCGCTTGGTTACTTTGACCGCGGAATCTAAACTTCCCGCCCGCTTGCGGCTCCAGCATCTCCAAATAGGCAATCGTCGCTTGAGGCCCCACGATCCCCGCATCCGATAGATTCCAGCAGGTTTCCGCGCTCGCCGAGACTCTGTCCACGCTTAACCCATACGGTGCGTTGAGGAGATGGAAGTCGTTGCCAGGAAAGGCGCCTTGATCCCCTATGCATAGCGCCGCCTGCGATTCAATGCCGCGATCGTCTTTCAGGTACTTCATGATCAATGCCTTATCGACGCCGCGCGGGACCATGTCGATCGAGTGGCCGGACGCTTTCACCGATAAACGAAAGTCCGCGCCTTCGCAAAGCTCGGTAACCGCTCGGACTAGCCACCTTCCCTGCCCCTGCGCTTTGGGAATTATTGAGTGCTGACACCGGTGGCTGCGAATAGTAGCAAACCGATCGAGGCCACTTGCCTGGAAAGCCGCAGCGAAACTGCTCAAAGCTCGTACCTGCCCGTCGTCTGGTTCGTGTGTCGCCAATACCTTACCAGCGAGATCCGTGAGCAGTGCGCCATTGTGAAGCGCCAGGACTACAAAGTTTGAATAACGTTGCGCAATGAGGGCCTCAAGCGAGGGCATTATTGAATCGCCGCGACCAGTTGCTAAACACAGCAGTACGTGCGCCTCAAGCAGCGGCGAGAGGGCATCTCTTAAAGTTTTGTCGGGTACCTTAAATCTGTCCCGGCTATCGATGCATGTGCCATCGTAGTCCATAACGAGCGCCTGGAACGAAGCAGCCTCGAGCCGTCGGAGAAATGCGCGCTGACGGATTTCAAAAAACACTTCCTGATCCTTCGTAGCAAACGCAGCGTCCAGCTTTCTCTGACTAGGACGTGACTTGGGTTTAGCGGGGTCGCCCCTTCTTGTATCGATCGGGACCGAGAACAGCGCGCGGCCAAACTCTGGTACATTTGGCTTTCCAGGGTCCACACCCTGACTACTTGCATAAGCACCGGCAATCAACATGGAAGCTACGATTCCTTGTAGCGCGCCGCGTCCGTCATCGAAGTTGAGCTCGATGCTTGTGCTGGGGATGTTCTGCGGTAGCAGTCGCCGTGTCCGGCGCACTAATGACGCGGTCGCTGGACTGTACAAGAATAGAACGCTTGAGTCCGTAGGACGCCGAGCCAACCATAGGTGCCTGCCATGCCCAAAGTTGCGGATATCGCTAATAGTGCTGTTGGCTAATGCCGCCTCCGATAGTCGCGACTCAAGATCGATGGCTGCGAGCCTTCCCGCGCCGCTATAAATTATGTGGGTCGTCGGTCTTACCAGAATCGCTTCAAGATCCGACGCGAGTTTGCGTTGGTACGCCGTTACGGTACATCCCAGAATATCGGCTAAGGATTGCGGCAATGGTGGTGAATCGACCGTAGCGATGTAGGCTCGTAGAATAGCAATGCTCGACGCCATCAAGGAATTTGTAGCTAGAAAGCCATCTTTTCCAAAGCTGGGAGGTACGTCCAATACGCGCTGGGAGCCGAGGATTTTGGAAAGCCTACTTCGAGTAGCATTGCAAATGGCCACCAAAGTACGAGGCTCCGCCAGTAGACTGCGCTTTGCGGCTGCCAGAATGTCGCGATTTGCTCCGCGCGCGCTAACGAGGGCAATTCCGCTCCTCGACCAGAGCCCTTCTCTCTCGGAAAATTCAAGTGGGGTGAGTGCGCGCGAAACCGTGTGAAACGTGCTTTCGTGTAGCTCCGCCATCAGTGACGCGGAGACCAGTGATCCCCCCGACCCAATCGCCAGTAAGCCACGTCCCGATGTCGCTCCGACAAAGTCAACCAGCAATGAAACGTCGGCCTCCATTGCCTCAACATAGGTATGTTGAAGAGCATCGATCTCGCTCTGGTAGGGCCTACCCATTAACCTTCCATTCGCAGTAGAGGACGCATCACGGCCTTAGGGCCTAGCTGCTAAGCGAGCAGCAAACCATATGCCTGTGCCATATGGGTGGCATTTTTCCTTTTCGCGGTCAGCGGCTTCCATCGTCACGGGGGTTGACGCAATCCGCTCCATTTAATTTGGAAGATTCTACACATCCGCCGGGCGCATCTGTGGGTGACCTGGCCGCCGGTCCCGAGCAGCTGCAGTATGTCGTTGACCTCGCGGAAGTAGCGAAACCATTCGCGCTTGAAGATCGAGCCGCCGGCGCGCTGCGGTCGTCCCTGGAAGAGCGCCATGAACTTCCGCATCCCCATGCCGAGCAGCTGACGCAGCAGGAAGCCGATCGGGCGCTCCTCGGGCGAGAGCGCTTCGCCGCGCAGCCGTCCGAGCTCGCCGGGGCGGCACCTGAACCGGTCTCGAGGCCGCAGGTGTGGTTCGGCCGAGTCGCGGGAGTCTTGGCACCGCCCCTAAGACTCCCAATGCCCATCTCGGGCCTCAGGAGGCCATCTTGGGCCGAAAGAACTACGGGTCCGGCACGATGGAGCGCTCACCTATCAACGGCTGTGCTCCGTCGAAGCATCTCATTCACAGTCGCGGCCCTTTACGCCGCCGCCGCCGTCGAGGCTACCACCGGCGCCACTCCGCGTAAACGCTGCCCTTCGGCTCGCTGCGCTCGGCGTTGACGCGGAGCCTCTGCCCCGGTGGTTTCCTGCGCCGTGCGGCAGCTCCGTGTCGGGCCGCCTGCTGATTCGATGTCGAACGGCTTGACGGCCGACGATGCGGCAGTGATAATTGGTGTGTAAGCGTACGCACGACTTTCGCCCGCATAATAATGCGGGTGAAAAGCCTCTGAGGGCACGATCGTCCTCGGGGCTTTTTCTTTTTGTACTTTTGCGCTTCTGTTAGAAAGCTGATGAAGTCATCTAATCCATGCCTGTACACTCTACCGCGACGTGAGCGGGATCCGATGGGCATCATCTTCCCGTCGATCGGCCTGCTCATTTGGTTTGGGGCCGCATCCTGCTGGGCCGCGACGCAAGACGTCGCGCGCACGTTCGGTTATCAACCATCGCTCGGCCGGCCGCTCTTCGAGCACATCTACTCGCCGTTCGAGCTGCTCGCATGGGCGATCAAGTTTGATCATCCCGCGCGTTTCGGGATCGCGATCCATCAGGTGTTCGTCCGTGCGTATGAGATCGTGCTACTCGGCAACGCCCTTGGCGTCGCTGGGGCCGCTGCGATGGCTGTGCGGCGCGTCCGACGGCTCCAACGCCGCACTGATCTCCATGGTTCGGCTCACTGGGCGTCACCAGATGAAGTTCGAGCTACCGGTCTTATCGGCCGCGATCGCGGCGTCTACGTTGGCGCGTGGCGTGACCCGGCATTGAAGCGGACGAAGTACCTGCGCGACGGGAGCCCGACGCACTGCCTCGCCTTCATGCCGACGGGCTCGGGCAAGACCGTCGGCTTGGTCATCCCGACGCTGCTCTCATGGCAACGTTCTGCCGTCGTTCATGACCTCAAAGGCGAGATCTGGGGAAAAACGGCGGGATGGCGCGCTGCGAGCGCGGAGCATGGCGGGCTCGGCCAGCGCGTCTACAAGTTCGAGCCGACGGCGACCGACGGTTCGAGCGTACGGCTGAACCCGTTCGACCGCATCCGCGTCGGGACGCCGTACGAAATCCAGGACGTCCAGAACATCGTCGAGCTGGTGGCTGACGAGGGCGAGAAGCCCGTACGGGGAGACAACCGCTTCTGGGTCGAGATGGCCAAGCGGCTGCTGCTTGGCCTGAGTCTCCACGTCAAGCACGACGGCGATCCGCGCAACGACTCGCTTCCCGGTGTGGCCTCGACGCTTGCCGACCCGCGCTTTGACGACGTTGACAAGTTCTTTGAACATCTACGCGATTACCCACACGATCCGTTGCATTCGCGCCGGTGGATCGACGCAGAGGGCGAGCCAACCGCGACTCATCCACTGGTCGCGCAGATCGCAACGCAAATGCTCGCCATGGAGCCGCGTGTCAAAGCAAACATCGTCGCCGAAGCGCAGAGCTTTTTAACGGTCTACAGTGACCCGGTCATTGGGGCGAACATTGCCTCCAGCGACTTCGATATTTCGGAGTTGCGCGATGGTCATCTGAGCCTCTACCTCGTCGTGCAGCCAGCGCACAAAAAACGCTTGCGTGCCCTGACGCGGCTGCTCCTCACGCAGATCATGCTCGCCTTAATGGACACCCACGATCACGTCCGCGAGCCGCGCGTCCTGATTATGCTGGAAGAGGTCGCCGAGATCGGTGCACTCGACATTGCGGCGACCGCGCTTGGGCTTGGGCGTGGATATGGGCTTAAGCTGTATCTCATAGCCCAAGATCTTAGCCAGCTCGAAACGGCCTGGGGCAGTAAGAGCAAGACGCTCGTTGCGAACTGTGCAATCCGCGTTGCATCGGCGCCGAACGACGTCGCGACAGCCGAGCTGCTCTCAAAGATGTGCGGCACGATGACGGTGCGGCACACCGTTCGTAACTACTCCGGGAGCCGCATGAGCGCGCTGCTGCCGCATACGATGACTACCGAACACGACACGCAGCGCCCGCTGTTGACGCCCGACGAAGTCATGCGCCTTCCCGGGCCGCAAAAGGCCGATACGGGCGAAATCATTACAGCAGGGAATCTCCTCGTCTTCGCATCCGGACGTGCGCCCATTTACGGCGTGCAGCCCCTTTACTTTCGCGATCGCACGTTCATGCAACGTGCGTCGATTCCGCCGCCGGACTACAGCCGTGCCTGAGCAATTATCGCTGAACGATCAACTCCACGTGCGTCTGCAGGAGAAGCTGCGCCGCGAGCTCGGCGCGGCTGTGCTCGATGCGCTGGCCGACCCGCGCGTGATCGAAGTCATGCTCAACCCCGACGGGCGTTTGTGGATCGACGAACTCGGCGTCGGCATGCGCGATACCGGGACGCAGATCTCCGCTGCACAAGCCGAGAACCTGCTCGGCACCGTCGCCGCGACGCTCGGCTACGTCATTACGCCGGAACGTCCGGTGCTCGAAGGGGAACTCGCTCTCGACGGCAGCCGGGTCTGCGGACTGCTTCCGCCGGTGGTGCTCGCGCCGGCGTTCTGCATTCGCAAGGCCGCGGCGCTGGTCTACGGTCTCGACGACTACGTGCGTGACGGCATTCTCGACGGCGTCGTGCCACCGACGCTTGGGAGCATCGATCGCCCGCCGGCGCGCGGCCACGCGGATGTCCTGCGCCACGCTATCCGCACGCGCCAGAACATCTTGGTCGTGGGCGGTACGCAGAGCGGCAAGACGACGCTGGCCAACGGGCTGCTCCACGAGCTGAGTACCGCGATCGGCTCGACACAACGCGTCCTAATGATCGAAGAGACGCGCGAGCTGCGCTGCACCGTGCCCAATCACATTGCGCTGCGCACGACCGAGACCGTCGACATGACGCGCCTGGTGCGCACCGCGCTGCGCCTGCGGCCCGACCGCATCATCGTCGGCGAGGTGCGCGGTGCGGAAGCGCTGGCGATGCTCAAAGCCTGGAACACCGGGCACCCCGGCGGCATTGC
>Ga0265356_1000110_pt1 | contig 14034 bp, 13 predicted proteins | sample NZE4metagenome_FD_189075 | JGI IMG/M metagenome (GOLD analysis project Ga0265356, IMG submission 189075) | Rhizosphere microbial communities from Maridalen valley, Oslo, Norway - NZE4 | ecosystem: Host-associated > Plants > Roots > Rhizosphere > Soil | place: Norway: Oslo | collected 2017-09-15
CTGCGCCGGTGGCTGGCGGTGCGGCACCGCCGCAATCCGCGAATCCGTCCGGCGTTCCGGTGATCCAGCCGGCCACGCAGGCGGCAAACGGAATGCCCAGCTTCCTGTTTGATCCGCCTACGATCACGGCTGCCAAGGGGAACACCTTTGCGGTGAATCTGCTGATTTCCGGCGCGCAAAATGTTTATTCGGTTCCGGTGCAAATGTATTACGACCCGACGCGCATGCAGTTGCTCAACGTGTCCAACGGCAGTTTCCTTTCGCAGGATGGCCAAACCGTGGCTCTGGTGCACCGCGAAGACGAATCGACCGGGACGTTGACGGTGACGGCTACGCGGCCGCCAGGAGCGGGGGGAGTCAGCGGCCAGGGCACAGTGATTACCCTGACCTTCATGGCGAAGACTGCGGGACAGACGCCTTTGACCATCACGCGAGGCGGAGCCCGCGATCCTGGCCTGCAATCCATTGTGGTGAACGGGGCGCAGGCGTCGGTGACGGTGCAGTAAGGTCTAACGCTTCCGAGCGTGCGTGGATGTCCCAGCCGATCTGCGGGTGTGCTATCCGGAAAGGAAAGAACTGACGAGAGCGAAGGCAACCACGATGATGCGCACCAGATTCCATCGGCGGCCGGGCGGCAGGCTCGATCTGGGGTTCACGATGATCGAGCTGATCGCGGCCGTCACCATCCTGACGGTGCTCGCCGTGATGGCGATTCCGCTGGCGCAGCTCTCCATCAAGCGCGAGAAAGAACGCGAGTTGCGCCATGACTTGTGGGACATGCGCGACGCCATCGACCGCTACAAAGATGCCGCTGACCGGGGCGCGTTTCAGACCAAGCTGGATTCGGGAAACTATCCGCCGGATATGGACACGCTGGTGAAGGGCGTGGACGTGGGCGGGAAGAAGCTAAAGTTTTTGCGCCGGATTCCGATTGATCCGATGACGAAGAGTACGGAGTGGGGCCTGCGCTCGATGCAGGACGATCCCGATTCCGATTCCTGGGGCGGCCAGGCCGTGTTTGATGTCTACAGCAAGTCGCAGGGCGAGGCGCTGGACGGAACGAAATACAAGGACTGGTAAGCAATAAGGGCTGGTAAGCAATAAGTGACTCGCAAGCAATAACGACTTGTAGTCGATCTCGTAGACCAAGGGTTCGTAAATAGGGACGGGAAGATGCCAAAGGGCGCAAAAAGATTGCGGCACGACGGGTTGGGCGCCTGGCATCCGGGCAGTAGCAGACTTTGCCTGCAGCGCCTGAGCGGAGCCCGCCGCGAGCGGGGTTTCACCCTGCTGGAGTTGATGATTGTGATCAGCATGATCCTGATCCTGATGTCGATTGCGGTCCCCATGTATACCCAGTCGGTGGTGCGGGCGCGCGAATCGGTGCTGCGGCAGGACCTGTTTACGTTGCGTTCTGTAATTTCCCAATACACCCTCGACAAGGCCAAAGCGCCGCAGGGCCTGGAAGACCTGAAGACGGCGGGCTACATCCGCGAGATTCCCAAAGATCCGATGACCAACGAAGCGAATTGGGAAGTCGTGCAGGAAGATGTTCTGCTGGCCGTGGATCAGACCGAGCCCGGCATCAGCGACGTGAAGTCGGCCTCGAATTTGATCTCCAGCGACGGGACAGCGTATAGCACGTGGTAGAGTTCGAACCGCGGGCGTCCGTACAGTTAAGAACGCCACCCACGCGATCATCTTTCAACCGATCCTTCTTCGATTTCAGCGCCCTCGATCGAACCCTCTAGGATTGAAACCTTCCGCCTCCAGCAATTACCATCTACGCATGCCCGTAGAAACGGAAATTACGCCGTCCACGTACACGCCGATTCGCGCGCCGCGCGGGAATCAGATCACTTGCAAGAGCTGGCAGCAGGAAGCTGCCATGCGCATGCTGATGAACAATCTCGACGAGGAAGTCGCGGAGAGTCCCAAGGATTTGGTCGTGTACGGCGGAACCGGGCGGGCGGCGCGGAGTTGGGAGGCGTACCACGCCATCGTTGCCACGCTCAAGAAGCTGGAGAACGACGAGACGCTGCTGGTGCAGTCGGGCAAGCCGGTGGGAGTGTTCAAGACGCACGATCACGCGCCGCGCGTGCTGATCGCGAATTCGAATCTGGTGGGCCATTGGTCGAACTGGGAAAAGTTCAACGAACTGGAGCGCGCCGGGCTGATGATGTACGGCCAGATGACTGCCGGGTCGTGGATCTACATCGGCTCGCAAGGAATTGTGCAGGGAACATTCGAAACCTTCTCAGCGGCCGGCGAAAAACATTTCGGCGGCGATCTCCGAGGCAAGCTGATTGTAAGCGGCGGCATGGGCGGCATGGGCGGCGCGCAGCCGCTCGCGGCAACCATGACTGGCGCGGCGTTCCTTGGGATTGATGTGGATCCCGAGCGCATCAAGAAGCGGCTGAAGACCGGATATTGCGACTTCATGGTCACCACGCTCGATGAAGCGTTGCGCATTCTGAAAAACGCGGTGCGCAAAAAAGAGAATGTTTCGGTCGGGCTGGTGGGCAATTGCGCCGATATTGTTCCGGAACTCGCCGAGCGCGGTGTGGTGCCGGACATTTTGACGGATCAGACTTCGGCGCACGATCCGCTGAACGGATACGTACCGAACGGTATGAGCTTCTCCGAAGCTGTCGAGTTACGAAAAAACGACCCGAAGACGTATCAGGAAAAATCGCTCGACGCCATGGCGCGGCATGTCGAAGGCATGCTGCGGCTGCAGAAGATGGGGTCGGTCACGTTTGACTACGGCAATAATATCCGCACGTATGCCTTTCAGCGGGGCGTGAAGGATGCCTACGATTTCCCGGGATTTGTGCCGGCGTATATTCGTCCGCTGTTTTGCCAGGGCCGGGGACCATTCCGCTGGGTCGCGCTGTCCGGCGAAGCGTCGGACATTCATGTAACGGATGAACTGGTCTTAGAACTCTTTCCCGAGAACCGCATCTTGCGACGCTGGATCGACCTGGCGCGCAAGCGCATCAAGTTCCAGGGACTGCCCGCGCGCATCTGCTGGCTGGGATACGGCGAGCGGGCGCAGTTCGGCCTCGCGATGAACGATCTGGTGAAAAAAGGAAAGATCAAGGCGCCCATCGTGATCGGCCGCGATCATCTCGATTGCGGATCGGTGGCGTCTCCCTTTCGCGAAACCGAAAGCATGAAGGATGGCACGGACGCGGTCGCCGACTGGCCGCTGCTGAATGCCCTGCTCAACACAGCCGCGGGCGCGTCATGGGTATCGATTCACAACGGCGGCGGCGTGGGCATTGGCTATTCGCTGCACGCGGGGCAAGTCACGGTTGCCGACGGCACCGACGAGATGGCGAAGCGCATCGAACGTGTGCTGACGACGGACCCAGGCATGGGAATCATTCGACATGCGGACGCGGGGTATGAGGAAGCAAAGGAATTCGCGAAGAAGACGGGAGTAGTGGTGCCGATGACGCGCTGAGTCAACGCGCAACAGCCGTCGCACCCCACCACAAGCCATGCGGGGACAGCCGCCCTGGGCTGTCCGGGCGAACCAAGCTCGCCCCGGTTCCCTTCGCACCGCATGCGAGGCGGAGTTGACTTTACTTAGACGCGATCTGTGAGATGTTCATGGGGACTGCCAATCAAAGCACAGCTGTGCAACTACTCTCCGATCAGCCACTGCTGCTAGACTATCAACAAAGCTTGGCTCTCACTCACCGCAAACCTCCGCAGCCGCAGGCAACTCTGCTGGCCAATATCGGTCAGCTTCTCACCCTCCGTTCACCTGGTAAGCCGGGCGGCATGGGCTCCGGCGAGTCCGGCCCCCGTCGCGGCGCGCTGCTCAGAGAACCAGGCATCATCAAAGACGCCGCCGTGCTGTGCCTCGGCGGAAAGATCATTTCCGTCGGCAAAACGAAAGACGCGCTCCGCGATCCCTGGCTGAAGAAGAATCGCAGGAAGCTCACCGAGATGGATTGTAGAGGCAAAGTGGTCCTGCCTGGATTCGTGGATTCGCACACGCACCCGGCTTTCGTAAGTCCGCGCCTGGTGGATTTCGAAAAGCGCATCCAGGGCGCGTCTTACGAAGAGATCGCCGCGGCTGGAGGCGGCATTCGGTCGAGCCTGGAGGACGTGCGCCAGGCCAGCAAGGTCACGCTGGCGCAAAAAGTCTTGGCCGCGCTGCACGACATGCAAGCCTATGGCACCACCACCGTCGAGGCCAAATCTGGCTATGGACTGACCGTCGCGTCCGAGATCAAGTCGCTGGAGGCGATTGGCGTGGCAGCTTCCCGGTGGCCCGGAACCGTGATTTCGACCCTGCTTGGCGCCCATGTCGTCCCAAAAGAATTTCAGGGTTGCTCACAAAAGTATGTTGAGACCGTCTGTATGGAGATGATTCCGCGGGTCGCCGGGCGGAAGCTCGCCCAGTTCGTAGATGTTTTCTGCGACCAGGGAGCATTTTCGACAGAAGAAGCCGTGCAGATCTTTGCCGCCGCGGTGCAGCACGGGTTACAGGTGAGGGCGCACATGGGCCAACTTTCCGAGACGCACCTTTCGCCGTTCTTGCGCTTCAGTCCCGCATCGTTCGACCACATGGATCACGTCAACGACGACGACATCGCTCAACTCGCGAAGTGCGACACGGTGGCCACGCTGGTGCCCGGAGCGAATTATTTTTTGGGATTGAAAGAGTATCCCAACGCACGCCGTCTGATCGATGAGGGTGTGCCGGTGGCACTGGCCACGGACTACAATCCCGGCACCTCGCCGACGATCAGCATGCCCATGGCGATGTCGCTGGCCTGCACGCATATGAAGATGACACCCGCAGAAGCAGTCGCGGCGGCTACAATCAATGGGGCATGGGCCCTGCGTTTGGCGGAGAGGAAAGGCAGCATCGAACCCGGCAAAGACGCTGATTTGGCGATATTTGCGGTCGACGACTACCGCGAGATTCCCTATTGGTTCGGGGCCAACCATTGCGCCGCAACCGTGCTGAACGGCGCGGTGTCAGGGACGGTCTGAGTGCAGGCTGAACTTTTGGGGCAGGCAGTCCGCATACAAGTTTGGGTATTCGTCGTTGTCGGCTGTACATGTTTGTTTAAAAGCACGCCCTAATCATTGCTTGCTATCAATCGAACTCAATCCCTTGAAGGACTCTAAATCAGAGACAATCTACTTAAGGACAATCTATCTATGAAGAGAATTCTTACGTCAATGCTGTTCGCCTTGACGGCACTTTCGCTGTCAGGTGCGCAGCGGCTGCCCGAAGTCGCGCGTCCGGAAAATTACAAGCTGACCTTCCACCCCGATCTGGAGAAAGCCACGTTTCGAGGCGATGAAACCATCTCGATCCGGGTGCTGAAGCCGACCTCGGAGATCACGCTGAACGCGGTCGACATCGACTTCCAGGAAGTCGCCATCACCAGCGGCGGCGCCACGCAGAAAGCCAAAGTCACGGCCCAGAAAGAGAAAGAAATGGTGGTGCTGGCGGTCGAGAAGCCGCTCCCTGCAGGTCCGGCCACCATTCACATCACCTACACCGGCATCCTGAACAGCGAGATGCGCGGCCTTTATCTGGGCAAGGACGATCAGGGCCGCAAATATGCCGCTTCGCAATTTGAAGCCACCGATGCGCGTCGCGCCTTTCCGTCGTTTGACGAGCCTGACTACAAGGCCACGTTCGATATCACTGCAGTTGCCGGCAAGAGTCTGGTCGCGATTTCCAACCAGAAAGTGCTGTCCGACACTGCCGGCCCTGGCGACGAGCACACCGTCACGTTTGCCACCACGGCGAAGATGTCTTCGTATCTGGCGGCGTTGGTCGTGGGAAACTTCGAATATATCGAGGGCGAAGCCGACGGCATTCCCATCCGCATCTACAGTACCCCCGGCAAAAAGGAGATGGGCAAATTCGCGCTCGAAACCGCGGAGCACGTTCTCGGCTACTACGACAAATATTTCGGCATCAAGTATCCCTACGGCAAGCTCGACCTGATTGGCCTGCCAGACTTCTCCGCCGGCGCCATGGAAAACACGGGCTGCATTACGTTCCGCGAAGTGATTCTGCTGATCGACGAGCAGCACGGCTCCATCGACTTGAAGAAAGAAATCGCTTCCGTCATCGCCCACGAAATGGCACACCAGTGGTTCGGCGACCTGGTCACTATGAAGTGGTGGGACGATATCTGGCTCAACGAGGGCTTTGCCACGTGGATGTCGAGCAAGCCCATCGAAGCCTGGAAGCCGGAGTGGAATTTCAATCTGGACGACGCGAACCAAGCCGGCAACACCATGAATGTGGATTCGCTGGCCAACACGCGTCCCATTCACCAGGCCGCCGAAACTCCGGCCGAGATTCAGGAACTGTTTGACGGCATCGCCTACGGCAAGGCTGCGGCCGTGCTCAGCATGCTGGAAGCTTACCTAGGCGAAGACACATTTCGGGCCGGCGTGAATTCGTATATAAGCCAGCATCAATACGCCAACGCCACCGCGGACGACTTCTGGGGAGCACAAGCCAAAACTTCGAAGAAGCCCGTCGACCGCATCATGCCCACCTTCGTCAAGCAACCGGGCGTACCCATTCTCGACGTGAAGGCGCAATGCTCTGGCGACACCACCAAGGTCACGCTGCACCAGCAACGCTATTTCAGCGACCGCGCCAAGTTTGAGTCGCCGAACGATCAGGTGTGGGAAATTCCCGTTTGCCTGAAGGGTTCGGCCGGAGCGAGCGCGCAGAAATGCGAGGTCATCTCGAAGAGAGAAGAAACCGTTAGCCTGCCGGGTTGCTCGACGTGGGTTTTGGCCAACGCGAACGCTACCGGATATTATCGCGCCGGCTACCAGCCCGAAATGGTGAAAGCGCTGGCCACCGACGCTGAAACCAAACTCACCCCTGCGGAACGCATTTCGTTACAGAACGATATCTGGGCGTCGGTGCGCGTCGGGCGTGAAGCGGTCGGCGACTATCTGGCCTTCGCGCAGGGCATTCAAGCGGACCGCAACCGCGCCGTGCTCGAGGCCACCATGGGCCGACTCAACTACATCGGCCAATACCTGGTCAACGACAGCGACCGCGAATCCTTCCGCGCGTGGCTGCGCCAGCTTTTCACTCCAGCATTCGCAGAACTGGGATGGGAACCCAAGCCCGGAGAAACCGACGAGCAGAAAACCCTGCGGCAGAGGCTGGTGAACACGCTGGGCTACGACGCTCGCGACCCGCAAGTGCTCGCGCAGGCGCGCAAAGTTGCAGACAAGTTCATCGACGACCCCACTTCGGTCGATCGCCAACTTGCCGGCGGAGCCTTTGGCCTGGCCGCTCTCAACGGCGATCCGGCGTTCTACGACAGAATTATGACTGGTCTGAAGAACGCCAAAGCACCCGAAGAATATTACGGCTACCTGTTCACACTGGCGCAGTTTGGCGATCCCAAGCTGCTACGGCGCACTCTGGATTTCGCCGTCTCTCCCGACGTGCGTTCTCAGGATGCGTTGCAACTCATCTCCAGCGTGATGCAGAATCCGGCGGGCGAGAAGCTAGCCTGGGACTTCGTCCAGTCGCATTGGGATGCAGTCGCGAAAGCCGGCGGCCCTTTTGCCAGCGCTCAAGTCGTAGGAGCAACCAGCGTGTTCTGCGATGCGGGAATGCGCGATCAAGTGACTGACTTCTTTGCCGCTCACAAGGTCGCCGCCGCCGAACGCACCTTCCGGCAATCGATCGAACGCATCAACAATTGCGTCGACCTGAAATCCCGGCAGGAACCACAGTTGTCGTCGTGGTTAGGCCAGCACAGCACCGCCGGTGCAAACTAATGCCACGTGGGGACGGGCGCTCTTGCCCATCCAGTCGAGCGAAGCTCGACTGGTTTTCTGCCGTCGGTGGCAGGACAGTGCTCGTCTTGATGTCGCACGATGATGCCGATTGACAGCAAGGCCCGGAATGCTCTGGGCCTTGTTTATTTCAGCACCCCCGCAGTAGTGGTTGAATTTGCATTTCCCTCACAGGGAGTGGATAGAGGATTGCCGCGCTGTGCCTGCAGTTAATCATCAAAGCAATCCAAGTGTGTTTCGCGCTGATGGCCGTGATTAGAGGATCGCACATACTGTACACCCTCATGGCTGGATGTTCGGGATTCCCATGCTAGCCGGAGGTGTGAACTACTGGTGGTATTGCACAGGCTTTCGTGGACTAAAACAGAAAAGCCCGGATGCCAGTCCGGACCTCAAACCCGGATCACTCAAACAGATTATGCACTGCGTATTCCGATGTTAATCGTTTTGTCCTTTCAAGCTGAGTTCGGATTTGCTGCGTTGGAAAACCCTTCCGGTTCAAATTCAGCCGCCACCGTATCCCGCCGCATCCCGCACAAACGTTGAGGGAATTCCCGAGCGTTGCTATAATCAAAAACGTTCCGCACGCTTCCGGCATCGGACCTGTTGCATCCATCCCGCCTACAACCGGCGTGAAGTGAACAATCCTCGCGGCCCGCGGCGCGCAGAGCGGGTTTCGAAACGTGGCCAGGTAGCTCAGGTGGTAGAGCGCAGCCCTGAAAAGGCTGGCGTCGGCGGTTCAACTCCGTCCCTGGCCACCATCATTTCAAAGAACTTAGCGGCCGAGAGCCGAAATTTCCAACCCACGATCCAACCCACGATTCTCACTGAACTCGCTCCGTCAGCAGGTGAATTCTGTCCCCCATCAGCAGTTCGAGGAACTTGCCTTGCGCATCCCGCATGGACTCCATGTCGGACTGCGCGTAGAGTTCCCATCGTTGTGCCAAAGTCCTCGTGCCGCAGAACACCCTGCACGGTTTTGGGGTCCACCGTTGCAAAGCATATCCTGATTCCACCGTTCCTTGATGTGGTCTCGACGATAAACCTATACGCCACAATTTGAGAACCCAACTGTCGGAACGGGACATTGGTCCTTGCAGGGAAACTTTTTCGGGGACCTACTCGCTCTGCTGATTCGGTTCATGAAAGATTCTGCCAGACCTTTCTAGGGGAGCCTATGGGGAAAGAACTAACTGACGCGGAGAAAGAGCAGCTCTTGGCGATTTTTTACCTGAACAAACTCGAAGCTCCCGCACTTGATCATTTAAGTTTGAGAGTCGCCGAGTCTATCTCCGATGAGAAGCAGAGGAACCGCTGTCTGCTAACCATCGTGGACTATTTCGCCGGTCACGGCAATGTCGCGCTACCTGACCAAGTCGCCCAACGTCACCTTGCCGGATACAATCGGGCCGCAGCATTAGCTATGATTGGCAACGCGCTGGCCGCTGGGAGTCCGCCAGTTGCCGAGCGGTACCTGATCCAGTCGGAGGAGCTATTAGGGACAATGAGCGACCCCGACGACACGGTGTCGCTATTGGACCTAGTTGCCGGAGGGTATTCCCGACTCGGCAGATGGGAAAAAGCTGAGAGCCTCGCAAGTCGAATACCCCTTCCGTCTGACCGGGTCTCTAGGCTCTGTCGCATTCTGGAGGATATGGGAAATTCCGACCAAGCCTCAAATACCGAGCATCTGCTTCCGCATATCCGCGCTAGCATCGGGCAGACAGACGCGGACGAGAGGGCTGGCGCCTTCGACGATCTCGCCCGAGCTATGCTAGCCACTGGACGCTCGTCAGATGCTGCCGAAACCTGGGAAGAAGCCTTGGAATTCGCAAGTCGTTCTCCAGAACCCGCTGAGTCGCTTTATCTCATTTCTGAGGGACTCGCTCGTGCGGGCCGCAAGCTCCGTGCACGGGAGATTGCGATGATGATTGGAAACGAGGCTAAGAGAGCAGCAGCCCTTTCTCTGATCGAGCAAAACACCTAAGTGCTCATGCGTTTAGGCAAAGTGACGACCCGCTTGTCGGAACTCAATCCGTTCTTTGACAACTGAATAGACAACTACGACTACAACGCCTTCGGGAATCTGATCAACTCCACGGGCTCAACACCCATCAAATACTTGTTTGCTGGCGAACAATATGACCCCGCTATAGGTCTCTACTACAACCGCGCCCGGTACTTTAACGCGATGACGGGGCGTTTCTGGACCGCGGATATTACTGACGGAAGCGATGACGACCCTCTGTCATTGCATAAATATCTGTATGGCGAGGACGACGCCGTCGACCACACTGATACCAGCGGCAATGAGATCGATGAGGTAACAGGCGCCCTTGGAGCCATGGGCACGATTGACGCGATCTCACTGCCGAACTTTACGACTCTCTTGAATACTGTGTTCGGCCTCAAAGTCCCGAGTGCGCAAATCACTCAAAATATCGTGACGGGAGGTAGAGCGGGGTTTTTCAAGGATTTTGCCGTCACCTTCACGGTGGACCCGGCTTCCATTTCTCGCTACCTCGTCGTCCAGTGGATAAAAGGAAGTTTTACGCTAAACGGAGAACCAACTCCGGCACTTCATCAGGGAAGCACGGAGCCCGCCAACTATGGTAATTGGGCGATAGACAGTGCCTCTTTCGTGGCAAAGTGCCCAGGTGATCCAAGCGCTAGCACGCTACTAAAGCTGCCTGGCCTTGGGAAAATCGTATTGATCGGTCGGCCTGGGCACAGTGGCCCTGTGTATCGAGGAGACGCTTATCGCGCCCGCCTCGATTTTGAGGATAACGTTTACGACACACTTAACGTCGCAAACACGGTCAGCGCCTTCCGCACCCCTGACGACCCTAAACCACTTCTCTCAGTGGATTGGAACTTCTACGGTTCTTACAATGTGCCCTAGACCATGAGACACACATTCGTGAATGCGATTCTAGCTTTCCCTGGTCGCCGATGTTCAAAAGCAGCCGGGGACTACGCACGATTTTTTCTAGCCTGCTTCTTGCTGGCCGCGCTTTGTATGGGGAACAGTGGGGCAGCGCAGGAACGGATCCCTTCATACTGTCCTGCTGTCCCGGCGAAAAGGCCAGCCAAGACGGCGATGACGCCGCATCTCGCCAAACTCTTTCTTGGCCCGGAGGTACGTCAATATATCGTCGATCTGGCCGCGGCAAGGAAGAGGTCAAACCTGGCAGGCGTGCACGAGCCACCTGAGTACTCCGACTTAATTTCAGCCGGGAAGGAGGCGGTGCCCTTTTTGCTGAAGGAGCTGCGGGAGAATGACGTGGTGCGCCGAGGGGCAGCCTACGAGGCAATCTCGAGAATTACCCACAAGAGCTTTTGGCGAACAGGCTTCCCTGATTTATTGCAGGTCCAACCGGATGTCGAAAGGTACGAAGAGTGGTGGGCTCTGAACAAAGGCAAGTCTAGGATCCAATGGCTGATTGACGACGTCGCGTCGGAGGATCAAGGGCCTGCTGAGGGCGCGATCACGTGGTTGGCCTATGACGGAGATTCCACCGCACTCCCAGCTCTACGGAAAGCGCTAAGCAACGACGCCCTGCGGCCCTCCGCCGTGGAGGCACTTGCCGAGCTAGGGGACAAAACGGCAGTTCCGTATCTGATCGACTCAGACTTGGCGGACGAGGACGTGTACCGGCGCAGGATGGGGATCTGCTACTTGATCGGCCTGACCGGAAAATCATTCGCCTTTGATCCGAGCGGAACGCCAGAATCGCGCAAAGCTGCGATCGAGAAATGGAAGGCGTGGTGGCAAACCGAAGGAGAGTCCAAATGACCGGTGTGCGCTTATCTCCCAGATCCATTTGCAAGTTCAGGCGCGCCGACGAGGAGCATCCAAATCAACTATATGAGAACGGTTGGGGGATGGCCATCTTTGATTAACGGCGTAGGCAGCTACACTTTTGACGCCGTAGGCAATCGCAAGACCTTCAACACGACGATCCCGCCTGCCGGCGGCATGACGTACAACTACGCCGACGCTAAACTTCAACGCCGTCGTGAATGAGGTTAAGCAGGCGCTGCCGTGACCTGCTCCCCTGTTTCCGCACAAAGCTGAATATGATTTGTGCGAAAAAGAAAGGGGAGCAGGTCATCGCGATGAGCCCACCTTCGGGCACCCTCCGGGCACCCAGACCGATGTCTTTTTGGCATCTCATTGATTTTGTTGTGTCGTGCATGGAGTAAGCTGGACGTCAAGTTGTTGTTTGTAATGGGGTTGGCGACCCTTTTAAGGCCTGGGTCTCCGGATCTGTTTTAGAACTCTTTGCCACGCAACCTTCCGCCCTGCGCAAACCGCTTCCACTCCACATTTGAAGTCTCCTAAACCGTGGTGTCCAATGGCATACGATTGTACTTGACCGAAGGTGTCCAATGGAGCACAATAGAATTGTGCAGACGGTTGTCGAAACGCCTACTTACCTGGCGAGTGCTAACAAGCTCTTTAGCGACGAGGAGCGTGCGGACATCGTGGCACTCGTTGCGGCTGACCCGGAGTGTGGAGACGTGATCCGCGGAACGGACGGATTTCGAAAGGTCCGGATCGCACGTAAAGGAATGGGGAAAAGCGGCGGGCACGGGTTGTGTATATCTGGCGCAACGAAAGATTTCCGGTTTTTCTTATCGCGGTTTTTCCGAAGAACGAGAAAGAAAACCTGTCGATGGCAGAGCGCAACACGCTAAGGAAACGGGCCGATAGTATTTTCGAGACCTACGGGAGGTAGCATGAAAACGCAATTCGAACAGATGATGGATGGCCTTAACGACGTTCAGGCTTTTCTTGCTGGGGAGCAAGAAGGATTCAAGACGCACGTGCCCCAGGACGTTGACGTTAAAGCGATCCGAAATCGACTTGGTATGACACAAGCCAGATTCTCGAACACGTTTGGGTTCAGCCTCGATGCTATCAAACACTGGGAGGGAGGGCGGAGGACCCCGGAAGCGCCGGCTCGCACCTTACTCACTATCATCGACAAGAATCCCGCTGCCGTGCTCACCGCACTGAGTCCCGCTGCGTACGCTGCTGCTGTCGGCACTTCTAAACTCGCCTTCGTCCACGTCAGGGTTGCTAGAAAACCTAAGACATCTGGTGGCGTTACAAAACGGAAGACGTATTCTGCCAAAGCTGGCAAGAGAATCACGAAGTGAAGAAGAACAGCCTCCGATCACAGCACTTGAGTTGGCATATGACTTATAATCGGGGGACACAGCGGGGCCTGACAAACGATCTACGAAGGCGAATCGCGCGCATTGCGTTTGAGCGAATGGAGCAGGAATGCCAAACCGACTTCCGGCTTTTGTCTGGGTTTCGGGCCGACGGCGTCAATAGATTTCTTGCTTGGATCAGGGGCATAGAAAAATCTCAGCGGACAGAAGCAGCACTCAGCATAACCTGCCGTCAGCTGCAACTTCGCCGGATTGAGTGCAAAACCATTCCCAACTTTGAGCGATGGGTGGAGTCCTATCATAACTTCCCCTTAAATGCCGGATTCGATTTCGAGTGGCGCCCTAAACGCCACGTAAAGACAATTGCTTCAATCGTGAAGAAACAACTGGCGCCCCTGCATGTATCGAGTCCACAGTCAGTCGAGCTAGCAGACGATAACCCGCTCGCAGTTCCAGAAATCAGAGGGGGGCTTGAACTCAGCACAAAGCTTGCGGACATCGTGCTCCTTCAGTTTGTGCGAGGAGATCTCGGTCTGTTTGATCTCTCGTATGTATCCCTGCTCGGATTGGGGCAGACCGGATGGCGAGTCTATGAGGAAAAAGAGTGCGCCGAGGTCGTAGCGAGACTTCCAGTTTTCATAGCAAAAGGTGAAGAGTTGGTCCTGGCTTGAATATGGGGGCATATATGGACCCTGCCCTGGTGGCTCAGTTTGGTTCAATCCCAGCGATATTCTCTCCTGCACCAGACGGCCACTGGTCTGACCTGATCCCCGATTTCCGCACAAAGCGGAGTAACGGTGGTCTATGACGGCGACGGAAATCGCGTGTCGGAGACCGTGGCTGGCGTGACGACAAATTACCTCGTCGGTACGGAGAACCCGACAGGCTACGCGCAAGTTGTAGACGAGCTGCTGGATGGCACCGTCGCGAGGTCGTACTCGCACGGCTTGGAGCGCATCAGCGAAACCCAAACCCAGAATGCCACGCTCACGACAAGCTTCTACGGCTATGAGGGACATGGCAGCG
>Ga0265356_1000112_pt1 | contig 13967 bp, 12 predicted proteins | sample NZE4metagenome_FD_189075 | JGI IMG/M metagenome (GOLD analysis project Ga0265356, IMG submission 189075) | Rhizosphere microbial communities from Maridalen valley, Oslo, Norway - NZE4 | ecosystem: Host-associated > Plants > Roots > Rhizosphere > Soil | place: Norway: Oslo | collected 2017-09-15
CCCCGACGTCGCCGGTGGTGTCAGCTTGAAAGCATCGCCCATATAGGTCGCGCCGCCGTTTTCGCTGGTTGCGTAAAGATTGCCGGCGGCGTCGGAGATTAGGCCGGCTTGGGGATTCGCAGCGTCGCCACGATACGCTGGAAACCGGTAGAGCACGGTCTCGGTCCAGGGCTTATGGCGTGCCGGAGTCAGCTCAAAGGCAGTCCCTCCCCCGTAGACCTGGTTCACGAACGTCGTGCCGTAGAGATTTCCTTTCCCATCAAGCAGCAGTGGGTCGACCGGTAGCGCTCCGTCGCCGGGATCACCGCCGACGAACTCATGGATAACCAAATATTTCCAGGAACCGCGGGAGCCAATGGGAGGTGAGATTTCAAAAACCGTACCGCAGCCAGCCTGGCAATAGTAGGAAAAGTATCCGCCATACTCCGTCGTGCCGTACAGGCGCCCGTCGCGATCGATCGCAAGCCCGGCTATTGGCAAACTGCCATCCTCTCCACCGCTAAAATCGTAGAGGACGGTTTCTACGCCCGACGGCGACAACTCGTAAATCGTGCCCGCAGAATACCTGCCGCCATTAACGGTGGTCCCATACAGGTTTCCTTTTTTGTCGGCCACGAGGCCGCCGTGAGGATTTCGCCCGTCGCTGCCACGCCCGAACCGATGAAGAACGTGCTCGATCCAGTGGCCGTTCGAAGGCTCCAGTTGGAAAAGCACGCCGTCACCGAACTTTCCGTACCCGCCTCCGACGTTGCCCGTGCCATACAGGCTGCCATCTGGGCCAAACGTCAGGTTGCCGACCGGAAGGCCTCCATCTTTGCCGCCTTTGAAATCGTAGAGGATTGTAAAGTTCCAGTGGCCGCTCTTCGATGTGGAGGGTGAAAGCTCGAAGACGCTGCCGCAGTGCACGTTACACGATCCCGCACCTCCATCGTTTGTCGCCGTCCCATAAAGGTTGCCACTTGTGTCAGCAATCAAACTGCTTGCCGGCACTGCGCCGTCGGTACCGTTTTGAAAGTTGTGCAGAACGCGAAAACCAGTATTTCCGCCCGCAGCCGAAACTCGATCGTGGCGATCGGCACCCTGCGCAACGTTCGCGCCGGGCGTCCCCGCGAACTCGCCGCTAGAACAGCCGCCGAATCCCAAGACGAGGCCGGTGGCAAAGAGCCAGGCAACTCCTGTTTTCATGTCATCCTCCACCGGGATATCCTGGCTGTCTTGGTCTGCACCTGCTTCCGAAGGCCGCGATACGTTCCTACGGTAAGCGAAAGGCGAGCGCTGGATGCGCTCGCCTTTCCTTCCCTTTTCGTGCGTCGATGAAATTAGTAGACCTTGATGCCGTTTGGACTTCCCCATCCGGCGGGGCCGCTGTACGTTTTGTAGCCGCCATCTTTCTTCGATAGGCCGGCCTGGCAGAGATAGTTGCTGCAGCTGCCATCGTTACCGGACGTGATGACGTGCAGTTCCTTCTTGTGTTTTCTCGTGCTCAGCTTCCAGAACGTTTTGCCACCGGTTAGGCTGCTCGCGTTGCCGGCGAGCCCGACGATACCGGCGGTGAGCGGCGATGCGACGCTCGTTCCGCATACATCCGTCCAGCCTCCGTAGGAGCTGATGTACTCGGCGACCCCGGGGGAACAGCCGGCTTCGGCGGAGATATCCGAGATCGTCTTTCCGCTGCAATCCGGATCGTGCTGCCACGACGGCTTGGGCGTGCTGGTTGCGCAGCCGGCTCCCGCGCCGTCCCAGACGGTTTCGCTATAGGTCGACCCGGAGAGCGCCAACTGCGTGCCGCCGACGGCGAGCACGTTTGCCAGCGCGGCCGGCCATAAGATTATGTTATATCCGTCGTCGCCTGATGAGGCCAAATACGCGACACCGGGCGTGCTGAAGTAGTTCGGGAAGTTCGAGTCGCCGCAGTTCTCGCCGTAGTTGAGGCTGCTGCATCCCCAGCTATTGCTGAGGATCGTGGCACCGAGCTTCACGGCCGTCGCTTCGGCGTTCTCCAAGCCGCAGACGACGCCGCCGCAGTTGCCGCCTTCGATCAGGTAGATCGTGCATTTGGGACAGCTGGCGGAGACCATTTGAATGTCGAGGTCGGTCTCGACACACCAGCCGAAGTCCTGGCAGCTCTCAGGATAGTTGGATTGTTGTCCGGTCTCGTTGTACTTGAAGAACGTTGCCGTTCCCAGTCCGAACGTACTGCGGTAGGTCGCAAGATCCGAAGCGGCGCTGGGTAAGTCGCCAAGTTCGATGAGCGCGACAATCGTTCCCGAACCTTTGCCCAAGGATCCCGAAAGGTTGTAGCGCGTCTGCAAGTCGATGGGCCGCCAGCCGCAGCTGCCGCTGGATGGCGAGCAGTCTGGCTTCACGCCTTTGGTCACAAGCAGTACGTGGCATTGCGCGCCGCCGGCAAGCGGTTTGCACACGCGCCGGGCTTCGTGCTTGGCTTGCCACTCGGGCACAAAGTGCGCGGAGGCGGAAGACCCGCTTTGCGACGCGCCGCCGCCCGTTGGCATATTCGGCGAGCCGCCTGCGTTACAGCCGGCGATCGCCAGCGCCGCTACTAGCGGAAAAAACTTCAAGAATGCGTTCACGAATGCTCCTTTGCACGAGTCGGTCTGGGAGTAGGCAGTATTTACAAGACGCAAGCCTTGCCTCCTATTGGGCAACCTCAAGCGCGCCAACCTATTTCCGGCCGCGTCCCTCTTGCAATGAAGCTAGCCTTGTAGGGTCATTCCCCGCTCCCGGCTGGGCAGGCTAGGCATGATTCGACGCTTACTGATAACTGTTGCGGTTTACTGGTGTTTCCGGCGATCGGCTGCGCGCAAGCCGCGCCGGTCTCCGGCGATGACGCTGCACCGCTTCAAATACCATTGACGATGTCACGCAATCCGTATTTTGGCACGTACGCGGCCAAAATTGCCATCGCGTTAGGAAACGGCAAACCTTTAGTGTTTGGCTTCGACACCGGCTCTTCGGGACTGCATGTGTTCGCCTATGCCGACCTCGACGCGCCCGGCACGGGCGTGCAATGCTCGCAAATACCGACCAGCGTGACCTACGGGAATCCCGCCAGGATCACGTTCCGCGGCCACTCCGCATCCTCCAATGCACCTCTCCCCCGGGCAGCCATCACGTTTAGGGCACTCGATCCTCGCTCCTCACTTAGCCTGAGGGTCCACCGCTACGCTATCGTAGAATTCCGACTCGATGCCAGTTGTGGAACGTCCGACGCTTCCCAGGGGGTAACTGTTGGCCTGCACGCTCCCGAAGCCGTGGGATGGGTTTGGCAGAGAAAAACTGCCTGCCCAAAGCGTGTTTTGCGACCTATTCAGCGAAATTCCGGTGTAGTAGCCATTTTCGGCGCCGTCACCGTATACGAACGTCGAAGTCGGAGACCCGTTCCAAGGCCTTTTGAACACCGCGAGTGTGTTATTGTTGCCGACGATATTTAGGATGAGGTTGTCCTGACGATCGAACACGATGCCTTCGGGTAAGTTACCGGACACTATTGTCTGCAGAATCGTGTCGGCGCCCGTGCGCGTGTTTACGGAGACGAGGAGCGGTTGGCCGCTGCTGTTGTAGCCGTCAGCCAGCAGATTGTGGGCATCGGCAGCTAGGTACTCCACCTCATTCAAGTTCGACGTAAAGAGCGTGCGGGTGGGCCCTCCGCCGCCCGCTTCGATCTCGCTCGACTTAAAGAAGTCTATGACGTTGTCGCCGGCATTAGCGGCGTACAAGTCGCCTTTTTTATCGAAGGCGAACCCTATCGCATACGGACCTTGTGAAAGGTTCAGGGTGGCAAACAGGGTGATCTGTTTATTCCTCACATGCCAAACCGTGACCGTCGCCGACCTCGTGCCAACGGCTAGGTCGCCGGACTGCGAGTCGACTGCGAGGCCGACACCGGTGCAAGAGCACTCCGATATCATCCCGAGCGTTTTTGCACTATAAACATCGACATTGCCCACCTCTCCGTTAGAGGCAAAGATCCATGTGTCGGAAGGCGGCCCTTTCCCATCGGATACGTTGGGTTTCGAGAAGGTCGCGCTCGCAGCCGGCAACTGTTCACCGATAGGCCGTACCGGGACTCCGACTCTCGCTAAAAAGGCAGTCTGTGCTCCATTCGACGTCGGGACCAGCTTCGTCGCTTGGCAGGCTGCTAGCAATAGCAATGAAGCCGTGGTCACGATCGCGCGGCGCATAACAGCCTCTTTCCTTTTACGAGATCGCGCACGGGTATCCGTAACCGCGCGCGAAATGGTCCTGGTAACTTTCTGTTTCCTCTTCGTCTAGTATGGTTTGAGAAAGTGAAGAATTTATTAAAACCAGGAGGGCGACTCAAGCTCCGTCCTTTTGGTGGACTTCGTCAAGATTCAGCGTGACCTCGAAACCTAAACGGCAGGGCGAAGGCTTGGCCTTCGCCTAATGCGCCACGGATGCGCCTTCAAACGATCGCCGACGAAGCAATCCAGGTGCACGCAAAGGAACCCCTCGCGTCATTTTATCAGTTAAGTCCATTTGTCTGGCGCGAAGGCGCCGAATTTCACGTCATGCTTCGCGCTGTGCCACGCTCCGAGGATTCGGCCAAGAAGATCGCGCGGATTTATCACGGAGTTTCCGACGACGGCCTCATCTTCGACATGGACGAATCGCCGGCCATCGCTCCGGGGCCGGCTTGCGAAGATCTTGATGGTTGCGAGGATCCCACGGTGGCGGTCCGGGATGGCGTCCTCTACGTTTACTACACCGGCTGGAACCAAACGCAGCGACGCGGGTGCCTCTTGTTAGCCTCGGGGCCGGATGCCTCGAATCTTCATAAGCGCGGAGTCGCGCTCCAGTCCGTTCCCGATTGCGAAAACCCCAAGGAGGCCGAAATCGCTTTGGCCGCCGATGGTACCTGGCGTCTTTTCTTCGAGTATGCACAAGGAGACGCTTCGCGCATTGGGATTGCCGATTCGAATCGCGTTGACGGACCGTGGGTCATCCGCCAGCCGCCGTTTGAACGGCGACCCTCGTCCTGGGACTCCTGGCATCTGAGCACCGGGCCGGCCGTGACCCTCGATGGCACCCCCTTGATGTTTTACAACGGCGCGACTCGCGACGCCAAATGGCGCATTGGTTGGATTCGCTTTGACCCCAATTACCGCACCGTCATCGAACGTTGTGACGATCCGCTGATCGTGCCGCCCTCACCAAAAAACGACGAAACCGATATAGCCTTTGCCGCATCGGCGTTAACCGAGGACGAGCTCATTCACGTGTACTATTCCGTGGCCGACCAACATATGCGACGTGCGACGCTGCGCTCGATTCCTTGATGAGGACGGCATCCAGACTCGTATCTTTAACTTCGGCCTTTCGGCGGTCTTCCGCCCGAAGGATCAGCGGCGTGCATGCTACCGTGCGCAAACTCGTCGCGACTACGTCTCTGGGCGCTCGGCACGAACGCTCAGCTCCATGGACCCGATGAACGAGAGTACCTTCTTATCTCTAGCCGTCTGGCGCCGGTAATGGACGAGCGCGTCGAGCGGGTACCAGAGCCCCACCCAAGCGATGACGGCAAAGAATCCGTCACCGATGAACTGATTCGCGAGCGCCGAGAGTCCGGAGCGATTGAAATAGTATGATAGCAACACCGCAATCACAAAGAGAACACACCCGACACGCAGCGCCGACATGACATCCTGCCATTGCGCACTACGGATGAGTTCTGTTTGTCGTAGACGCTGGAGGCAGTAGCGCCCAATCGCCCGCTGCAGCAACGATTGTGTCTCCGCCTTGATCTGATCGCCGGGAAGGGTCACGACGACGCGCAATCCCGGGTGCAACCGGCGAGGCGTCAGCTCTCCGATCAATTGCTCCATGCCGCTCTCGAGGCGCCCGTACTCGGAAAGCATGTCGGCTGGCGCCACCTCAAAAAGCTGCTCAGGCGCTCTCAGCCGCAGGATAATCTCGGTGCCGCGAGCGGTCGTCATGCGTGCCTCCGCTAACGCCATTGCTCGGCGACGTTTGGAGACCTCCCCCGAGTTCGCTCAAACGTCTGCACATGACGCACCGTGAATCGTAATCCGATGACGACTCGTTCGGTTATCGTCCACGGATCACGCGACAAATCTGTTGTGGCGCTCGCACTGCTAATCGTGCCAAGAGATCTGCGATGGTGGTCGCATTAAGCTTGGGGTCTCGTTGCGCTCCGGCTTATAGCGTATCGACTTTGAAACAAAATAGCTTACATTCCCGTTATCAGAATTTGACGGGCGCCTTCGACGTTAAGAAGTGCCTCCGTTAAGCTTTGTGACACTTTGAATTTCGTAAATCCGAACATACTAGTACAAACGTACCATATGTAACGCAGCAGGCACTGCTAGTTCAAACGATCACGCACAAAATCTAATTGCAACAACATTTCGTGAAAGAAAAAAGGAGCATCGAATGAGGGTCTTCAGGCCGGTCACGTATGCGTCCGGCGCGTTGGCCGCCGCCGCCTTACTTGCTGCGTGCAGCGGCGTTGGCAACACACAGTCATCGGGTTACAACCCCTCTTCCGGAGTTAGCTATCCGGGCCTCGCCGGGCTCGTAGCCCCGAACGTTAGTCCCGATCATCGCAAGTCATGGGTCTCGCCGGATGTGAAGAAGGCGCCTCGGCTGCTCTTCATCTCCGACATCAATACCGATGATGTGTACATCTTTACGATGCCGGCGATGAAACTCCAGGGAACCCTCACGGGCTTCGATGGACCGCAGGGCATGTGCAGCGATCGAAGCGGCAATATCTGGGTGAATAATACCAAGAGTGCCGTGATCCAGCAGTACTCGCGCAACGGTAAGTTGCTTAAAACCATCGACGACTCCGGCTACTATCCCATCGGTTGCGCCGTGAACAAGAAGAACGGCGATCTTGCGGTGACGAACATCAGAACCACGAGCGGCGAGCCGGGTAACGTGACCGTCTATTCGAATGGCTCAGATCCCCAAACCCTCGCGAACCCCGATCAGACCGAGTATTACTTCCCGGCGTACGACACGAAAGGCAATCTCTACGTCAACGGCCGGGGCGGCAGTTCCAACGGTATCATGATTTCAGAATGCCGGTCTGGCAGCACCTCGTGCTCTACCCTGACCGTATCGGGCGTGACGCTCAATGTCCCCGGTGGATTGAACTGGAATAAGGCCACGGGCGACTTGGTCGTGGACGATCCGAAGTGCAATAACGTGTGGGGCTCGTGCCTCTACTCGATGTCCATCTCCGGGGCCACGGCGACGCTTGCCAGAACCACGTCGCTCCACGACGCCACCGGAGGCGGGTGCGACGTCGATCAGGGTGTCTTTGCGCCGAAAGACAAATACTTCGTCGGCGGGTGTATCGCACAGGGTTCAGACCCGGCCGCTGTTGCGCGCTGGAAATTTCCGGCCGGTAGCAACCCAACACACTCGAGTGCATCAGTGGGATACCCGGTCGGCGCAGCAATCAGCATCAAGTAGTCTCGAGGCGCAACGGGTTCATACCTAGGCGCGCTCGGCGGGAGATCCGGCGCTCGATAAGTATCCCTAACAACGTGAGCACCATCGTGTGGCGCCGGATCCTGCTTGGGCTGTGTGCGTCCGCTGTACTGCCGGCGCGGCGCAACCGTCTTACGGTGCCTCCGATCGATTAACCTATTCGTTTGGGTCCACGAGCCCGCTAACGGTTCTCTGGGAGTCCGCTTCTGTCGTTGGAGCGCGCACGGTCTTCTTTAGAAGGATTGCCAACAGCATCGGGCGTGGAACCTCACCGGCAGACGGTCTGCCGGGGAACACTCCGCGCCAGTGGTGTCTATCCATCTGAATCCCGCAAAAGACCGACAATGCTACAGCTATCGACACGAGAAGCACGTAAATCATACTACCGAGCGATTCGGGTATTCTCCAATGATTCCGCCGGTATCGCCCGGTCCGTCAGTTCCCGTCGGGCCACCGTATGGAGGTCCGCTCCCCCCGGCATTGAAGGTGCGAGTCGCCTTTCTTTCTGATCGGGGCCGACTGTGCCGTTGGATCTCACACCGATGACCGCGGATCTCCGCGACGAACTCCTGGCCCGCAACAGCGAGTGAACTTCCTCCTCGACTATCGCCGCAGTGCCGCCACCGGCCGCGGACTCATTGCCACGGTCAGCGGCGAAGCCGGTGTGGGCAAGACCCGACTGCTTCGCCAGTTCCAGATGGCAGTCGAGGGTGGACGGTCGCTTATGGCTTTTGCCCGCTGCGTGGAGTTCGTTCAAACACCGCTGAGTCCACTGCGCGAACTGCTTCGCAATCTCGAGCGCGGCGCCGACCCGGACGCCGCAACCCGGCCGCAGTAACCAGTCAACGTGATCGTTCATCTGGTCGACGGAACCTACGAACTCTTCCGCCATTTCTATGGACTGCGCCGCTTCACCGAGGGGAAGAAGCGACGGTTCGGGGCGGTTGTCGGAGTGCTCAATACCATGCTGCAAATGATCGGCGAGGGCGCCACGCACTTAGGCGTCGCCACCGACCACGTTATCGAGTCCTTCCGCAACGAACTTTGGAGTGGCTACAAAACGGGCGATGGAGTCGAACCGGCGCTTCTCGCACAGTTTGGGCCGCTCGAAGAGGCGTTGCGAGCTATGGGGATTCCGGTTTGGGCGATGATCGAGCTCGAGGCCGATGATGCGCTGGCCTCGGCGGCAACAATCGCTTCGCAGGAATCTCGAGTAGAGAAAATCTGCATTTGGACTCCGGATAAAGATCTCGCGCAATGCGTGCGCGAGGATCGCATCGTGCAAATCGACCGAAGGAGCAAGGTCATCCGGGACGCCGACGGCGTGCGAGCCAAGTTTGGGGTAAATCCCGAGCTGATACCCGACTATCTTGCGCTCGTTGGCGATGCCGCCGATGGCTACCCGGGCATCGCGGGCATTGGGCCGAAGGGTGCGGCCGCTCTCCTCACTCGTTATGGCGCGATCGAGCAATTCCCGCCGGAAGAGCTCGGCGAGCGGCAACGTCTCGCACTGTTATTCAAGGAGCTAGCAACCCTGCGGACCGATGCGAAAATCTTCGCGGACGTCAGCGAGTTGGAGTGGCGCGGACCTACTTCCGGATTTTCCGCCGCGTGCGAGCGGCTCGAGGCCCCCGATCTCTTTGCTCGCGTCACGAAAGCAGCGCGAACCCGCGCACACGGGGCATCGGAGCGGTAACTGCAACCTTTTCTACTCCTGCGGGGTGTAAGGTTTGCATCGAGGACGAGTCTGTGAGACACTCCTTCTCGTCCTCAAGCGCGATCTTTCGAGTGGTCGATAAGTTGCGCCCACCGAAAGATAGGTTTCGACATCTCCATTTTTTCAGAGCTCCAGCTGGATGCTGCGATATTTCGCGGCATCGAAGATCTTCACTTTACAGAGGCCACGCCCATACAGCGCACGGCCATTCCCGTTGCTCTCTCGGGTCGCGACGTCTTTGCGAGCGCTCCAACCGGCAGCGGCAAAACCGCGGCTTTCGGCATTCCGCTACTCCAAAAACTGCTCGAGCGGCGCGCCGACCGCCGTGCCGCGCTGGTCTTGACGCCGACTCGCGAGCTTGCGCAGCAAATTGCGGAGCATCTTCGCCAGCTGGCAAAACACACCAAGCTACGCATCACGCCGATCTACGGAGGCGTGGCCATGAAACCGCAGATCAATGCCATGCGCCGCGGTACCGACGTCGTCGTCGCAACGCCCGGCCGGCTGATCGATTTGATGCAGCAGGGCGAAGCTCGTCTCGACAACGTTGAGGTTTTCGTGCTCGACGAAGCTGACCGAATGCTCGATATGGGGTTCTTACCCGCTGTAAAGCGCATCGTCGCCAAGCTTCCGGAGCGCCGCCAAACGCTTTGTTTCTCGGCAACGCTCGGCAGTGCGGTCGTTGCGCTTGCACGCGAGTTTCTCCACGATCCCGTGCGCATCAATTTAGCACCTCAGACGCCGGTAGGAACCGTAACCCAGTGGGTGTACGAAGTGGAACCGCACAAGAAAACGGATCTCCTCGTGGATTTGCTCAAAGATGGACGCGTTTTCAATGCAATCGTTTTTACGCGGACCAAGTCGCGGGCCGAGCGCGTCGCCGGAGCTTTGATGCGACATAGCGTCGATGTGGATCGCATCCACGGCGGCCGTTCGCAGGCGCAACGCTCGCGAGCCCTCGACGCCTTTAAGAAAGGACGTTACCGGGTCTTAGTCGCCACCGACGTCGCCGCGCGGGGCATCGACATCGACGATCTCGGACACGTCATAAACTACGACGTTCCCTCCGAGCCCAACGATTACATACATCGCATCGGACGCACCGCGCGCGCGCAGAAAACCGGCGACGCGATCACGTTTGTTTCCCGCGACGAGGCGAGTTCGTTTGCGCGTATCGAAGGCGCAATCGGCACGCCGCTAAAGCGCAGCGAGCATGGCTTCATGGAGCCGGCATCTGCTCGAGCGGTGACGGTCGAGCCGCAGGTGCACCGCCGGTCGTTTCAGCGGCGCCGCCGCCGCTGAAAAGCGGCGTGTAGCTCAAGATCTCGGGAGCGTGATCCAGCCTTTGTCGGCCTGGATCTGCCAGCCTTGAGCTTCTCCCGTGTGGCTGCGATACGTGCCGCCACCGCCAGCGCAGCCACCACCGGCGCCGATCGCTTGTGCGCAAAAGTCGACGACTACGTATTTGCCGTTGTACCGAATGTGTTCGGACGTGCAAACCGTCGCCCACTTCGGATAGCTCGACTGGCCCCAGTCCGATGCAAGAACCACCGACCACCCGACAATGTCATCGTGCGCGGTTTTTGCCTTGTATACGATGCAATTGTTCAAGCCAAAAATCATTTGGCCGTGACGCTGCACCGGGACGCGAAGGACGCCGTCTTGGAACCGAGCTTGGTCGTCCTTCGAGAGGGCAAATGCGACGTGCGGAGCACAGCCGGCAGCGATTGCCCCAACGGCGAGCAAAATGACGGCACGGCAAAAAGGCGTAGTCGACGGCATTAACGCTGAGATATGTTTGCCACCGTTCGAGTCACGACCCCTCCGAAGGTGCTATGCGATTTCCGCGACAAAGTTAGGAGCCTTCCTCGAATCCGTCGACGATGAGGAGATCGGTCGTGCTCAACCGCTGCCGCAGTTCCTTAGCCGGCGCGTACTCTTCAGAATGCCACCATGCGTTGGCGCGTTCGTACGAATCGAAAGCGAGCACGACGATACGCGACGGATTCCAGGATCCTTCGAGCACTTTCATCTCGCCGCCCCGCACTAGGTAGCGCCCGCCGAACTTCGTAACGGTCTCTTGTGCCATCTTTTTATAGTCTTCGTATTTTTCTGGATCGCTCGTCTTAACGTTGACGATCACATAGGCCGGCATCCCGCGGCGATTAGACAGGCAATAGTGCTCTTCCCACGTACTCGCGGCTCTAAAGCAACACCGTGGAGTCCCGCTGCTCAACGCGCCGGCGGCGTAACGCGTTCGTAGTCGGTCGCCCAGACGGCCTGCCACGTCTTACCTTTGTCCGCCGAGAACGCTTCTTCGAAGCGCGGGTTACCGTTGTGTTGAGCCCAACGGTAACGAACGACGATCGGTTTGCCATCGAACGTATCGAGGCCAAAGAAATCGCCGGCGCCGTCTGCGCCGAATTTGCCGACCTTCGGCGGGAGCGACAAGCCCCGCTTCTGCGTTCCCGAGTAGAGCGACCACTGATGCGTAACCGGATCGTATAAGCGAACCGTCACGCCCACGATGTGCTGCGCCGGACAATGGAGATCGTTGTCCTCGATGTCGGCGCTTCCACCCCAAAACGGCCGGACGGAAGACGTACCGTCGCATGCGAACCAATCGTGACTATCGCTTAACGGACGGCGCAGCTGCGTGTAATGCGTTCGCCAAGTCCCAATCAGAAAGTCGAAACCGTTGTGTCCGTCGCCGTCCGGCGCAGTTGCGTTCCACACGCCTTTGCTAGAAGACGACACGCGCTCCGTGTCCGTAATCCAGTTGACTTCCCACGACTTTCCGCCGTCGGTAGAGAACGCTTGTTCAAAGTGGGGATTGCCGTTTACTTTGGTCCAGTGGAAACGGCAAATAATGGGCGTGCCCTTCCAGTTATCGTATGAGTAGAAGTCGCCGACGCCGTTTGCATCGAAATGCCCAACTTGCGGCGGTGGCGGGATACCGAGCTTTTTGGTTCCCCACCAAAGCGTCCATTGGTGCGTTTGCGCATCGTAGAGGCGAAGCGTCATGCCGCCGATATGCCGGTTCGGGCATTTCAGATCGGCGTCTTCGAGATTTCCGCTGCCGCCCCAAAACGGGCGAAAGACCGAGGTGCCGTAGCACTCGTACCACTGGTGGCTGCCGACCAACCGATCTTTGAGTATGCGGTAGTGCGTACGCCACGTTCCATACGCAAAATCGAAATCGTTGCGTCCGTCGCGCGCCGTCGGGGCGGCCGGGTAAGGCGTGTACACCGGTGCAGGCGCGGTCGAGGCAGCAAGCAGCGTTACAGCCAGCAGAAGCGTCGTGACTAGGTTCTTCATGGGATGGACTCATTCTAGGCGAGGATTGGACCTTTGTATTGGGCCAATATGTGGTATTACGAGGGTGCCAATCGACCTCGAGCCGTGATATCGGCTTACACACCACCGCCAACGTCAATGGCGACAAGCTTGCCGTTCATGAATAGGAAGCCCAAGTAGGCGGCGACCTCAACGGCGGTCTTCGTTTTGTTGGCCCCCTCGGAAGTCGAGGACGCTTTGAAATCCTGATTGTACGTGATTCGTCGATAACGTCCATTCGAGTAAAGGGTACCGAGACCGTCAATCGCCGTGACCTGTTCAAGGGTCATTCCAAGGCGCACTCCATTGCGCGTCCGGTCGGGGCCTGGATGGATCGGGAGTCCAGCGGGTGCGCCGGAAACCGTCGTGACGGTGAGGTCCGACGCGGTACCGTATTGAGAATAGAGCACCGCCAACTTGTGGGCCGAATCGTAGAAACCGGATAAGCAACGGCCGTTCCCAAAATTATTACGATAGTGCTTCATGGCCTTGTACCATGAAGCTCGATCGTGCGAAAGCGGGAACGCCGAATAGTCGAGTATGGTATCCAGCCTGCGCGGCCGCACGGAGTTCTTGTAAAAGTCGTTTGCGGAGCTCAGGATGAGTTGCGAACCCGGCTGCCGCGCAAACCAGCGCTGAAATGCTTCACAATCCGTCGCAGCAGTCGCAGCCGACGGCGGTGCCGCGATTAACTCGGCCGTGAGCGCGAATGCGATAGATAACGACGCTATAGCGGCGCGCGTAAGTGCAATCAAGGCGACGGCGTTGTCGGCGGCGTCCAGGAAGTTCCGTCGGCATACTCGACGCGCAGAATGCGGTACGTCACAAAGCGCGCAGCCAATAGCGGGAGCGCCGCAACGCCGGTGCTCACACCGGTGCAGTTCTCGCTGTAGGCGCGGTTGCCCGTTCCGCCTTGCCAACTCGCCATGCTGTCCCAGCCGTGGATGTCGATGCCGGGTGAAAAGGTGCCGCGACGATCGAGGTCCAGCTGTCCGAGCGCAGCGCCGGCGTCATCTGAGATCGGAAATTGGAAGAGCACCCGCGTTGCGGTGCGGGAGTCGGTGTTTTTAAATGAGATGCACGCGTGAGCGGCGCGGCCGTCACGTTTGACGGCGGCCCAACCGCCGAATACGACGATGTTCCCCGCGGGAGCGCCGCCGATGGTGGGGCTTCCGAACTCGAGCGAACGATAGGGATTCGGCGTTGGTGTCGGCGCGGGCGTCGCGGGGCCAACGTTCACCGGTTTGCGGCTTCCGATATCTGCGTCGGTTGCGCCGCGCGCGTACAACGCCGAGCGGCCCCCACCGCGCAAAAACACGAGCATTGCGTGCCGGTCGGGCTCGTCCAAGGTGCGCAGAATATCAAACTCAACCCTGTACGCCGGATCGCTGAATTTCGGTGAGGCTGCGCCGGC
>Ga0265356_1000114_pt1 | contig 13935 bp, 14 predicted proteins | sample NZE4metagenome_FD_189075 | JGI IMG/M metagenome (GOLD analysis project Ga0265356, IMG submission 189075) | Rhizosphere microbial communities from Maridalen valley, Oslo, Norway - NZE4 | ecosystem: Host-associated > Plants > Roots > Rhizosphere > Soil | place: Norway: Oslo | collected 2017-09-15
CGAGCGCGGCGCCGACGGCGAGTTCGTCATCACCGGCGAGCGCGTCGAACGCCTTGCAACGATGACGGACTTCGACTCCGATGAAGGCATGGCGCGCTTCGAGCGAGCGCTGGGAAAGATGGGCGTGGAGAAGCGGCTGGCGGAACTCGGCGCGCAGCCGGGGGATACGGTCCGCATCGGATCGTACGAGTTCACGTACTCATGAGAATCGGAGTCTTCGGTGGAACGTTCGATCCAATTCACAACGCGCATCTTTTTGTCGCCGAGTCGGCGCGCATACTGGAGCAGCTGGATCGCATCCTGTTCGTCCCAACGAGCAATCATCACTACCGCGACGAACCGCAAGCCGATGCGGCGCACCGTTGCGCAATGATCTTGGGCGCAATAGCAAGCAACGCGGGCTTTGCGCTCGACGACGCCGATTTGCGCGAGAGCGCAACCGGTTACACCGCGGATCTGCTGCCGCGCCTGCACGCGAAATATCCCCAGGCCAAGCTAACGTTTATTATCGGAGCCGATTCGCTGGTGAACGCGGCTTGGATGCGGTTCGACGAAGTGCTGCAGTCTTTAGAGCGGTTCGTCATCGCGCCACGCCCCGGCGTTCGAGCCGATGCGCTGGCGCGCGTCATCGCCGCAGTCCCGGCCCCCCTGCGCGAGCGCGTCAGTAGCTTGAACATTCCCGAGATTCCGGAGTCGGGAACCTTGGTCCGGACGTTGATTTCTCAAGGCCGCAGCATCCGCTATCTCGTGCCGGAGCCCGTCTGGCATTACATCGTGGCCCACCGGCTGTATGGACTCGCCGCCGGTGAGTAGGGGTCGCGCGATTCTCGTGGCGCTCATCGGCGCTTCGCTCTGCGCCTGCGCCGCCTCGCAAGCTCCCGACGATGTAGCCGTCTGCGCCGCATTTTCAGCGCAACGCTCCGGTGTGGAGGTCGTGGCGCAGGGGAGCGTCACGCACGTCCTGGGAGTGCAAGCCGGGCGTAGCAGTCCGCATGAGGGCTTTCTGTTGCGGCTCGATTCCGGCTGCGCCATCGTCGTACGCGTCGAGGTCAACACCGATTTTACGGGTACGATTCCCCTTTCGATCGGGCAGCGCGTCCTCGTCAAAGGCGACTACGAGTACTATTCGCGCGGCGGCGTCATCCACTGGACGCACCGCGACCCGCGCGGCCGCCATGAAAACGGATACGTCGACGTAAATGGGACGATGTACTATTAAGAGTCTGTCTCCTAGGCCCAAACGTAGCGATTAGATTTAGCGTGCGTCTCTCTCGGATCGTCCTTGCGAGCGAGTCTCCCCGGCGGCTGGAACTGCTGCGTTCACTCGGTTTGATCGTCGATGTGGCGGCAAGCGGTTACGCGGAAAAGCCGCTAGCGGGCGCTTCGCCCGCCAATCTCGCCTCGCATCACGCCAGAGAAAAGCTCCGCAACACGCTCCAGACCCGTGGCCGGCCGTTCGATACTCCCGTTCTCGCCGCCGATACCGTGGTAGATCTCGACGGCGCAGCGCTGGGCAAGCCGCGCGATTTGGCGGATGCGGCCCGAATGCTGGAATCGCTGTCGGGACGGGAACACGTCGTCCACACCGCGTTTGCGCTGGCGGTCCCGGGCAGCGCAGCGTGGACCGAGGAGCGTTCTTCGACCCACGTGCACTTTTATCGGCTGGAGGCGCGCGAGATCGCCGAATACCTGGCTACCGGCGAGTCGCTGGACAAAGCCGGCGCCTACGGCATCCAAGGGCGTGCCGCTTCGTTGGTGAAGGCGATTGAGGGCGATTTCTATACGGTCATGGGTTTGCCGCTGGCGCGCCTCGTGCGAACGCTGCGGGTGTTGGGATTTACGCTACCAATCACGAAATAGCCGTCGCCACAACTAGGTCGGAGAGCGGAGCGGTCATCTTCACGTATAGAGACGAACGAAAACTTTTCGCGCTGATAAGCATCATCATCGTCGCGGGGCTTCTCGCGCTGCTTCAGATCGGGGCGCAGCGTGCGGGCGCCGCTAGCCCGGTCTCCACGGTCGCGAACTCGGTCTTTGGCGTCGCCGAGACCGCGATCTCGGCGACTGTCGGCGGTGTGCGCGGCTTGGTTTCGGCCATCGTCGCGCTGCCTGGGCTCGAAACCGATGTGGTGCGGCTGCGCGCGCGCAACGAGCGGCTGATCGAAGAGAACGACCGGCTTCACGAGCTCGCTTCGGCGTACGCAGCGCAAAGTGGAGTTCGCTCCATCGTGGACCTCTATCGCGGCATCGAAGGACGTGTGATCGGGTTTCCGCCCGAGAACGAATCTCGCGCCGTAACGATCGACAAGGGCTCGTTGGCAGGAGTTCGCGCCGACGAAGGGGTGCTCGCGGCCGGCGGGGTGGTTGGCCGCGTCGTTTCGGTGGGTCCGTTGTCGAGTACGGTCGTACTCGTCACCGATTACACGAGCCGCATCCCCGCGGTAGTGCGGCGGGGAAGATGGTGGGGAATTGCGCGCGGAAATCTCACTAGCGTCGTCGTCGACTACATCGAGCAGGATGCGCCGGTGCACGTCGGCGACGTCGTGGTGACCGGCGAAGGACGATCGTTCCATTCCGGCCTTCCGATCGGCACCGTAATCCAAGTCGAGCGCGGTAATGCGACGCTCTCTCAAACCGTCGTGCTGCGGCCTTCCATCGATCTCGGTGCACTCGATCGCGTTGTCGTCGTTCCGAAGTAAGCCCCACATAGCGCCGTTTGCCGGACCGCGCTGGTACGCGGCGGCTGCGTGGCTGTCGTTGGCAATCGTCGCCCAAGCCACGCTCGTACATGCTCTTGCAATTCGCAACGTCGTGCCGAGCTTCGTCTTGGTGGTCGTCGTCTGGTACGCAATCCGGGTGGACGCGCGCCGTGCAGCGGTCTACGGTCTGGTCGCGGGGCTCTGCGAAGACGCGCTCTCGGCCGGAACCGGGGCGGCGTGGATGATTTCGACCGGCAGCAGCGCCGTCGTCGCGAGCATGCTATCGCGCGGGTTCTTTTCCGATTCCATTCCGCTGGTCAGCGCGATCACCGTACTCGTGACGCTGCTGCGCGCACTGATTTTTTGGGCCGCCATGGCCTTAGGCGGATATCCCTCCGGCCTTGGATCGATGCATCTGCGTGAAGCGCTCTTTGAATCTTTGCTCAACGGCGCGGTCGTCGTCGCCGCGATGCTGACCGTTCGCCGTTTCGACGCACTGCGGCGATGATGCAGCGGCGAGACTTACGTGTAACGGCCTGGCGTCTTCCAACGTGGCGACTGACGGCGTTCGCGGCGCTCGTCGTGATCTCGCTGGCGGCGCTGGTGGCTCGACTCGTCCAGATACAGCTCTTCGATGGCGGCTCGTACCGCGCGCAGGCCCTGGCAAACCAAATCCGCCTGATTCCGGTCGCAGCGCCGCGCGGAATAATCGTGGATCGCCACGGCACCATTCTCGCCCGCAGCCGGCCTGCGTTCGCCGTGGCGCTGATTCCATCGGAAGTTAACGACCTTGAGAGCGAGCTGACGTCGCTTGCCGGAATCATCCATGTGAGTAAGGCGTCGCTCACGCACCGGCTGCTGCACCACCGCGGCATCGATTACTCCGGCTTCGCCCAGGTCGCCGCGAACGAACCCTACGGTCCCGTCGTGCTCGCAACAAACCTGCCGGTGCCGACGGTGGCGCGCTTATCGGAGGTTCTCACGGAGCTTCCCGGCGTCGACCTCGAGGTTCAACCAATTCGCGACTATCCGCACGGCGCGCTGGGTTCGCATCTCATCGGTTACGTCGGAGCGATTACGCAGGACGAATTCGAGCGGCGCAAATCCGAAGGATACTCGCCCAACGACGTGATCGGCAAGGATGGTCTGGAGTTTACCTACGACGACTATCTGCGCGGCAGCCCCGGTGGCGAACGTGTGGTCGTCGATGCGACCGGCGCCGTCGTTTCAAATGTTCGGCTCGGATCGAAACCTGCGGTGCCTGGCGACAAGCTGATCACGAACGTCGATTGGAGACTGCAGCGCATCGTCGAACAGGCACTCTCCGACGGGTTGCGCACGGCCGGGCGAGGCCACAGGCTTTCCGGCGCGGTCGTAGCGGAGGATCCCTGGACCGGCGGGATTCTCGCTCTTGCAAGCTACCCAAACTACAATCCAAACGACTTTGCCGGCGATCGATGGATGCGCGTCAGCTTCGACCTGAGCGATTCGTCGCAGCCACTTTTCGATCGCGCGACCGCCGCCGCAACGCCGACGGGTTCGACGTTCAAAATGGTCACGGGATCGGCGGCGCTGACCGAAGGCGTCGTCAAGGTCGATCAAGTCGTCGACGATACCGGGGGCTGGAACTGCGGCGGCTACTACGCGCGCGACATTGCGGCTGGAGGTCTCGGAGATACGACGTTCGTTCCGGCGCTGGCGGCCTCGAGCGACGGTTATTTCTTCCGTCTGGCGTGGTGGCTGGGTAACGCCCGTTTGCGCAAGTACGCCTTGGCTTTTGGGCTCGACGCGAAGAGTGGGATCGACCTTCCCGGCGAGAACGAAGGGAACTGGCCGACGAACGCTTGGGAGCTGCGTGCATTCGGCGTTCCGATGGAGCCGAGCGAAGCCTGTTTCTTGGGCATCGGACAAGGCGCGATGCAAGCCACGCCGTTGCAGATCGTCAACGTCGCTTCGGCCGTCATCAACGGCGGCACCCTCTACCGGCCGCAGGTCGTCCGCGAGGTACGTGATCCCAGCGGCGGACTCATCATTCGGTTCGTCCCGCGAGTCATTCGTCACGTTCCCGTCACCCAATCGGCCCTCGCCGCGGTGCGCGAGGGGATGGCGAAGGTGACCGACCCGGGTGGAACCGCTTATGGTTTGGCGATCGACGGGTTACCGTATTCCGGTAAGACCGGAACGGTCGAAACCGCCGGAGGGAACGGCCCCAACACGACGTGGTTCGTCGCATGGGCGCCAACGACTCATCCTTATCTCGCGCTGGCCGTCTTTGTCGATCGCAGCGGCGGCTACGGCGCCACGGTCGCAGCGCCGATCGCGCGTCAGATCTTGGTGAAGTACTTCAACAAGAAACCGTGAGCGCCGCGATCATGCGAGCAGCTCGAGGCTCGCCGTGATACTCTCGGCGCGGCCGCCCGGATGTTCCGAAAGGAAGCGTTCGAGGGGCGCGGTGCGACCGGCGGTGGTTAGCGCGTGAGCCGCCGCCAAAGCAACGGCTTCGCAGGGGTCGTTGAGCGCGCGCTCGAGCAAACGCAGCGAGGAAGCATCGTCGAGCGTGCCAACTGCAAAAATAAACTCGCAGCGTTCGGCATTGGAAAGATTACCGAATTCGTCGATCAACAGATCGGCGTCGCCCTTGCGCCGGGGCCGAGCGAACGCGTATCCAACCGCTGCGAGTGCGACGATGAGAACCACGAGAACGACCGTAACGGCGAGCGTCAGCACCTCGTGGGCACTACGCCATTGAATGCAGCGAAGCGGTCATCGCATCGAGTGCGGCATCGAGCAGCGAATCGTCGCGATGCTGCAGCGCATCGATGAACTCGTTGCAGTCGGAGTCCTCGAAGCCGTCCAAAGCCTCGAGCAACAGCGTGCGGTAATTCGCACAGGCAGATGTTTCATCGGGCAAAAGCCGTGCGAGCGCAGCCCAAGGGAGCGCCGTGGCAAGCTGCGCCTGCGCAAATCGCTCGCCGAGATCTCGCAACTCCGCAGGATCGAAACTGCCTCGCAACGTGAGCGCGGCGGTCGGAGCCTGCGCCGGCAAGCCGCGTGCGGCAGCGGCCTCCTGCACCAAGCGTTCGAGCGTGGAACGCAGCGACGGCGTTTCGACGTCGCGCGCTGTCAGAACGTAAAGGGGCAGCCGAAGCTTGATGAAGAGCCGATCCATCTCCTCGCGGAGCAGTTCCCGCGCCGCCCCCAACGCGCTGCAACGGCCGTCGCCCACCCCTTCGGGAAGGAAGCCGCGCACGGCAAACAAGTGCGTGATCAAGCCGGCAAAGCGCGCCTCGCGCAAGAGTCGTAACGTGCGGCTGAGACGATCGGGTGTGAACGCGACGATCGTTCCTGTCACGTCGGTCGTGTCGAAAATCTCAGATGGTGGGTCTTCGACGTCGTCGTCGGGCGCGGCCGAGAGTCGTGTGAGGGGGTGAGAGCCGTTGCTCTCGCCCACCGGAGTTGCGGGTGGGAGCTGCAGGAAGCGGTCCTCCGAAAGCGCTCGTGGATGCGCGGCCAAAGCCGGCCCGAGCATCCCGTCGAGTCCAAAGGGCAAACCCGGAATGGCATTTGCAAAGATCGGCGTTGCGCGGATGCGTAGCTGCGCGGAAGCGATCTCATCGTCACGTTCGCCGTCGTAGTGAATATGCGCTACCTGTGCGATTGAGGTGCCGGCGGGCAATGCGTTGTGAACGACACTGCGCCAGCGAATCGTCACTTCAACACCTGGATCGACGTCGTTGAGGACGATGCCCCGCGCGCCGGCGAACGGTGGAAGCGCTCCTGAATCGCGTATCGGCACGTCGTTGACCGTCGTGGAGTTGGGAACGTAGATGAGCGATTCCGGCCCGACGATTGTGATCTGTGCGATGCGAGCCGTGCCGTCCCCACCGTTACGAACGTACAAGAACCATTCGACGGTTTCGCCGGGATCGACCGTATTCGCTGGTTCGCTTTGAAGGTTGCCGGTCGAGAAATCCGGCTCGGCGTTCGTGGCGATGGTCAAGCGCTCGAGCGGCACCGGCAGCATTCCGTCCGCGGTAAGGAGTGAATCGACGGTGACGGGCCAATCCTTGGCCAGCCCGCGCAACAGGCGCAATCCCAGCCGAGCTCGCGCATGCGCGCCCGGAGCGAGTTCTCCGAAAAGAAGCGACGATTTCTCGCGCGTCGCTCCATCGACGCTTTCGAGTCGCGCCTCGGGCGAGATGTAGCAGCGCAAGCCGACGTTGTGCGCGGTGTCGGTGCCGATATTGGTCACGATGACGTCGACGTCGGCGAGTTGATTCGGACGCAAGACCGATTGGGCGCCAAGCTCCAGTCGCGACGTTTGGGGGTCGAAGGCCGGATGAGAATCGACGCGCCAGAGCGCGTTGCGCAACTGCATTTCGCCAAGCTCGCGGGTGTGCAGACTGGCACCAATGCGCAGTTCGCGCGCATTGGCAACCGGTGAAGGCGCGCGGGCGCGAATCGTCAGACGGCGCGTTTCATAGGCTTCGAGGGTGCCCAGCTCGACGGTATCGAGCGAATCGGCCGAGCGTCCCTCGAGCGTGAGCCGGCGGCCGCCTTCGAAAACGGCCACTTCGTCGAGCGCCGGCTCAATATGGAGGCGGAGCACGCCGTCGTGCGCGTCGGCGCTACCGTCGTTTTCCAGGACGACTGCGGCTTCGAGCGCATTGCCGGGAACGACGATCGCGCCGCCCACGCGCGTCAGCCCGTTGCGTCGCGCCGAAAAGGCCGGTTCCGAGCGCACTTGGATGCCGCATTCCAGGCGTCGCGAGGAGTCCGGTGGGTCGTCCCAATCGAGCACCGCCGTTACACGTATTACGCTCTTATCGACAAGGGGAGAAGCGAGAACGCCGTCGACGCACAGCGTCACACATTGCTCCGCGTCGATCGGGCCGAGCTGGAATCGAAACGGATCCTTGCGCCGCTCGCGGACCGGCCGCCCGTCGATCGTCGCGGCGCCGCGCACGAACAAGAGCAGGTCGGGGAACTCGAGGCGCGCGCTCACACGCTGCGCCGCGGCGCTTCCTGCGTTAAACGCGGTTAATGTAAGCCGTACGCGTTGACCCGGACAAACGCCGTGCGCCGGGTCGGCCGCGAAGGAGGTTCGATCGTCGCCGAACCCCGGAGCCGATACCACCGTCAGCGATGCGGCATCGAGCGAAAAGGCCGGCGTCTCTTGCGATGCCGCGTCGGCCCTCGCGACGATCTGAGTGCCGCCGGGCAGCGGCGCGTCGATCGCCACCCGGTAGACGAGCGTGGCCGATGCGCGGGCCGGGAGAGAGCGCAGGACGACGGGCGCATACATACGGTCAAAGGGTGCACCTAGTTCGCGCTCGATCTCGCGCCCATTGACCCGCGCCGACCCCGCAACGTAGGAGGTGTATTCGGGAATCGGAGAGACGATGACGACGTCGCGTGCGGTCGACTCACCGGCGTTGTGAATGCGAATCGTTACCTGTGCCTGCGAGCCGGGAACCGCATCGCGCGCGGCCTCGATCGAGATGCACGTCAAGGCGTTTGCCAGTTGAGGCTTGCTGCGCGCAACCAACCGCACGACGTTTGAGCCGGTGCAGGGCAGCTCGAAGGAGGCGACCGCCGCCTGCAACTCGACCGTCGTCCCGTTTTCGATTGCTCCGGCGACGCTGTACGCGATCTCGACGCACCGCTCTTCGTGCGGAAGCACGTCTCCGACGTGAGCGCCGGTACGCGAGAGCAGGGGGGAGTTGCCGAGCTCGTCGTCGAGCTCGTTGCCGTCGAGCAGACCGCTGCCGACAAGATAAACCAGTCCGTCGGGAACGTTAAAGCGAATCTGGACGCCGGTTGCCGGCGCACCGCCATGATTGCGAAAAGTGAACGCCGCTCGCACCGTCATCCCAGGTTCCAACTCGCGCTCGGGCGAAACGACGAGCGTCCTGATCCGCTCCGGTAACGTCGGCGCTCCCGGCGCAAAAACCTCGGAGAGAGGTCGCATGACGCGGGGACGTTTCGCCGCCGCGCACGAGGCTCCCGCGCTCGCGTGCACGGACGTTTTCGAAGCCGACTTTTTTTAAGAAAGAACGAGGATTGGTATGCTCGCAGTTCACGAAGACCGACTCGCCGCCGCCGTTGCGCGGTTGGGCTCGGAAAATGCCTTTGAAATCTTAGCCCGCGCGCGTGAGCTCGAGGCCGCCGGCCGTCGGGTCGTTCACATGGAGATCGGGGAGCCCGACTTCGATACGCCCGACGGGGTCAAGAAGGCAGCCGTTGACGCGCTCTACGACAACCACACACACTACACGCCCTCGGGCGGCCTGCTGTCGTTGCGCGAAACGATCGCCGAGTACGCGAGCCGCTTTCGCAAAATGACGCCCTCGTGGAACGCGGAAAACGTCGTCGTCAGCCCGGGCGCAAAGCCAATCATTTGGAATACCTTGAGCGCGCTGCTCGATCCGGGCGACGATTTCATTTACTTTGACCCCGCCTATCCGGCCTACGCATCCTGCGCAACGTATCTGCAGGCGAACGTCCATGCCATTCCGCTTCGGGAGTCGCGCAACTGGCGGATGGATCTCGACGAGCTGGCACGCATCGTCTCTGAGAAAACCAAGGTGATCGTCGTCAACTCGCCCCATAATCCAACGGGGGGCGTCCTGACCAAGAGCGACTTGGAGTTCATCGCCGAACTGGCCGAGCGCTACGATTTCCTCGTTCTCGCCGACGAAATCTACAGCCGGAACTTCTACCTGGATGCCGAGTACCTGTCGATCGCGTCGCTCCCCGGAATGCGGGAGCGCACGATCGTCGTCGACGGTTTTTCGAAGGCCTACGCGATGACCGGCTGGCGTCTTGGTTACGCAATCTTGCCCGAGCGGCTGGCCAAAACGGTCACGCTCTTCAACAACAACACGTTCAGCTGCGTGGCGACCTTCGTGCAGATGGCCGGCATCGCCGCGCTGACCGGTCCCGACGAACCCGTGCTGCGCATGAACGAGATCTTTCGTCAGCGCCGCGATCGGCTCGTCGAAGGACTCAACGATATTTCGGGCATCTCATGTCTACTTCCCGAAGGCGCGTTCTACGCGTTCCCCAACGTCACCGCGATTACGCAGGACGATCGCGCGCTGGCGAAGTTTCTTTTGGAGGAGGGCGGCGTGGCGTGCGGCGGCGGTTCGTCGTTCGGAGCCGCCGGCAAGGGCTATCTGCGCTTTTCCTATGCGGCCTCGCTGGAAGACATCGACTGGGCATTGGACTCCATCGCGAAGACGATTCCGAAGTTCAAGGAATAAGCCGCATCGCGTGCTTGACGTCGCGCAACGTCGCGGCGGCGATCTCTCGCGTTGCGGCCGTGCCTTCGGCGATGATGCGCCGCACCTTTTCCGGATCACCGCAGTATTGCGCGTAGCGCTCCCGTACGGGGCGCAGATAGGCGTTGAGTTGCTCGGCGAAGTCGTTCTTATCTTGCACGCAGCCCAGCGCTCCCGAACGGCACTCCAGTGCGATCGCGTCGAGCCGCAACGGATTGACGAACCGCCAGAGGGCGAAGACCGGACAAATCTCCGGGCGTCCGGGATCGCCGCGGCGGACCTTGAGCGGATCGGTGATCATCGCTCGCACCTTCTTCGTGGTCGTATCCTCGTCGTCCGAGATCAGAATGGCGTTGCCGTACGATTTGCTCATCTTGCGGCCGTCGATACCCGGAACCTCGGGAAACTCGGAGAGCGTCGGTTGCGGCTCAATGAGAATTTCGCGCCCCTCGCCGTAGAGGTGGTTGAAGCGTCGGACGATCTCGCGCCCAAGCTCTAAGTGCGCGACTTGATCGCGCCCGACCGGCACGTACTGGCCGCGCACGACCGCGATATCGCAGAGCTGCAGTAACGGATAGCCGAGAAATCCGTAGGTCGCGATGTTCGCGCCGAGCGCCTCGATTTGACTTTTGTAGGTCGGCACGCGCTCGAGCCATGAGACGGGAGTTATCATGGAAAGCAGCGCTTGCAGTTCGGCGATCTCCGGGACCCCCGACTGCAGAAAAATCGTGGAACGCTGTGGGTCGACTCCGGCCGCCAACCAGACCGCCACCATCGCTTCACGCGCGTCACGCACCATTGAGGGATCTGCAAACTCGGTCGTATACGCGTGCAGGTCGGCAATCTCAAAGAACGCGTCGTCGTTCTCGCTATACGTCTCCCACTGCGTCAGCACGCCGACGAGGTGCCCGAGGTGAAGTTCGCCGGTTGGCCGCATGCCCGACATCACGCGCCGTTTGGTCAAGCTCATCCGCGCGTCAATGTTACGTGGAGTCGTCAATGCCTTGCGATTTCCGCACGAACGAAGGCGCGCGCCGAGCGCACCGCTTCCCGAAGCGGCGCGCCCGAGGCTAGCTCGCAGGCGAGCGTCATCGCTAACGTACAGCCGGTGCCGTGCATCGCTCCGGCTATTCTCGGCTCGCTAAAAATTTCTACGCCGTCTTTCGTGGCAAGAGCATCAGCCGGGTCGCCCTCGAGGTGCCCTCCCGTCAGCAGCACGGCGCCGGCCCCGCCCGCACGCAGTCGAGTTGCCGCTTCGCCGAGATTGCTTCGCTCGATGGCGTCTCCATTCAGCAATGCGGCGGCTTCGCGCAGGTTCGGCGTCAAAATGACGCTCGAGAGTGTTGCCAACTCCGCTTCAAGCGCGTCGCGCGCCGCCCGAACGGAGAGTTCGCCGCCGCGACTGGCTGCAAACACCGGATCGACGACGGCCGGCAGCCAGAGACGCGCCTGCAGGGCCGCCGCGACGGCGCGGACGGCGGCTGACGTGGGGAGCGCGCCGACGCGAACGGCACCAGCGCTCTCCCACGGCAGTGCGGAGAGCTGAGCCTCGAAGAGTTCCTGCTCGACGGGACCCAGCGCGATCACGCCGGTTGAGTTTTGCGCGCTGACGGCCGCCACGGCGGTGAAGACCCGGCATTCCTTGGCGCAACCAACGACGAGATCGCGACCCACGCCCGCGACGTTCCACGGATGAGTCGTGCCGATCGAGAGAACGATGACAGCCATTGGCGGTGGCCGGCTAGCCGGCAGTGCCCCACCGCGAAACGAGGCGCGCGGTGGCGGTCACGGCCGAAATAACGGCCGCCATAGCGACGCCGCTGCGCCGTATCTCGTCAAGGCGAGCGACGGTGATCCCCCCGATTGCGGCCACAGGGAGCAGCGTTTGACTCGCGAGGCTGCGCAGGCCGTCGATGCCCAGCGGCGCCCCGGCGTCCGATTTCGAGGCCGTCTCGAAAACCGGGCCGATTCCCAGATAATCGACGTCGCTGTCGCCGGCGTCGCGTACCTCGCTTTCGGTACCGCACGAGAGACCGATCAGGCACTCCTGCATTGCGTTACGGACCGCGGCCACTGCTGCGAATCCGTCGTCGTCCGGTCCGAGATGAACGCCGTCACAATCGTACGCAAGCGCCGCCCGCCAGTCGTCGTTGAGTATCAAGAGCGCATCGCGTTCTCGGGTGAGCTCGCGCAACGCGCGCACGCACTCCGAGCGGATTCCGTTCTTCGCACGGTACTGAACGATTCGAACTCCCGCATCGAGAACCGCGCGCGCGAGCTCGAGCGTCCGCGCTCCCTCGTTGAGAATCGGGTAGATTCCATGCAAGAGTTCGACCCGCGCCGCGCGCGTCACGCGCGCGGGCGCATGCGTTGCCATAGAATCACGTTTGCGGCGAGATAGGCGATGAAAACGACCGCCGTAAAGACGGCCAGCCCGATATTGTGGCGCGCCAGCGACAGCGGCACCAGTATGCCGAAGCAAAGCACGCCCGCCATGACGATTGCGACCACTCGCGAAACCGGTACGAGCACGAAGACTTCTTCCTACGGTTCTTTTTGCAAAAAGAGGTCGCCAAGACGCAAGAGTTCGTCGTCGTTCTGGAAGCGAAACTCGACCCGGCCCCCGCGCCGGTAACGGACGAGCACGACGTGAGTCCCAAAGCGCTCGCGCAGCCGTCTTTCGAAATCGTGCTCGTCAGGTGTGAGTGCGCGCGGCGTGGGGATGGCTTTGGGATGCGCAGCGGTTCCCGCGGCCGCCAATCGCTCTAGTGCGCGAACCGTTAAGCCTTCGCTCGCGGCGCGCTGCGCCAGCGGAACGCGCGCGGACTCGGGCGCGGAGAGCAGCGCTCGCGCGTGACCTGCCGAAAGCCGTGCGTCGGCGAGCATCGCTTTGATCGAATCGGGCAACGCGAGTAGGCGCAGCGTATTGGCGATCGCGGGCCGGCTCTTGCCGAGGCGGCGTGCAACTTCTTCTTGCGTCAGGCCGTGTTCGTCGATGAGATATTGAAAGCCGGCGGCTTCTTCGAGTGCATTCAAATCCTCGCGCTGCAGATTCTCGACGATCGCAAACTCGAGCGTTTGACGATCGTCGCTGGACCGAACGATCGCGGGAATCGTCGGTCGTTGCAAGGCGGCACTCGCGCGCCAACGCCGTTCACCCGCAATCAGCTCGTATCCGTTGCCGCGCCGCCGCACGATAACCGGTACCAAGATGCCGTATTCGGCAATCGAAGCCTTGAGCTCGTCGAGCGCCGTGCCGTCGAAGGTCTTTCGAGGCTGAAACGGATTGGGCGTGATCTCGGTCAATGGGATCTCTCGCACGATGTCTTGAGAGCTCGAAATCGGCACGACGCTCTCGCCGAGCAGCGCCGCCAACCCTCTGCCCAAACCGCGCTTCGGCGCGCTCATGCGGAGGCTCGCGCCGGTTCGAGCATCTCGCGCGCGACGGCGAGATAGGCTTGCGCTCCGCGGCTCTTGAGATCGAAGAGCAGCACCGGCTTACCGTACGAGGGCGCCTCGGAGATGCGCACGTTACGAGGGATCTGCGTTTTGAAAATCTGCTCTGGAAAGTACTTCTCGAGTTCGCGAATCACTTCGAGCGCCAAACGCGTGCGGCCGTCGAACATCGTGACGAGAACGCCGCTGACATGCAGCGTCGGATTGAGCGCGTCGCGTACGCGCCAAATCACGCTGGTTAGCTGCGCCAGTCCCTCGAGAGCGTAGAACTCGGCCTGCACGGGAATGAGACAGTCGTCCGCGGCGGTGAGAGCGTTGATCGTCAATAGGCCGAGCGACGGCGGTGAATCGATCAGTACGAAATCGTACGCGCTTGCGACCGGCGCGAGCGCTTGACGAAGCCGCGTCTCTCGCGAGAGCGCGGCCACGAGTTCGACGTCCGCGCCGGCGAGATTGATCGTTGCGGGAGCGAGCATCAGATTTTCGATTTCGTACTG
>Ga0265356_1000117_pt1 | contig 13806 bp, 12 predicted proteins | sample NZE4metagenome_FD_189075 | JGI IMG/M metagenome (GOLD analysis project Ga0265356, IMG submission 189075) | Rhizosphere microbial communities from Maridalen valley, Oslo, Norway - NZE4 | ecosystem: Host-associated > Plants > Roots > Rhizosphere > Soil | place: Norway: Oslo | collected 2017-09-15
CGCTCTCGGTGGAGCAGCGGGAGCGGCTCGATCGCGCGTTAGCCGCGATATAGGACGCGGAGACGAGCGTTTCTCAAAGAGTACGCGGTAAGTTTTCCGTTCTCGTCGGAGCAGTACACCGAACCATCGACCACGATCGGGCTCTGCCAGTGAATTCCTCCGATTGTGCCGCCGGCGCTGCGGTTCGTGCTGCTCCAAAGCTCGCTGCCGCTCAGTGCGTTGAGCGCGACGATCGCACCGTCAAACGCAGCGAAGACGATGCCGTTGGCGACAACCGGCGACGAACCCTCACCGTAACTGCTCCCCGGGCTTGTCTGCCAGATGCCGTTCAGTTCGCTAACGCCGGCCTTGTTCGTCTTGAGCCGATACGCCATTACCTCGTTGCTAAATCCCAAGAAGACCCAGGCGTTGTTCGATCCATCGGTCCAGACCGCGGGAGCCGAGAAGAGGCCGCCGGGCAGATCGACCACCTGGAGTTCACCTCCGACGCCCGGCAGCGCGGCGCGATTGAGCAGCTTGAGTATCGCGTCCTTGCCGCCTTCGACGATCATGTACGGCGTCTGGCTCATCGCTTGATCCGGCAAAATCCCCGGCGACGAGCTTCCCAAATCGGTGTCGCCTTCCTGGAGCTGCTTATAATTCGTAGGCGTGTAACTGCCGAGCAGGCTTGAAAGGTCGGCACTGAGCGATAAGAGCGAGTCGCCGTAGTTATCGCCGCCGTGCGCTGCATCGAACTGGCCGTTTCCGGTGGCGGCGTAGATGCGCCCGTCCATCGACGAATCCGGATCTACGACCGCGCCCCCGCGTCCCCAAATGCCCGATCGCTGCTCGGCGCACGTATGTGCTTTGACGAGTTTGCGATACTTGCTGCAAAGGGAGTTGAAGATAGTCGTCTTCCCGCTCTTTAACTCGACGGCGACGACGTGGCCGTCGTAGGGCGGTGCGTCGCCGTTATAACCCGACGTGACTGCGTAGAGGTATCCGTTGGCGACGTTGAGCGGCGAGGCGTCCTTCTCGGTTAAAGGCAAGAGCGTGATGCGCACCGGAAATCCCGGCGCTCGTTCCTCGCGGCCCGTTGCCGCCGAGAGCTTATGCACCATGCCGTCGATGCCGGGGACGTAAATGCTGGTTCCCGACGGGTCTGCGTCCGGTGTGGAATCGGTGACGGTCGAACCGTGCGTCCGAAAACGCCAGACGATCCTGCCGGTGCTCGCTTCGATGCCGAGCGTTACGCCGTCGAGCCTCGTCTGGAAGAGCATCGGCATCTCCGCGCGCCCGATCCGAACGTGTTCGAGCAGAATGGGCGTCGAATCCGCAACGGCACCGAGCGAAACTTGCCACCGTTTGTGTAAGCGATGGACGTTGCCGACGGTCAACGTGTGCTCGTCGGAGTTGAACCCACTGCGCGCCGTATCGAACCCGAAGAGCGGCCAATCCGTCGCGAAGGCAGGATGAAGCGCCGCACCGAGAAGCCCGGCGACGAGGGCCGCCGTTGAAAAGGCTCTGATGGTTGGCGAATATCTTGAGCGATGCACCGGCGTTATCTCAGGGAATATGCCGTGAGGTTACCGCTCTCGTCGGAGCAGTAGACCGAGCCGTTGACCACGATCGGACTTTGCCAGTGAATCGAACCAATATTGCCGTGGGCAGTCGTTAGCGCGCTGCTCCACAGTTCTTTTCCAGTGACCGCGTCGAGCGCAACGAGCGCGGCGTTGAAGGCGACGAAGACGATGCCATTGGCGACGACCGGCGACGAGCCTTCGCCCGAGCTATTGCCGGGACTCACCTGCCAGCCAGTGACGAGCTGACTGACACCCGACGAGTTCGTCTGCAACTGGTACGACACGACCTCGCTGCTGAAGCCCAGGAATATCCAGGCGTTGCTCGAGCCGTTGCTCCAGATCGCGGGAGCGGAGAAGAGGCCGCCGGGCAGATCGACCTCTTGCAGCTCGCCGCCGAGACCTGGCAGGGCTGCGCGGTTGAGCAGCCGCAGAATCGCGTCCTTGCCCCCCTGCACGATCATGTACGGAGTCTGGCTCGATCCTTGGTCGGGCAGAATTCCCGGCGACGAGCTTCCGAGATCGGTGTCGCCGTCTTCGAGCTGCTGATAATCGGTCGGCGTGTAACTGCCGAGCAGGCTCGAGAGATCTTCGCCTAGCGACAAGAGCGAGTCGCCGTAGTTATCGCCGCCCGAGCCGGCATCGAACTGGCCGTTTCCGGTTGAGGCGTAGATTCGGCCGTTCATCGACGAGTCGGGATCCACCACGGCGCCGCCGCGTCCCCAAATTCCCGAGCGCTGCTGCGAGCACGTGTTCGCTTTGATCAGCTTCTTATAAGTGCTGCAAAGCGAGTTGAAAACGCTAGCCTTGCCGGTGCTCAGTTCGACGGCGACGACATGGCCGTCGTACGGCGGTGCGTCGCCGTAATAACCCGAGGTGACTGCATAGAGATAGCCGTTGGCGACGTTGAGCGGGGATGCGTCCTTCTCGGTTAAGGGCAGGCGCGTGATCCGCGCCGGAAATCCTTGCGCGTGCTCCTCGCGGCCGGTTGCCGCGGAAAGCTTGTGCACCTTACCGTCGATGCCGGGGACGTAGATGCTTTTGCCCGACGGGTCTGCGGCCGGCGTCGAATTGGTGATGGTCGAGCCGTGCGTCATAAACTGCCAAACGATCTTACCGGTTCTCGCCTCGATTCCGAGCGTTACACCGCTCTTCGTGGTTTGAAAAAGCATCGGCACCTCTCTGCGCCCGGCCCGGACCTTATCGAGCAAGATCGGTGTCGAATCCGCGTCGGAGCCGAGCGAAACTTGCCAGCGCTCGTGCAAGCGGTGGACGTTTCCGACGGTCAACGTGTGTTCCGCGTTGTTGAACCCGCTGCGAGCCGGGTCGAAACCGAAGACCGGCCAACTCGTCGCACCGGCGGGCAGAAGCGTCGCGGAGAGGAGGCCGGCGACGGCGGCCAACGTCAAGAGTGATCTGGCCATGGCGAGGACTTCGGCGAGCGGGCCGTCAAGGTCTGCTCATGACGGAGCCGAGCAACGCATCGAATTTGACGCCGCCCGTCCAGAGCGTCGTCGAGGACGTGCCGGGCTGGCAGCAAGTCCAACCGCGCATTCCCGACACGTTGCAGCGGCGGACCCTCGAGAAGCGCCGCAGCATTCGCCAAATTGTTTTCGGAGTGCAGGACGGCATCCTCACGACGCTCGGCATCATTACCGGCGTCGGCGTCGCCGAGGGTGATCGCGGGGCCGTTTTTATCAGCGGCTTTCTCGCGTTGCTGGCGGGCGCGCTCTCCATGGGCGTCGGAGAGTATCTCGGGCGCAAGTCCGAACGCGAGGTCGTGCAGGCCACGATCGACATGGAAAAGCGCGAGATGGAGAGCGATCCGCAGGGCGAGTTCACGGAGCAGGTGGCGTACTATAAACTCAAAGGCTTCAGCGCGGAAGAAGCGGAGATGATCGTCAGGCGCCTGACCCAACATCCGGAGATCTATCTGTACGAGATGGTGCGCGACGAGTTCGGCATCGATCCGCGTGAAGCTGACGATTCGGATCTACTGCGGGCGCCGCTTGCAATGAGCGGCTCCTACGCCATCGGATCGCTCGTTCCAATCCTTGCGTTCATGCTACCGTTGCCGGTTCTTGGATCGACGCTGGTCTCGCTGCTCTTTGCGCTCGGCGCGCTCTTTGCCGTCGGATACTTCGCCGCCACGCTGAGCGAACGCAACCCGCTCGGCAAAGGCGCCGAAGTCGCGCTCTATGGCTGCGCCGTCTTCGCGCTCTCGTATCTCGTCGGCCATTTTATTCCACCGCTCTTCGGCCACGCACCGGTTCCCGTTGGCGGCTAGTCTGGTCCAGGCGTTAGCCGCGGGCATCGTTCAAGCGGCGACCTTCTTTTGGGATAGCCTCTTTGGCTTGATCTTTGGATTTCTGATCTCCGCAATCGTCCAAGTGATGTTGACGCCGGCTACGCTGGAGCGCTATCTGGGCCCAGGCCTGCGAGGGTTGCTTTACGGTGCGGGCTTCGGCGTCATTTCGTCATCGTGTTCGTACGGGGCGGCCGCCGCGGCGCGCGGGTTCTATCGCAGCGGCGCCGACATCCGATCGGTCTTTGCGTTCCTCATCTCGTCGACAAATATGAATCTTGCGATTCTGATTCTCTTTTGGTCGCTGCTGGGGTGGAGGTTTGCCTTCGCGGAGTTCTTCGGCGGCGTCATCATCATCGCCGTCGTGACGCTGGGCCTTTCGCTGCTCTTCGGCAATGGGCAGCTCGCGCGGCTGCAGCAGGAGTACATCCTTCGACAAGCTCAGGATGACAACGAACAAGCGCACCATGACAACGCGCAAGGCTGCGAGCATCACCAGGCGGGGGCGCCGAAGGAACGTAGCTGGAGCGCGGTTGCAACAACCGCGATCGCGGACGTACGAATGCTGCGCACGGAGCTCGTTGTCGGCTATTTGATCGCCGGCTTTGCCGCGGCGCTCGTCCCGACCGGCGCGTTGGCCGCCGCGCTGCGTGCGGTCGGCTCCGTGCCTTTTATCGGCTACGTGCTGCTGCTGATCGTTGGGCTGTTGATCGCCGTCGCAACGTTCGTCTGTTCGATGGGCAACGTCCCGGTCGCGCGCTATCTCGCCAATGCCGGCATCCCGCTGGGCGCCAACACCACCTTTATCTACGGCGATCTGCTGATTCTGCCGCTGATCGCAATTTACCGCAAATCATTTCCCGACCGAATCACGTGGGCGTTCGTCGGCCTCTTTGTGGCCGGCGCGATGCTCGCAGGCGCAATCATGGAGCGGGTCATCGGCAGCGGAGCCGCAGCCATGACGGCCGCTTCGATGACGCTCAACGATCGTTTCACGCTTATTTCAAACATCGTGGCGCTGGCGGCGGTCGCCGCGCTGGCACTTGCGACGATTGGGAGCAAAGCGCGAGGAGAGGCTTCGTGAATTACGTTTGGCGTTTTGCGATGTCGACGCTGCTCGTCGTCGTAACCGGCTGCGGCGGGCAAATGAGGTCCGTGCCGGCCCTTGCGCCGGCGACGAACAGCGACGCCGCGCGCTCGTTGCACCGGTGGCGCAACGACATCGGCCCACGATATCAATGGAATCACAACTACGGCTACTGCGGTGAAGTGTCGGAAATCAGCGCCGGCCTGTATTATGGTCAATACCTCTCGCAATACGATGCGCGCGCCGCGGCCGATGACGCGCCGCAGAATCGTTACCGGAGCCAACTGTTACTTGGGGTCAACGCGTTGCAGGCGGCCGGGAAGATGCACCTGCGCGCGATCGCGCGCACCGGAAGGTTCAATCGAAGTTCCGATGACTTTCTGGAGTGGGTCAAGGAGAACGTTTTGCTCGGGCGCCCGGTCGCCATCGGCATTTACATGAACCAGTTTCGATTCTACAGCAACCGAAATCCGAATGCGGGTTCGCCGCAATACGACCATATCGTGCCGGTCATCGGCATCGCGTCGTACCACGAACGCGACGAGCGCGGCTATTTTCCTAATGACTCGATCGCGTTCAGCGACAACGGCGAGTGGAGCTCGAGCCGGCGCGACGCGCAATATTATTTCACCTATGCGTTCGGAGCGTTCCAAAAGACGCGGCGCGAAGCCAACGCGCACGACGGGCCGATCTATTCGCTGACCGACGACCACCGGGACTTCGGCATCGCGATTCTCGGCGTGCAAGACGAAGACAAAGAGACGCTTCCGGTGCGGGTGACGACGAATATCAACTACGAGTACCCGCAGATCGCTGCGGGCTCCGCCAAGCGCCCTGCGTCGGAGCCTCTGGAGCTAACGATTTCGGTTTCGGGGCTGACGCAGGGAGCGAAATACGACCTCTATCGTTACAACACGCTCGAGTCGATTCCGGACGGCGCCTTCAACAAGTACGCGTCGAAGGCATACGAAAAGTGGGTCATCACCGGGCGCTCCGGCGGCAAGTTCGTCATGACCGAGAAGATCATGTCCGACGACGTGGCCGCCTATCGAGCAGTCCCCGCCGACGCCCCGTAGTTCGTTACTCGGGGTCGCCGTGCGAGACCGCCTCGCGGTGCGTGATAAAGTAGTGCGCGTCATGCTCCGATGGAATTGTGGTAAAGGAGCGAGGCTTCTGATTGTAGTTGAAGCAGTCGATAATGCTAGCCGCCCGCTTGTCAGTCGTTCCCAGCGACCCCAGACCGAAGTTGTTCTCGATGTATGTTAGGATGCTGGCGAACTCGTAGTGAGTAGACGAAACATAGCCAGGCTGGCTGGATTTGCCCAACTTTGCGTACGGCGAGACAACGATCATCGGGACGCGAAATCCGAGGCCGCCCTGGTCGTCGCGGCATTGCGATTTGGACAAGCACGGGGGCGCGGCGTTATCGTACAGGCCGCCCCAGTCGTCCCATAGGACGACGATCGCCGTCGAGTTCCAGTACGAGCTCTGCCCGAGGGCGTTGACGACGCTGGCGACCCAAGCGGGGCCGTCGTCAACGTCTCCGTCGCCGATATGATCGGAGTTTTGATCCTCCGGAATCACCCACGAAACGGCGGGTAACGAATCGCCGGAGATGTCGTTGAAGATGTTGGTCTCCGGCATCGAGACGTTCGTGCCCCATTCGGGACCGTTGCGCACCGCGGAGATTACGTCGAAGGCATTGAGAAGGTCGCCTGCGCAGCCAGGGCACTTCGGATCCACCGAACAGCCATCTGACTTGCTGAAGCACGGCGTGTAGTATTTCCACGAAACGCTTGCCGCATCGAGCAGATCGCGCATCGTCTGATAGCTGGAGCTTCCATCCGGAAAATCTTTCGTACACGGGGCCGGACCGGCATCCTCTTCCCACTTGAGCGCGGGCGTGACGAGATCCGTTTGGCTATTCGAATTTCCGTCGCAACCCCAGGGCTCTTGCGTAGGCGTATCGATCATGCTCGCACTGCTGCCGTAGGGGCCGTCCAGCGCCGAACCGCCGCGGATCAAATCTTGATGCGCCGTGAAGCTGCCGCTGCCTTGGGTCTGGAACATCTCGTCGGCGAGGACGTACTGCTCTGCCATATCCCAATACGGCGTGATGTCGGCTGGGTTGACGTACTGGTATGGATAGACGCTCGGCAAACCGGGGCCGCCGCTCCAGTTACGCTGGCAAGCGCCTTCGGGTTCGTAGTTGAACCCATCCATCTTTCCGCCGTCATACGCTTTGATGAACGAATAGTAGCAGTGGCCGATGTCGTGGTTCGGCGATGGCACCAAGGACTGCTCTTTGAGTGCAACCCACTTGTCGACCCATTTGCCGCCCTTGCGTATCTTTTCTTTGCCGCGCATGGTGCCGTTGGCACCCGGAAAACCCGCGAAGAAGTTGTTGAAGCTGCGGTTCTCCTGAACGATGATGACGATATGTTTGATCGGCGAGCTTCCCGAGTGCTGTTGAACGTAGAGGCTATTCGGAAGCGTCAGCGGAGTGCTGCCGCCGCCGCATGCAGCCAGAACCGTCGCCACGCCGGCGAGAAACACAAAGCGACCAAAATCTACGACTCTCATAGGGCTCCTTCCTGAACCACGACGCCGATGCTTTCGACGCGAGGGCGCTTCCGACTTGTTATCTTTTGTTATCCTTCGACAAGCGACATCCGACGATGGCATGGCCCAAGCGGGCCGCCGGTTGCGGATTTCATTTTTTGGGTAATCTGCAGCATGCCTTTGATAGAAATCGTAATCGTGCTGATCGTCGTGGGGGTTCTCTTGTGGCTGGTCAACACGTACATTCCGATGGCCGGCCCGATAAAATCGCTCTTGAACGCCGTCGTGGTTATCGTTATGGTCGTCTGGGTCCTCAAGGTTTTCGGCCTCTGGCACTATATCACGCACATTCGCGCCGGGTAGGGCTGGTCTGCGCGTTTTTGCAGCGACCGGCGCACTCCGGCAGGGTCCCCCGCGGGGTATTAAGAGCCGCCATTGAGAAGGACGGGTGAGAACCTTTTTCGCCGGATAGGAGAAACGGATGAAGCGTGGTCCCGTTCTTATAAGCACTCTCGTTGCTGTCGCGTTCTTTCTTGCGCCCGCGCCGTTCGCGGCAGCCGCGCCCAGCGGCTTAGCTTGGGACTCGGTCTCGAAGCTGGCGATGACCACCGATCCGTCCTCGTTGCAGCCGGGCTCGTTCGAGGACGACTATTCCGCTGCGGCGTCGGCACAGCCGCCGGCTCAGGGTGGCGGCGGACTCTTCGGCCACTTAACGCAGGGCATCGCTGCGGCCCAGAATGCGCAGCAACTAATGCAGAGCGGGATGGCCGCGAAGCACTACGTTGCCGGCTCGAAAGAACGGACCGACATGGTCGCGATTCAGACGGCAATAATTACCGACTGCGTCGCGCGCACGATTACCACGCTGAACCTTCGCAACAAAACCTATCGCATCGCCTCGATGGACCAGCCGAGTGCCCCGGCTTCGGGCGGAAGCAGCAGCGGCGGATCGGCACCGAAGGACGACGGCTCGAAGATCGCGATCGTCGTTGCCAATAGCGCACTCGGTGCACGCGAGGTGGGAGGCGAGCCGACCAACGGCTACCGCTCCGACATGACGTTTACTGAAACGAAGCCGACCGGCGAATCGCACTCGCAGAACGCGAACTTAATCGGGTACTACACGTCCTTTACACAGCCGTTCCCTCATTGCTCCGGGAGCGGTGCGTTTTCCGGCGACGCGATGTCGCCCGGTCAGGGCTTCGCGATGATGGCCGCCGCCTCAAAGATGATGCGGGAGCTGGCGACTGCCGGACTCGACAAGCGGTTTAGCCTCACACAGAGCGGACCGGCGCTGCCCTTCGCCAACTTCTCGATGTACCAAGCCATCACGTTTAGCGCGAAGAATGGTCAGGGCGCGGCCCTGGTCACCGAGCGCGGGCACGTTCACCCGGTCGACGCAAACGATCCGGTCTTCAGCATTCCGAGCGACTTCACGAGGGAGCAGTAGCGACTAGACTTTCCCGCGTAGCATGACGCGCGCGGCATTCCAGCCGGCCGCGCCCATCACGCCGCCGCCGGGATGCGCGGCCGCGCCGCAGAGATAGAGCCCGCGAATCGGCGTCGTGTAATCGGCAAAGCCGGGAACGGGACGAAAGGCGAAGAGCTGATGCAGCGGCATCGCGCCTTGAAAGATGCTGCCGCCGGTGAGATTGAAGGTCGTTTCGAGATCCACGGGCGTGAGGATCTGACGGTCGATCACGGAGTCCTTGAACCCAGGCGCGTACCGTTCGACGACGTCAAAACAGCGATCGGCATACTCGTTGCGCAGCGCGTCCGTCCACGGGCCTTGCGCGAGACGATACGGCGCGTACTGGGTAAACATCGACATTAGGTGCTTGCCCGTCGGCGCGACGGTCGAGTCGAGCGAAGACGGCATCGTGCACTCAACGACCGGCTCGCGCGAAAATCCGCCGTACTTCGCGTCGTCGTAGGCGCGCTCGATGAAGTCTTGGTCCGGGCAGAGATGCACGGTGCCGAAGTGTTGGGGACCGGGCTCGTGGCCGGGCAGCGCGGTAAAGCTTGGCAGCCGTTCCAGCGCGACGTTAATTTTACACGACGCGCTGCTGTACGAAATGCGAGCGACGGCATCGCGAAAGTCGTGCGGCAACTCGGCCGGCTCGAGCAGCTGCTCGAAGGTGACGTGGCAATCGACGCCGCTTGCGACGCGCTTGGCGCGAAACTCGTCGCCGTTGGCGAGCGCGACTCCGGTGACGCGTCCGTCTCGGGTCAGAATACGCGCAACTTCGGCCTCGGTCTTGATCTCCACGCCGAGCGCCCGCGCGGCGCTTGCGAGCGCCTGCGTCAGGCCGCCCATGCCGCCGCGCACATAACTCCAAACTCCGCGCTTGCCGTTGGTCTCGCCCATGACGTGATGAAAGAGCACGTAGGCGGTGCCCGGCATCGAGGGCGCCATGAACGCGCCGATGATTGCGTCGGTTGCGATCGTTCCTTTGAGCTCTTCCGATTCGAACCAGCGATCGAGTATCGGACGCGCCGCTCCGGTGAGAACTTCGATCGCTTCGCTCATTCCGGGCCCAAGCCGCTGCAGCGCGCGGCCCATCTTGCCGGCTTCGAGCAGTTGGCCGATATTCGGGCGAAGCACGTTGGGCGGAATCTGCGTGAGCGTCGGCTCGACGACCGAGGCGACGCGTTCGAGCATCGCCTCGTAGCGCGGATAGCTCTGAGCGTCGCGTGCGCTGAACTTCGCGATTTCCTCGACGTCGCGCCCTGTGCCGGTTCCGAGCATCAGATAGCGTCCGTCTAAAAACGGCGAAAACGACGCCGGATTGCGCTCGATCGCTTCGAAACCGTACTCGCCCAGACGGAGATCCGCGATGATTTCGGGGCGGAAGAGACTGTTCACGTAGGCTGCCGTCGAGACTTTGAAGCCGGGGAAGATCTCTTCGGTGACGCACGCACCGCCGACGATGTAACGCCGCTCGAGCACGAGAACGCGCCACTTCGCGCGAGCGAGATAACAGGCGGTCACGAGGCCGTTGTGGCCGCCGCCGATGACGATGGCGTCGTAGTCCCGCTTCAAACGTTCACCGGATTGTTAGGCTTCCATGATCGAAAGGTAGTGGCGATCGAACGCGCTCAGCAAGCCTTCGGCGTTCGAGTACGGACCCGGCGAATAGGCGCGCGAGCTCAAGCCGCGCTGCGTCAGCTCGTTGACGTGCCAATCTTGGCGATTGGTGACATCCCAAAACTCCACGACGTCGGTCGGATCGAAATCCGGCTTCGCGATCGCGCTCGGATCGAAAAGCCACGCGCAGGCGACCTCCGTGCGATCGGCTGCCAGCGGCTTGCAGTAGTGCACCATCGCGTAGTCGGGATGAAGGCTTAGCAGCAGCGATGGAAAGATCGTGTAGTAGTAGACCCGATCGAGATCGTCGCCGCCGACGCTCCCCAACGGCGCGCGCGAACTGCGACCGCTCGTCGCAAGGCTCGTGCCGTGCTCGCGCAACTCGGAATAGCCGCCCAGGAACGCTCCGTCCGAAAGATCGTTACGCCCGCTATCCGAGGGTGAGAGCTTATCGAGCTGCGGGTGAACGATCGGACAGTGATAACACTCCGAATAGTTGAGAAAGACGAGTTTCCAGTTGCACGCAAGCTCGTAGGTGATGCATCGCGCCGTTTGCAGATTCGCGACGTTCCAGCGCGAGAACCGGCCGATCAACGGCGCAAAGACCCGCTCGAACTCATCCTGCGCTGGCGACAAATTAACAAATATGAAGCCTTCCCAGAGGGCAACTGCGGCCTCTTTGAGGGGATACTCTGTCCGGTCGAATCCGGGAACTTCCACCATGTTGCGCGCGACCTTCAGCTCTCCGTCGAGCGCGTACGTCCAGGCATGATACGGACACTGGATCGATCCCGCAAAATGGCCAGAAGCTTCGCTGCTGAGACGCGTGCCCCGGTGGCGGCAGACGTTGTAGAAGGCATGCACCGTGCCGCCGGCGTCGCGCGTGACGATCAGGCTTTCTCCGGCACGCTCCACCGTGAAAAAATCACCGGCGCGCGCCAGCGATTCTTCGCGTCCAACGCAGAGCCACTCGGAGCGGAAGATTCGCTCCTGCTCCTCGGCAAAGACGTCGGGCGAGTTGTACCATACGGCGGGGAGCGTCTTGGCGCCGCCGCCGACAGTCGGCCTTGCAAACGTTTTCATTGCGCCGTAGCCACTTTCTCAGAGCGGTGACGGAATCCGCTGTAGAGCATTGAAAGGCGACGGGGTGGAGCGGTCACTCCCACACGAGTACGACGTCATCGTCTTGGGCCTCGGCGCCCTCGGCAGCGCCGCTGCGTATTGGTCGGCGAAGCGCGGTGCGCGGGTATTGGGGCTCGAGCAGTTCGAGTTTGGCCACGCGCGCGGCAGCTCGCACGACCGCTCGCGAATTATTCGCTTATCGTATTTCACACCGGCGTACGTGCAGATGGCAAGGGAAGCCTATCGCGCATGGGCATCGCTGGAAGAAGATGCCGCCGAGTGTCTCGTCGTGAAAACCGGCGGCCTCGACATCGGCCCGCGCGCGAATCCCGAGCGAATGTCCGAGCACGTCAGCTCGATGCGCGCCTGCGGCGTCCCGTTCGAGGAGCTCGATGCGGCCGAGATTCGTAGGCGCTGGCCGTGTTGGCGCGTCGACGACGAAGTTCACGGCATTTTTCAAGCGGACGCGGGAATCGTCGCCGCCGAGCGCGCGACCGATGCGCTTCGGCGCGTCGCCATCGGTTTCGGCGCGACGCTGTACGACCGGACGCCGGCCACGTCATTGCGCGCCGACGCTGGAGAGATTGACGTCGAAGCCGGCGGCAAACGTTACCGCACCGGCAGACTGATCGTCGCCGCCGGCGCCTGGACCAACGATGTGCTCGCGCACCTCGGCGAGAGCCTACCGATCGAGGTGACGAAGGAGCAAGTGATCTATTTTGCTCCGCGCGATCCGGCCGCGTTCACCCTCGGCGATTTTCCGATCTGGATCTGGTTGGACGAGCCTTCGTTCTACGGGTTTCCGGTATTCGGAGAATCCAAAACCGTCAAAATCACGCAAGACTCCGGCGGCAAGCCGGTCGACGCGCAAACGCGCGACTTCGAAGAGGATCCGGAAATTACCGCGCGCGTCAAAGGTTTTCTCGCGCGATACTTGCCGACCGCTCTCGGTCCCGTGGACCTGGTGAAGACGTGCCTCTACGCGCGCACTCCGGATCGAGATTTCGTGCTCGATGCATTGCCGGGACACGCCAACGTCCGCGTCGCCGTGGGCGATGGGCACGCGTTCAAGTTCGCGAGCCTCATCGGCCGCATCCTCAGCGACCTCGCGGTCGAAGGCTGCGACCTGACGCCGTTTAAAATCGCGCGCCCGAGTCTGTCACGCCTTGACGAGGGCGAATACGATCAGCGTCCGGCAACAGACAGGTGACTTCGTAACCGTCACGCTGAGCTGGTCGTTACCGCTGCCGACGAGAAAGACGGCCCTCTCCTGGGGAGCCGTGATGTGCGAGCGCTCCGATCCCGGCGGTAAGTTCTTATCGTAAAAGGCGTAAACCGTGTCGAATGAATCGCTCGTCGAATAGGCACTTCCCGAGAGCGCTCCCGCGCCAGGGTAGACGGGCGCGGCCGACGGTGCGCTGTGCGTGAATGAGGCCTTCGAATCCGACGACTTGGAGGAACCGTGCGAACAACCTACGGCCGCTGCCAGAACGAGGGCGATCGCGGCTGCGAAGCGCATCGGTGTTCCCCTAATTGCTCGTCAGATGCGAGAACTTCGCATCCGTACCGTTGGCGGCACGCTGCCGCGCGATGGCATCCTTTTGCTGCTGCAAATAGGTGATCAACGAATCCATCCCGTCGTTCAGCTGGGTATTCGCGGCCGGCCAGCGCCGGCGATCGACAAGCGCGACGTTGGGATAGATCGCGTGCAAATTTCCAATCCGGCGCCCCTCTTTCTGCACTCTCCGGATGATGGCGATGAGGTTCTCGGGATGGCCGAAAGCGTAGCCGTTGATCCAGGTCCCGACGGTCTGCATAAAGGCACCGCCCGCTGCCTGCAACTCGAAGCCCGGGTCACCCATGCGGCCGACCTTACTTGGGTCGAGAAGCATGCTGACTTGGCGCGCGCGATACTGAGCCGTGTAGAACCAATACACGGCTTCGTTGCGATAGCCGAGATTATAAAGACGAATCGCCCCGACGTAGAGTTCGGGAAAGCTCAGCTGCTGCCACTGCCGTTTCATCGCTCCGGTCGCGGCGAGAACTTGCTTTGGATTACTCGATGCCAGCCCCGAACTGAACC
>Ga0265356_1000118_pt1 | contig 13734 bp, 12 predicted proteins | sample NZE4metagenome_FD_189075 | JGI IMG/M metagenome (GOLD analysis project Ga0265356, IMG submission 189075) | Rhizosphere microbial communities from Maridalen valley, Oslo, Norway - NZE4 | ecosystem: Host-associated > Plants > Roots > Rhizosphere > Soil | place: Norway: Oslo | collected 2017-09-15
TCGGGGTCTTGGAAGGCGCCCCAGCAGCCCAGGAGAATCCGCCGCTCGCCGTTGTGCTCGTATCCGGGCAGCGCGTCGTACCAGAAGTTGAAAAGATCGTCGTGCAGCGGGACGCAGACCTTCATGTACTCGATGTAGCGCATCAGGCGCGAATAGTAATCCGTGAAGAGCTGCTGCGTCGCGACCGTACCGGTACCGCCCGCATAAAGCGTCGACGGGTGGACGTGACGCCCTTCCATAAGGCAAAACATCTCGCGCGTATAGCGACTGATCTGCAGCGCTTGCCGGTAGAAGTCGCCGCTGAAGGGATTGAGCGCGCTCATGATGTCGGCGATCGTCTTGTAACCGTGGATTCCGGCGTTGGGGGCTTCGGTCTTCTTCGCCTTCTCCCAGACGCTGGGGTTAGTCTCGCGGACCATCTTTTCGCAATAGTCCACGCCGACGAGGTTCTCTTGGAAGATATTGTGGTCGAACATGTACTCGGCAGCCTCGCCGAGATTCATGATCCATTCGCCCATTGCCGGCGGCTTGACGCCGAACGCCATGTTCTGCGCGTAAACCGAGCAGACGCAGTGGTTATCCCCACAGATTCCACAGATTCGCGAAGTGATGAAGTGTGCGTCGCGCGGATCCTTGCCTTTCATGAAGATGCTGTAACCGCGAAAGATCGACGACGTCGAGTGACACTCGGCGACGATCTTGCGCGCAAAATCGATCTTCGTGTAAATGCCCAAACTGCCGACGATCCGCGTGATTGGATCCCAAGACATCTCCACAAGCCGGGAGGGCTGAGTTCCGGTCGTCGCACTGGGAAGATCTTTTATAGCCATGCCATGCCTCCGCGCTAGCTGTGCCGATGGTATCCGGTCGTGAGTTGTTTGCCCTTATGGCGCCACTTTGGTTCCTTGTCGACGGTCGCAGTCGTAAAGTTCCGCATCGCCTTAATGATGGTGCCGGTGGCCATACTTACCGTCGAAGAAATCTTTCCGCCCGGCGGCTCGTCCATGAACGGCATGAACTTGTCCGGGAAGCCCGGCATCGTGCAACCGATGCAAATTCCGCCGACGTTTGGACATCCGCCGACTCCGCCCATCCAACCGCGTTTGGGGACGTTACACTTGACCACGGGGCCCCAACACCCGAGCTTGACCAAGCAGGTCGGCGAGTCGTATTCGGTTGCGAACTGTCCTTGCTCGTAGTATCCCGCGCGATCGCATCCTTCGTGCACGGTATTGCCGAATAGCCACGTCGGACGCCCCGCTTCATCGAGCGGAATCATCGGCGCGCGCCCCGCTGCCTGCCAGAGCAAATACAAGATCGTCTCTGACAGATTGTCGGGTTGAATCGGACAACCGGGAACGCACACCACGGGTACCCCCGCACTCGACTTCCAATCCCAACCGAGATAATCGAGGATGCCCATGGCCCCGGTCGGATTGCCGGCCATCGCATGGATGCCGCCGTACGTCGCGCACGTTCCGGCCGCGAGCACCGCCCACGCCTTCGGCGCGAGGCGATCGATCCAACCGCTGAACGTAATCGGCTGGTCGCTGCCGGGCGCGTTGCCGAAGCCCGTCCAGTAGCCTTCCTTCTTGATTTCTTCGTTCGCAATCGATCCTTCGATGACGAGTACGAACGGATTGAGCTCACCACGCTCCGCTTTGAAAAACGCTTCGAGAAACTCTGCGCCTCCAAGGCTGTATTCTATGAGCGGCCAATGAAACTTGACGCCCGGCAAGCCGGGCAGAGCCCCCAGAGCAATTTCTTCGATGCTCGGCTGCATCGCCGCAGTCAGCGCGACGGAATCTCCGTCGCAGCTCAATCCTGCGGGTATCCACAGAACGTTTACCACCGTATCCGCCATCGTTACGTCCTCACTGTCACGGCGAAACTCCGTCCATTCGACGGCTGCGGTTTCGTCGAGATGATGTTCAGCCTAGTTGAAGCGATTGCGAAATGCAAGGGCGCGCGATGCGCTTTCTTTCACTGTAAAAACACAGCGACTGTTACCGGTTCGTTACTCAACAACGGCCCCCGACGAGTGCGCCGGAAACGTGAGATCGACGTGATCTTTGTTGGGGTCCGATTTCCGTGTGTATCGGAGGGATATCGCGTTACTCACACGTTACTAGAGGCCGGGCGCCCGGCTTGCAATCGGGGCCCCGGGAGGCTACGCTGTTCCCCATCGAGGTAAAGCCTTTGCACGAAATTACGATCGCACTCAGCCTCCTGGAAAGCATCGAATCGACCGCCGCGGAACAAGGAATCGAGCGCGTGAACGCCGTGCACGTACGCGTCGGCGCGCTCAGCGGGGTCGTGCGCGACGCGCTACTCTTTTCGTGGGATGTGGCGACCGCTCGGACGATTGCCGAAGGCAGTCAACTCGTGGTGGAGGAGGTCCCGCTCGTGGTTTTTTGCGAACGCTGCGAAGCCGAACGGTCCCCTCACTCCGGTACTGGCCTGCTATGTCCTGCGTGCGGAACGCCGTCGCCGAACATTCTGCGAGGCCGAGAAATGCAACTCGTCTCAATGGAGGTCCCTGCATGAAAATGCGCGTCGTCGAAATCGCCGGGAATCTGATGCTCAAGAACGATGCGCTTGCGGCGCGGCTGCGTGGCCGTTTCGCCGAAAGCGGAACGTTCGTCGTCAACATGCTTTCCAGCCCGGGCTCGGGCAAGACGACGCTGCTCGAGCAAACGCTGCGACGGCTTTCGTCCACGTACCGCGTCGGCGCGCTGGTCGGCGATCAAGCAACGGCGAACGACTCGCAACGGTTGGCGCGCAGCGGCGCCCCCGTGCGCCAAATCACGACGGGAGCGGAATGCCGGCTGGACGCCGAGATGATTGCCAAAGCTCTTGCCGGCTGGGATGCGACCGACCTCGACGCGCTCTTCATCGAAAACGTCGGCAATTTGATCTGCCCCGCCGAGTACGACCTCGGCGAAGACCTGCGGGTCGCGTTGCTTTCCGTGACCGAGGGCGAAGATAAGCCGCTAAAGTATCCGCTGGCCTTCAACAGCTCACAGCTCGCCGTCGTCACCAAGAGCGACATCGCAGACGTGGTCGGATACGACCGCCCCGCCGCGCGCCGCTCCATCGAGCAAGTCAACCCCGGAATGACGGTTCTCGAGCTGTCGGCGCGGACCGGTGATGGTGTGGAGGCGTGGATGACGTTGATCGAGGAGCGTATACGCTCGAAGGCCTTTACCCCCGCGGGATGAACCCGGGGCTATGACGCTGCCGCGGAGTCGGCTGCTGACGCGCCTCTCCGCGTCGGAGCCCCGATTGGTAAGGCTTCAGGCGCCCCCGGGATACGGGAAATCCTCGCTCGCGCGCCTTTTTGCGCGCCGGTTCGAACGCCATGCGATCTGCGACTGCGCGGGCACCGCGGATAGCATCGAGTTTGCCGGGCGCGCGATGTCGGCGCTGGCCGCCGAATCGCAGAACGGCGGCGAATCGGCGGCTTTCGCGCGCCTGCGCCTGCACGCAACCGAGGCCGATGCGGCGACATGGAGTCGCGCGCTGCTCGAGACGTGGAAAGGACGCCAGGAACACGCGCTCCTTATTCTCGAGCATGCCGAGGCCGTTGCCGAAAACGGCAGCGTCCTGGCGATGCTCGGCGATCTTCTTGCGGCACGCCCGGCCGAGCGCGTGGTTCTCGTCAGCTCTAGAGCTCCGTTGCCCTTGCGCGTCGGCCATTATCTTGCGCCGCATCAGATCCTAACGCTTTCGCAGGACGAGCTGCGATTCAACGCCGACGAAGTCGCAGCACTCTTCGACGGTGGGGAGATGGCACCCGAGCTCGTGGCACGAATCGACCGGCTCGCCGGCGGGTGGCCCGTCGTTCTGCTGCTTCTAGCGCGATTCGCGCAGTACGACTCTGCGATCGAACGGTTCATCGATCGGCTCGAAAACGTTCCCGCACAGCGACTGCACGAATACCTTGCCGGCGAAGTGCTCTCGGAGTTTACGCCCGACATGATGTCGACGATCCTAGCGACCGCCGCCATCCCGGATGCATCGCTTGAGGATATCGCCGCGGCAACGGGGATACAGCATGCGACTCCGATCATCGACCGTCTGCTGAACCTGCCGGGATTCATTTCCTCTGAAACCGGCGCATATCAAGCGCATCCGCTTCTTCTCGGCACTATTCGCGCACAACACGGCGCGGATAAAACCAACTATCTCATTCGCGCCGCACGGCAGTACGAAACTTCGGGCGATTTCCTGCGCGCCGCCGAACTCTACCTCGCCTACGGCGATGAAGGGTCGGCAGCAGCCGCACTCGATCGACTCCCGGCACGCCTGCTGCAGCAGCCGTTCACGCGCCTCATCGGCGCGCTCGCGAGAATCAAAGTCCCGACGCTGTGCGCCTACCCAAATCTATGGATCGCCTTGCTCCCATACCGTCGTCAGCACATCGAAGCAGCCCGCCTCTATGGGGAAGCCGCACGTTTGCTGCACTCGCTGCCTTCCACGGCGCCGTTGCCCTTGCAGCGGCAATTGCGCGTCCATCTCGCACACCTGGCACAAGAGATCGAGCAGCTTGCCGAGGCCGAATCGCTTCTCGACGCGAGCCGAGCGCGCGGCGATGGCGACGTCGAGCCCGAAGAACGGCGTCTGCTGCTGATGACCTCGGCACTCGTGGCCGCAAAGCGCGGTCGCTTGGCGCAGGCGGACGAACTGATTGACGAATCCGACGCCGTGCAAGGCGCACGTCATTTGCGCTTCGATGCCGAGAGCGCACAGATCGCGATGGAGAAGGCGCGTCTCCTCGGCGACTGGCACGCCGTCCTCAAAATGAGCGAAGAGGCCTTATACGCCGCCGCGCGTAGCGGCGTCACGTCGCGAATCGTGGAAGCGGGACGGGCGGTGGCATCGGCGGCGTGGTACTGCAACGACGACGCGCGTTTGACTGCTGCGAAGCAGATGCTCGAGGATTGCGGTGACGCCGAGGTGCGCGCGTTCGCTCGCTGCGTCGAGACGGCGCTGGCTCGCGGCCCAATCGACGCACCTGCGCGTACGGTACAGACCGCGCGTTGGCACGCGGCGCTAACGACGACGGACGCCGACTTGGCCAAGGAGCTTTTCGATGCGGCCGTCGTGGGAATCGATACGGTCGAGAACGGCTTCTTGCGAATTGCGATCCGAGTATGCGCGGCGCTCCTGTTACCCGCGCAGCGCCGGCGGCTCCTCGAGGCGCGCGTCATCGCCGCGCAGATCGAATCTCCGGCGCTTCAGGCATCGCTCGAGTTGCTGATCGACTCACCCGAACCGGCGAGCTTTGGAATTTTTAAGGAGATGGCCGAGCGCGTGAGCCGCTCGCCGCTCAAAATTCATCACGACGTCTTTTATCTCGACGTTCTTCGCGGCCGTGCACGGCGAGGTTCCGATCCTCTGCACGTATCGGATCGCGGCTTAGAGCTGCTCGCCGCGCTCGCGCTGTGCCCCGCCGGAACATCGAAGGAAGACCTGGCCGCAGCAATCTGGCCCGCATTGCAAGCCGACGATGCGTTAAATGCTCTCAAGATGTGCGTGTCGCGCACCCGAGCGCAGGCCGGCGACAAAGACGCGATCCAGAGCACCAAGGGCGGCTACGCTTTGAACGAACGCGTGACCATCGACGTGCGCGAGCTCGAAGCGCTCTTGCGCGGGGTGCGCGGCGCCGAGTCGCTCGGCGATTCCGTTCGCCGGCAGGTTCGCGACGCGGTCGCTGCACTCGAAGCGCGCAATCGCGCGCATACGGTAAACTGGGCATGGTTCGCCCCGCACGCAGCGCGCTTCGACGAGCTGCGCAACGAGCTCGCCGTTATTCTTGCAAAGGACTCGTGGAGCCGGGATGGCGGCGTCCCGTCGCCGCCTGCCGGTTACGCCGATCTCTCGACGTCGATCTCGTCGTAGCCGCGCGCCCTGTAAACCGCGACCGAAGCGATCCAAGCCACGACGAAGACGCCGGCAATCAGAAATCCGAGCGTACCGAAGTTGTCGGTCGCGCGATTCAAAAGCGTCCAAGAGATACCGGTGAGTTTAAATTGCGTGGCCAAGACGCTGAGAGCTTCGACGGTGCCGACGAGCAGCGCCACGAGCACCGAAAGGAGCGTGATATTCATATTGTAGTAGAGCTTACGAACCGGCTTCATAAAGGCCCAGCCGTACGCTCCGAGCATGAGAATACCGTCGCTGGTATCAACCAGCGACATGCCGGCCGCGAAAAGAAGCGGGAAAATCAGGATCGTGAAGACGGGGAGCCCTTTCCCCGCCTCGATGGCCGCGATACCCAGTACGCCCACTTCGGTCGCCGTATCGAATCCCAAGCCAAAGAGTAAGCCAAGCGGATACATGTGCCAGCTGCGCCCGATCAGGCCGAGAAGCGGGCGGCAAAAGCGCGCGATCATCCCGCGCTGCAGCAGGAAATCGTCGAGACTTTGCTCGTCGTAGCCGCGCCCGGCCTTCACCGCGCGAAACGCGCGGATCACTTCGATCAAAACGAACAAGTTGACGGCAGCGATCGCGTATAGGAAGAGGGCCGACACGCTCGTCCCAACGAGGCCGCCCACCTCTTGCAATCGCGGAAACGCACGCGATATGGCCGACGCTGCCAGCGCGATTGCGACCGAAAGCGCCACGACGACCGTCGAGTGGCCGAGCGAGAAGAAAAAGCCGACCGCGACGGGACGCTTTTTCTCTTGCATGAGCTTGCGCGTGACGTTGTCGATCGCCGAAATGTGGTCGGCGTCCACGGCGTGACGCAAACCGAAGGTATAGGCGAGAAGTGCGCTGCCCAGGAGCGCAGGCCGGTCGTGAAACGCCGCCAGCGCAACCATCCAAGTTCCGGCATTGGCTGCGATCAGAAATGCATAAATTCCGGCGATGCGGCTGCGCACTCCGCTCGTGCTGTCGTCGAAGACTCGCTTAAGCGCCGCGAGATCGAATCCGGTGCTGGACGTTCTCCTCACGCCGAAGGCTTAGCCGGCGTCAGTGCGCGTGGTCGTGTGCCTCTTCGCTTCCGGCGTGGCCATGCGAATGACTGTGCTTCGTTCCATCGGCATGCGTATGCTCGTGTTCGTGGGCGTCGTGTTCGTGATGGTGTTCGGGGTCGGCGTGCCCGTGCGCGTGCGCGTGTTCGCTTCCGTCGGCATGGGTATGCTGGTGGGTGTGCTCTGAAGGCTGCATCGGCGTACCTTCACGGTTGCTGCAACGCGCTCCCGCGGCCCCGGGGCGGTTTGCCGTGCGCCCGGCAGCCTGACCGATCTCTCCAGGGGCTGAGGTTTTTGCTAAGAGGATACCATGCTGATTCAGTCCGTCCAGTTCACCTTCACTCCCGGAGACGGAGATAAAGCCGAAACGATCTTGCGAGAGTTGCGCGAGGCCTCGCGCAAGGAAGAAGGCGTGATCGCCTTCGAGGTTGCCCGAAGCCAAGAGAAGCCGAACGTGTTTGTGCTCTGGGAAGAGTATCGGGATGAAGCGGCTCTGAACTTTCACAAAGCGACGGAACATTACAACCGGCTCGTGCTCAACGGCGTGCGGCCGCTCGCGCTGCAACGAAGCGGAGAGATGGCCGTTCCGATCTGATTTCCGCAGGCAAGCGCACCACGACCGCGGAAGCGGACGCCATGACACGCCGGTACCTCGCAATTCTCTCGCTCCTCGCATTTGCCGGGTGCACGTCCGGTGGCCAAACTCGCTCCGGCTTAGCCGGAGAGTTACCGTCCATGCGAAGCGACACCGTTTTGCGGGCCCTCAACGCCAGCGGCGCTGGGAAAATCACGCACGTCGTCTACATCGTTCAGGAGAATCGTAGCTTCAATAATCTCTTCCAAGGTTATCCTGGCGCAAAAACGGTTCCTACGGGGAAGAACTCGTACGGGCAGACGATCACCCTGCAACCTGAGACTCTTGAGACCGTCTACGAGATCGACCACTCCGCCCAGTCGATGTTTGCCGCCTGCAACGGAACCGGAAGCCTCCCCGGAACCGATTGCCAGATGAACGGCTTCGACCAAGAGCCAGGGTACGGCGGGCCGACCAACCCACAGTACGTCTACGTACCGCACAGCGAGTCGAAGCCATACTTCGACATGGCACATGAGTGGGTCGTCGCCGACAATATGTTCCAATCGCACCTCGACGAAAGCTTTGTCTCGCACCAGTACGTAATTGCCGCGCAAGCGCAGTCGAGCGTCGATCTGCCCGACTCGCTGCTGTGGGGTTGCGCGGGAGGCTCGAGCGACGTCGTCTATACGATCACTCAGAATCGCACCTACGGCGGATACCAGCAAGCCTGTTTCGATTACACGACGCTTGGCGACGAACTCGACAAGGCGAATCTGTCGTGGCGCTTCTACGCAGCGCGATACGGCAACGACCGGGGCGGGAACGGCGGGACGTGGTCCGGTTATCAGGCCGTCAAGCATATCTTCGAAGGTCCCGATTGGAAGAAAGACGTCATCTCGCCGAACTGGAAGTTTATCACCGACGTGCGCGCGGGCAAGCTCGCAAACTTCACGTGGATCACGCCCGAATGCGCGGAGTCCGATCACCTCGAGTGCGGCGGCGGCTTCGGCCCCTCGTGGGTCTCGGCTCTCGTCAACACCGTCGGTCAAAGCAAATTCTGGGACTCAACGGCGATCTTCATCCAGTGGGACGATTGGGGCGGCTTCTACGACCCCGTCGCGCCGCCGTTCGAGGATTACGATGGGAATGGCTTTCGCATTCCGCTCTTAGTGATCTCTCCCTACGCCAGGAAGAACCGCGTCTCGCACGTGCAATATGAAACGACCAGCGTCTTACGCTTTGCTGAAGATCTCTACGGTCTCGCCCAACTTGCCGCGGCCGACAAGCGCGCAACTTCGCCTGCCGGCGACTGTTTCGACTTTACACAGAAGCCTCGTCCGTTCGTAGCGATCAAAGCACCGCACCCAGCCAACTTCTTCATCGGCCGTAAATTCGCCAACGACTATTTCGCTCCGGACTATGAGTGAAGCAACATCAGCGACGCGGCGCCGGGACCGTATTCGGTGCCAGCGCGCCGGCGATCGCACGGAAGACGGCGACGGCGCCGAGTCCTGCGTTTCCTTTGTCATCGTACGCGGCGGGTCCGTTCGTCGCTTCCACCGCTATCGTTAGCTTCTGCGCTGGCAAGTAGCCGGCAATCCCCGAGGCGCCGGCGAACCCCAGCGTCTGGCCGATCCAATTGCCGGTGATGATCACGCCCAGCCCGTAGTTGAAGGCCGCAGTGTTTTCCCCGCACGCGGAACAGCCCGCTTGCGTGTGGCCGAACCCGATGAGGCTTGGAACGATCTGCGCGGCAGACGACGCCGGGGACAACAGCTTCCCGGTCGCGACGGCTTCGATCGACACGGCGAGGTCGGAGATATCGGTCGTCTCGACGGCGCCTTCGGCAGTGGTCCACGACGGATTCCAAAATGTCGCCTCCTCGTAGAACGGCACACCCGGCTTGACTCCAAGCACATCACGGCGTTCGGAGCTGAATGCGTGCAAGACGGGCTGCGGAATCTCCGGCGTCGTCAGCGCTCCCGTCTGCTTGAGGCCCATCGGCTCCAAGACGTATTGTCGAATTGCATCGACGAGCGGCATACCCGTGATCTTCTCGAGCACGCGGCCGAGGATAACGTAGTTCGCGTGCGAGTAGCCCCAGTTAGCGCCCGGCGCAAACTCCATGGGTTTTGACACGCCGATCTGCATCAGTTCTTCGGGAGTCCACTGGCGAAATGGGTCTCGGTAGACGGCCAGCGACGTTTCCGGCTGATACACGTAATCGGCGTAGCCGGACGTCATTTGCGCGAGATTCCTAAGCGTGATGCGATCGGCGCGTGGCAGACTAGGAAAGTAGGCCGAGAGCTTGCTCTCCAGCGTCACCTTCTTCTGGTCGACGAGCTCGAGCAGCAACGTCGCCATGTACGAGAACGCCATCGCTCCGTTGCGAAAGTGCATGTCCGGCGTCGCCGGAACTCCGGTCATCGAGTCGCCGAACGCGCCAGTGTAAACCTCGGTTCCGTTCGAGCGTACCTGCACGATGGCCGCTTTGAGGTGGTTCGCTGCCATCGAACTACGCACGATGTTCTCGATCGCGGAAGCCGAAGGCACGGCGGCCGCGGGTGCCAGAGCTAAACTCGACCAGAGCAAGAACGCCGCCAGCATTTGATTTCCTCCGTCGGGGCCGTTCGCATGCCGCACGTCCTCCGCCTGCGTCCTGCTGGACCAGGCGAAACAACGACTGTTGTAGTAGAGTCAATCATGCCCGATCATGCGATGGACGCGCAGATGTGCGACAAGCCCGGCTTCGTCGCCGCACTCGATCAGAGCGGCGGCTCGACGCCCGGGGCCTTGCGTCTTTACGGTATTCCGGACAGCGCTTATAGTGGCGATGACGAGATGTTTGCGCTCATGCACGAGATGCGCGTTCGCGTCATGACGGCGCCGGCGTTCACCGGCGAGAAGATCATCGCGACGATCTTGTTCGAGCGTACGATGGACGGTACCGCCGGCGATACGCCGGTTCCCACATTCTTGTGGAGAGATCGCGGTATCGTCCCGTTTCTGAAGGTAGACAAGGGGCTGGAGGACGAGCGCGACGGTGTGAATTTGATGAAGGCGATTCCCGGCCTCGACGCGTTGCTCGCTCGTGCTACCGAGTTGGGCGTCTATGGCACGAAGATGCGGTCGACCGTTCGGCTTCCCTCGATGAGCGGCATTGCAGCCATCGTCGATCAACAGTTCGAACTGGCCGCACAAATCGCCGATCACGGGCTCATGCCGATCCTCGAGCCGGAGGTCCTCATAAAGAGTCCCGACAAGGCGGCGGCGGAAGCTATGCTGCTGGCGGCGCTCGTCCGTCGACTCGACGCACTCCCGGCGCATCGCCGGGTTATGTTGAAGCTGACGATTCCAGACGTACCGAACCTGTACGAGCCTCTGACTCAGCGCGAAGGCGTGACACGCGTCGTGGCACTTTCCGGCGGTTATTCACGCGATGAGGCGTGCGAACGTCTCTCGCATAATCGCGGAATAATCGCAAGCTTCTCGCGGGCTTTACTAGAGGGTCTTACGCACGATATGAGCGATGCCGCGTTCAACGCCGAGTTGAAGCACTCGATCGATGAGATTTACACGGCGTCGACCGTAAAACACTAGGCTTCGCCGGCCTTCTTCGCCTCATACTTGACCAGCGTTGCGCCAAAGTGCTGGGCCGGGCCGAGCAGCGTCATACCTACAGCGCGCATGACGCCTATTGAGCGAACATTTTCCGGAAACGCTACGGCCACGACTCGCGAGATATTCAGTCTCGAAAAACCGTGGGCTATCATTGCCCTTGCCGCTTCGGAAGCATAGCCTTGCCCCCAATAGCGCGAGTCCAGGATGTACGCGACCTCGATCTCCGGCGTTTGTTCGAGGAAGCCGAGGCCGCAATGCCCAATGATCTTTCCGAGGCTCTTTAGCACGACTGGATAGAAGCCGAATCCCTGTTCGATATCCAGCTCCCGCATCCGCGCTACCGTACGGGCCGTCCGATCGGCGCTCCATACGCCTCCTGGAATAAATTCCATGACCTCGGGTTTGAGGTAAATGTCTTCTACTGCCGCCGCGTCTTCGTCGTTCCACGTACGAAGTAGTAGACGCTCGGACTCGAGGACCACACCGCTCATCGCATCATCTCTTGCCCTCAATTATAGCATAAGGGGCGGATTGGATCGACGAATCGAGGAAGTCGGGCTTTCATGAAATGGTTTTGTCTCATCGTGCCGGCGGCGGTCTTTGCGCTGCTTAGCACCGACGTCGCCGGCACCGCGGCGACGACGCAGCTTCGTCCCGGCATTCAAAACGCGATCGTGGCTGCCGTCAACAAGGAGCTCGCGGCTTACGGCGGCTCGCAGCCCGTACCAGGCGCGGTCGTCGGAGTATGGGTACCGGGGCAGGGCGAGTTCACCCGAGGCTTTGGTTACGCGAATCTTGCGACGCGTAGCCCGATGGCCCTCGACGACCACTTCCGCATCGGCAGCAACACGAAGACGTTCGTGGCGACCGTGTTGCTTCAACTGGTCGACGAGAAGAAGTTAAGCCTCGACGACACTATCGGCCATTTCGGACTTGGCGTCGCCGTCCCGAACGAAAAGCGCATCACGCTGCGCGAGTTGGCCGAGATGCGCAGCGGAATCGTCGACGCGTACTCTATTCCGGCCGTCCAGAAGCAGAGCGAGAGTTGGTGGTCGCGCCAGACGCCGAAGCAGTGGATCGCGATCGCTGCAAAAGAACCGCCCTTGTTCGCCCCCGGAGCGAAGTACAACTACAGCAACACCAACTGGTTCTTGCTCGGGCTCGTTATCGAGAAAGTGACCCACGACACGATCCAGAACGAAATCCGTAGTCGGATTCTCGCTCCGATATCGCTCAGTCACACCTCGTTTCCAACGACGAACTGGGGCATGCCGACGCCGTATGCCCACGGGTACTCGCTCGATGAAAAAAGGCAGTGGATCGACGAGTCGGCAGTTCTCGCACCTTCGGTTTCATGGGCGGCGGGAGCCATGATTTCCGATATGGGCGATATGAAGAGATGGGTCAAAGCGTACGTGACCGGAACGACGAACGGCGCCGCTTCGCAACGAGCGCGACTCACGTGCCTGCCGACGGGAGAGGGAAACCTCTCGTTCGGTCTGGGGATTGGCTGTTCGGCCGGCTGGTACGGCTATACCGGCGGGATCACCGGTTACAACACCGGTGCGTATTACATTCCAGCCGCCGGTGCGACGATCATCGTCTTCGTCAATAGCCAACGGGAGAAACCTTTTCCAGGCGTTGCAAACGCGATTTTTCGCGACATTGCCAAGATCATCACACCAGAGAACGTCCCTTTCCTAAAGTAATCGATTACCGCCGGAGTCGAGCCCCGCGTCGAATGGCGTCGACAACGTCGCGTATGGCGCGAACGACGAGATCGGGTTGCTCCAGCATGATGTAGTGGTCGGCGTGCATCGCGATGACGTGCTGCGCATCAGGCTCAAGGTTGACGAGGTTTGCCTGCCCGATGCGCCAGGCGCGCTCGAGCGCTTGCGAAAAACCTGCGGGGACGCTGGACGGCAACGCCACCGGAAGGCCGCGTGACACGACGACGAGCGGCATCGGCCGCAGTGGCCGAAATTGAGTTTTAAGAACGCGTCGAATTGAGATGGCGTCAGATCGCGCCGTAATCCGTCGGGTAGCGCATCGACGAGAACGAGGCCGGCGACTTCGTGCGGAAATGTGTACGCGTACAAAAGAACCAGTAGGCCGCCGGTGGAGTGGCCCGCCAAGACGACAGGAACCGGGATGCGTGCGGCGCGGAGCAGCGCATGTAAGTCCTGGACGGCGCGGATCGCGGAGCGTGGCATCGCGACGGGATCGCTGCGGCTACGATCCTTGACGGCAAGACCGATGACCGTCCCCGGACGATCGTAGGCACAGACGCGAGTGAACGTTGCGACTCCCGGCAGCACAGAGGTTGTCGGCCGGTTGACGTTGTTCTCGCTCCAATAATCCGAGCGAACTCGTAAACCTGCCTCCAAGATTACGGTCGGACTGCCCGTCCCGCGGCATTCTAGGTAGAGCCGCCGGCTTCTTCGAGACGGCCCGAAGGATCGCGACCGCAACGCGGATCGTCCTCCCGTTTCTCGCTGCGCGGTTCTCCGGCACGACGAGGAATCCGCAGCGAGCGGAGACGTTTGCTGGAATCGT